>JAEEGL017266267.1_pt1 | contig 15290 bp, 18 predicted proteins | sample 9134231 | NCBI WGS metagenome assembly JAEEGL01 (sample SAMN16246548, study PRJNA631951) | gut metagenome | biome: gut microbiome; feature: rumen; material: fiber-attached | host: Bos | place: Iran: Karaj | collected 2018-10 | reverse complement strand
TGTTGCCCGCGTTCACGTCCGGGAAGATGAAGGGGGTGGCGTAGCCGGCCACCGGGGGGCCGGGTAACTTCCGCTGTCCCGCCGCGGTGGAGACGTCGGCGTCGAACTGCATCTCGCCGTCCACCGGCGTGTCGGGCATGGCCGCCCTGGCCTTCACCATGGCGTTCTGCATCATGGTCACCGTGTCGTCCTTGGCGCTGCCCTTGGTGGAGAAGCTCAGGAAAGCGACCTTGGGATCAATGCCGAAAGCCCTGGCGCACTGGGTGGTCTCCACGGCGATCTCCACCAGGTTGTCCTCCGTGGGATGGATGTTGATGGCGCAGTCGCCCATGGCGATGCGCTCATCCTCGGTCTCACCCCGGGTGAGAATGAAGCAGGAAGAGACGATGGTGTTGCCGGGCTTTGTCTTGATGAGCTGAAGCGCAGGCCGCACGGTGTCGGCAGTGGAGTAGGTGGCGCCGCCCAGCAGGCAGTCCGCCTCGCCCATCTTCACCAGCATGGTGCCGAAATAGTTAGACTTTTTGAGCGCGTCGCGGCACTGCTCCGCCGTCATCTTGCCCTTGCGCAGCTCCACCATCTTTTCCACCATGGCTTCCATGCCGGGATAGGCGGCAGGGTCGATGATGCGGGCGCCGGAGATATCGAAGCCGCCCTTTTCCGCGGCGGCGCGGATGCCGGCCTCGGGACCCACCAGCACCACGCCCAGGAAGCCGCCTTTCAGCAGCTTTTCGGCGGCGTCCAGGATCCGGGCGTCCTCGCCCTCGGTGAAGACGATGGTACGGCGGTTCGCCTTCAGCATTTCAATCAGCTTTTCAAACATATTCCATCCTCCGTTCAAAGAGTGATTTGTGCTCTGCGAAGCTACTGAATTTTAATCCTTTGTAACATGTTATACAAGTCCTTTTTCCGCTTTTTTTGCCGTTTTCCCTCCGAAAAGATAATCCCCTCTGCAGAGAATGAAATGAATGACGCGCATGAACTGAACAAACTGCCTTGCGGGAGATACCGCACGGTGATATAATCCATACAATCAAGGAGGAAGACAAAACACCGGAGCCGCTTTTGTATGAAACGGAAAGAAAAGACAGTACGACGAAAATGGAGGGCGATCTTATGCGAAGGAATCGTATGTTCTTCCTGTTCACGGCGGCGCTGCTTCTTCTCACGAATTTCCTGCTTCTTTCGGGATGCACGCAAAAGAAGTCCGAATTGGAGGCCTACCTGGAGGCCGCCTATCCCGGCCGGAGCTTTTCCGAAGATGGCAGATATTTCATCCGCCGGCCGGACGGCAGCCGGTTTGCTGTCGAAACAGAAAATCACGAGGAAAAAACTGGGATACCCTGGGCTTGCTTTTTGAATCCATCGAATCGACGGTGGACGCCGCCTGCGTCCTGAATTATGCGTTGGATATTGACATAGAACGGGGCGGCATCGCAGTCAGCTATAGCTGGCGGCCGCAGCTGCAGGTTTTTCTGGACGGCGATTGGTGGAATATGGAGAGCGGGGAAGGGGATCTCCATCCACAGGGCGTTGCCGTTACGCAATACGGCACTATGCAGCACTATCTCTACGCCCTCACGAGCCGTGAAACCCTTCGCCCCCTGCCCGACGGGAAATACCGCATCGTCTTTGATTTCGGGGAGCTTTACGACGCCTGTTGCCTTTTGGAGTTCACGCTGGAATTCCCCGACGACGCGAAGCCGTTGCCGCCCGTCGGAATGGCTGCGCAGTATCCCGAGGCCTATGCCTGGCTGCGGAAGTATTATGGGGATTACGTTCGCGCGGACGAAGCGGGGGTTCTGACGTGGCATCTTCCCGGCCGGAGGGGCATCACGTCGCCGGTGGAATGTGAGAAGGTCGAAGAACCGGTGAAGGATGAGGCGCTTTATATGGAGTATGCGGGTCTGGAGGCGAGACCGGGCTTTGCGCCGGTCCGCATCCTTCCGGCATCGAGAAACGTGTATCGCGAGAAATACGGATTTCTCGGGATGCCATATCAGGAGAAGTTTCAAACCGGCCTGATGGCGGCGTTCAAGCTGGTGAACAATACCGGCCGATCATTTACGTTCGATCAAGAAGACGATTATGCGTCGCACCGGCTGCAGGTGCAGCTGGAGGGGTACTGGTGGACGATCTATCCAATGCATCCCCTTGGCAGCGTGGCCACGTGGTGGATCATCGAGCCGGGCGAAAGCACACAGGGCTGCCAGATCCGTTCCCCCTGGACGGGGCAGCAGCTTCCCGAGGGGCATTATCGGTACTGTATCGAAGGCTGGGACCGGGACACACACGCACCGATCAAAATGCAGGCAGAGTTCGATCTGGGATGGTAGGGCGTGCCGTCAGAAAGATTCAAAAATCTCTGAAGAAAAAGCTTGCATTTTCTCTCTCCCTATGCTAAACTATTATGCGTTGCAAATATCACAGAGAAAGAGGTGAACTGAAGTGAAGGAAGGTATCCATCCTCAGTATTATCAGACTACCATTAAGTGTGCTTGCGGCGAAGTGATCGCTACCGGCTCCACCAAGAAGGATATCAAGGTCGAAATCTGCTCGAAGTGCCACCCCTTTTTCACCGGTAAGCAGAAACTGGTCGATACGAGCGGCCGTGTTGATAAGTTCAACAAGAAGTTTGGTCTCGCCTGACTTTGGTTATTCCGGAAGCTCCGCGCCCCAGCGCGGGGCTTCTTTCTTTAGTTTCGGAGGTTTTTGATGCAGGATGTACAGAGGGAAAAAAGAGAGCGGGCGGTCCTGGTGGGCCTTTCGGCGGACAGCATGGCGCCGGAGGAGCGCAGCACGGACGTCAGCATGGAGGAGCTTTCGGCCCTGCTGGAAACGGCGGGGGGCGAAGCCGTGGGCTGGTCCCTGCAGAACAGGGACACGCCGGACCCGGGCAGCTTCATCGGCTCCGGCAAGGCGCTGGAGATCAAGGAGCTGATCCAGGCCAATGATTGCGACCTGGCTGTGTTCGACAATGAGCTTTCTCCCTCCCAGATGCGCAACCTGACGGAGACCCTGGGGGTGAAGGTGCTGGACCGCAGCGGCCTCATTCTGGATATCTTCGCAGGTCGGGCCCAGACGAAGGAGGGCCGTCTTCAGGTGGAGCTGGCCCAGTATCAATATCTGCTGCCCCGGCTCACGGGCATGTGGACCCACCTGGTGCGGCAGACCGCCTCCGGCGGCAAGAGCCCCATCGGCACCCGCGGCCCCGGCGAGACCCAGTTGGAGACGGACCGGCGGCACATCCGCCGCAGGATCGCCAAGCTGCAGGAGGAGCTGGAGGAGGTGCGCCGCGTCCGGGGCACCCAGCGCCGCCGCCGTCAAAAGAACGAAGTGCCCGCCGTGGCCCTGGTGGGCTACACCAACGCGGGCAAGAGCACCCTGCTGAACGCCCTCACAGGCGCCGGCATCCACACCGGGGACAGGCTCTTCGACACCCTGGACACCACCACCCGCCGCCTGCGGCTGGACGACACCATGGAGGTGCTCCTCAGCGACACCGTGGGCTTCATCCGCAAGCTTCCCACCCAGCTGGTGGCCGCCTTCAAGGCCACCCTGGAGGAACTGAACTACGCGGACCTCATCCTCCACGTGATCGACGTCTCCAACCCCGACTGGCAGGAGCAGTGGCAGGTGACGGAGCGGCTGATCCGGGAGCTGGGCGTGGAGGAGACGCCCCGCATCGAGGTCTTCAACAAGTGCGACCTCTGCGCCGCCTCCGAGCTGCCCCGGGGCGGAGAGACCGTCTGCGTCTCCGCCGTCACGGGAGAAGGGCTGGACGAGCTGAAGGCCGGGATGTTCCGGAAGCTGACGGCGGGGGAGAAGGAAGTGACCTTCCTTTTGCCCTACGCCCGGGGCAGCGAGCTGGAAGTCCTGCACGAAAGCTGCCGGGTCCGCAGTCTGGATTACACAGAGACCGGCATCCGGGTCACGGCCGTCTGTCCGCCGGAGGTCTACGGCCGCCTGCGGGAATTTGCGGTGAACGATGGCTGACGACTATCTGACCCCCGCAGGCTACGGGGAGGCGGAATTCGTCGAGAAGCGGTCCCGCTTCATCGGGCGGGTCTGGCCCGTGGAGACGGAGGCGGAGGCCCTGGAGCGTCTGAAGGAGATCCGGGCCAGGCACTGGGACGCCACCCACAACGTCTACGCCTACATCCTCCGGGATGGGAGCACCATGCGCTATTCCGACGACGGAGAGCCGGGGGGCACCTCCGGCATGCCCACCCTGACGGTGTTTCGCGCGCAGGAGATCCAGAACGTGCTCTGCATCGTCACCCGCTATTTCGGCGGCATCCTGTTGGGCACGGGGGGACTGGTCCGGGCCTATTCCCAAACGGCGAAGCTGGCCCTGGCCGCAGCGGGCATCGCCCGTGTGCGGGAGTGGGAGGAGCTGCTCATCGCCTGCCCCTACGCGATGTACGAAAGGATCCGGCGGGAACTGGACCTGGCCGGCGCGCTGGTGACTGCGGCGGACTTCGGCGCGGACGTTTCCATAGAGGCGCTGCTGGAAAAGGGCAAGAGCGAAGCCCTGAACCGGCGGCTGCAGGAAATCAGCTCCGGCGCCGTGGAAGCGCTGATCCTGGGAAGTAAATACCGGGCCGTCAGGCTCGAACGGGAGGTAAAAGAAAATGGCTGACAAGCTGATCATGCAGGTGCACGTCAGGATCGACATGAAGGACTGCTCCTTCCTCAAGGGTCCCGCGGGGGAGGTGGTCATGATCCCCTTCAGCGGCACCGTGGAGGGTGAGATCTTCAACGGCGTCGTCCGTCCCGGCGGCGTGGACACCCAGCGGGTGAACCTGGCCGGCGTGCGGCACATGTCTGCCCGCTACATGCTGGAGGGAGAGGACAGCGCGGGGGAGAAGTGCCACATCTTCATCGAGAACAACGGCTGGTTCGAGACCCACAGCACCCCCTTCAAGACCGTGCCCACCTTCTACACCGACAGCAAGACCCTGGCGCCCTATCTCCATCAGAACAAGTTCCGGGGCGAGGGCCACTCCGAGGAGGGCGGCATCTGCATCAAGCTCTTCGAGGTTGACAATGGCTGAGCTCTGGATGCTCTACGACGGTGACAAGCGGCCCACGGGGAAGACCATGGTGCGCGGCGAGCCCATGCCGGAGGGCTATTGGCACATCATCGTGAGCATCTGGACCCTCACCGCGGACGGGCGGCTCCTCCTCACCCAGCGGAGCCCGAACAAGAAGCTCGCCCTCCTTTGGGAGGGGACCGCCGGCAGCGTCGTCGCCGGGGAGACCAGCCTGCAGGGCGCCCTGCGGGAGCTGCGGGAGGAGACGGGCCTCAGGGCAGCACCGGAGGAATTGCGGCTCATGAGCTCCACGAAGGCGGACCGCTTTTTCTTCGACAATTATCTCTATCTCTGCCCGGAGCGGGCGCCGAAGCTCACCCTTCAGACGGAGGAGGTGGCGGACGCCTGCTTCGTGGAGGTTTCGGAGATGGAGGCGTGGCGGCCCCGCCTGGCGCCGCCGGCCTGGGACCGGTTCTGCCGGGACCGGGAAACCATCGAGGCCGCGGCTGAAGAATGCAGGAATTGGCATAAGACTGTTTGATTTGACAAGCCGACGCTTCAGTATTATAATGCGTAAAAGGAGTGTTGTGCCATGAAAATCAGCAGCAAACAGGCGGAGGAAGCCGCCGTACTGGCGGCGGCACAGGCCATGTGCGCCGCGGCGAGAACGGCGCCGAAGGCCTGCGGTATCGACCGGCTGGACACGGCCATCCTCACCGGGGAGGACAAGGATGCCCTCAGCGCCGAGATGCACCGCATCGCGGAGGCGGGAGGCGACAAATTCTTCCATCGGGACGCGGAGAACGTGGAAAAGAGCTTTGCCGTGGTCCTCATCGGGGCGGACGAGCATCCCCGGGGCGTGGACCGCGTCTGTGCCCTCTGCGGCTGGGATGGCTGCGCCGACTGCGTCAAGCATTCCGGCAAGTGCATCATGAACAGCGTCGACCTGGGGATCGCCGTGGGCAGCGCCGCTGCTCTGGCCGCCGATCTCCGCATCGACAACCGCATCATGTTCACGGCGGGAAAGGCCGCTTCTTCTCTGGGTCTGCTGGGGGAGAAGAAGCTCATCTTCGGCATTCCTCTCTCCGTGAGCGGGAAGTCCCCGTTTTTTGACAGAAGCCAAAACCGCTGAGGCGGGAAAGCACGGGCTGCTCCGGAGCCGCCCGAAGATAGAAGGAGGTAAAATCATGGGGAAGTTCGTCATCAAGACCGGTAAGACCGGCGTGCGCTTCAACCTGCTGGCTACCAACGGCCAGGTCATCGGCGTCAGCGAGATCTACAAGTCCGACACCAGCTGCCTCAACGGCATCGACAGCGTGAAGCGCTGCTCCGCGGGCGGCGTCATGGATCTGACGGAGGAGGGCGCCGAGGCCGTCAAGCATCCCCGCTTTGAGGTGTACACGGACAAGGCGGGCGAATATCGCTTCCGCCTGAAGGCCCGTAACGGAGAGATCATCCTGTCCTCAGAGGGCTACAAGGAGAAGAAGACCTGCCTGAACGGCATCGAGAGCGTCAAAAAGAACGCGCCCGAGGCGGAGATCGTCCGGGAAGAGTGATCGTCCCTGCGTTGAAAAGCGGACCCGCCGTGACGGCTTCGAAAGAAGCGTCACGGCGGGTTTTTTGTATCTCAGAGCGTTTGCACCATCCGTTTCTGCGCCGAAGGGGGAATGACTCCGGGAACCGCCCGCACCGAAAGCTGCGGGAATTTCTCTGCCAGCAGGGCCTGCACCGCTATCGGATCGCCGCCCTCCAGGGTCACGGTCAGCACCCCGTCCCGGAGCGCCGCCTCGTAGTCCAGCACCTCGTCCATCCGCAGCAGCGCTTCGTCCAGGGCGTAGACGGACACGGGCTTACGCAGCTCCGTGACCCGGCCCAGGATCCGGTCGAGCCGGGGGCCCTTCCGCCCACAGGGACAGGTGCCCGGGATCAGGCGGCTCACGTCCCCGGTGCGGTAGCGGCTGAGGGGCATAGCCTCCCGGCGGAGGGTGGAAAACACGATCTCGCCCCACCGGCCTTCCGGCAGGGGCGCTCCCGTGTCCGGGTCCACGATCTCCACGGATAGCTCCTCCGCCCGCACATGCTGTCCCAGCAACAGGGGACACTGGACGGCGAAGCCCAGCCCGCTCTCCGTCAGTCCGTAGTGGGAGAACACCTTCGTCCGCCAGACGCGGGATACGGTGCAGCGAACCGCCTCGGAAACGTAGTCCCCGCTGAGGAGGACGCTTTTTGGCCGCAGCTCCGGGACCGTCAAGGCCAGCCTGCGGACCTGCACGGGCAGCCCCACAAGGGTATCCGGCCGCAGGTCCCGAAGGGCCGCCGCCGTCTCGGCGTAAGCCCCGGGCAGCCCCAGCAGCGTGGGGATTGCCCCCAGCTCCCGCAGTCCTTCGGCGAGAAGGCTCCCCAGCCCGTCGGGCGACGAGCTGCCCATGAGGATGGCGACCTTGTCACCGGGGGAACAGATGGTGCCCATCCCGTCCCGGAAGAAGTCCACGGTGCGCCGCAGGTCCTCTTCTGTGAAATAAAGGCGCTTTCTGTCACCCGTGCTGCCGGAGGTGCGCAGGGTCACCACCCGCCGGATGCGGGAGGCGTCCACCCGAACGTAGTCGTGGCCGTGGGAAATAAGGTCGTCGGAGGTGGTGAAGCCGCCCCTCATTTGTCCTCCAGCGCGGTCTCCACCTCGGCCATGCGGCCTTCTGCCAGAGCTTCGGAGATATACACCTTTCCGCACTTGGGGCACACGGGCACCTCATGGCTGAAGGAGCGGTTCATGTATTCAAATACCACCGCCTTGCTCACCAGGGGCACGCCGCATTTGAAGCATTTCCAGTTCAATCCGTCCATGATCCCTGCCTCCTCACGTGGTCTCCGCGCCGCGCCACTTCATCCGGTGGCTGTACACGGCGCCGACGGCGAAGCTGTTCTCGTCCCCTTCGGGGGCGGGGCGGTACTGGACCCAGTAGGTGATGACCGGCTTTACCAGGCTGGCCAGGCACCAGCCGTCGTCCCCCACAAGCTTGTCGCCGCCGGTCTCCGCGTACCAGACGGCCTCCTGCAGGTCGGCGGTGCTGACCAGGGTCTTTTCCATCTTCGCCTGCAGCTCCCCGGAGATCTCCAGCTTCAGCGCGTCCCAGGGGTTTGCCGCGGGGGTATATTCCATGTCCCAGTCCTCCTTCAGAAGCTCCTGCTTGAGGCGCAGGGCGTTTCGCCGCTTTTCCAGGATGGAGGGCGCGGCGGCGTCCTCCGCGCCGAAATAGGTCTCCAGGATATGCCGACATTCCTTTCCCCGGGTGAGGAAGACCTCCCGGCAGTTGATGCAGTATACCACGTAAGGCGCGTCGGAAGCATCGGCAGCCTCCTCGCTGAAGCGGCCGAACAGCTCCGGGTTCGGCACCTGGATGTGGCCGCCGTAGCCGCAGCATCGGCTGCCGCCCTCGATCTCCGTGAGCTCCGTGCCCGCGCGCAGGGCCAGGGACCGTACGCTCTCCCGCAGCTCGCTGTCCGCCCGGGAAGCGCAGGGATCGAAGACGGCGGCCTTCCCGAAGCCTGCCGCCTTCGGCTGAAGTCCGGCCTCCGCCATCATGGCGTAGAGAGATTTCAGGGGGATCTCCGGCAGATACTCCCGGAGAGTGCGCTCACAGGTGGCGCAGGCAAAGACCAGGGTGGGCTTTCCAAGGGCCTCCCACTCGGCCCGCAGGCGCTCCGTGTTCTTCTGCAGCCGTTCCAGGTCCCCGGCCCAGAGGGCGGGCACGCCGCAGCAGCCCAGGTACAGGCCGGCGTCGTTCCCGGTGATTTCCTGCAGAAAGCGATAGGATTTCTTCACCAGCGCCGGCGCGGACATGCCCAGGCGGCAGCCGGGGAAGAAAAGATACCTGCAGTTCGATTTGCCCTTTGGTGCCAGGCAGGCGGAGGCTTCTCCGGTCGAGAAGTCCATCTCCCGCAGCCAGAAGTCGTGGAAGGCCCGGGGACCCGTGCTGCGGCGGAAGCGATCCGAACGGGAGAGCATGAACATGGCCCCCAGATTGGCGTTGGTGGGGCAGACGGCGCCGCAGCGGCCGCAGTTCAGGCAGGAGTAGGTCTGCCGCACCAGGCTCTGGGTCGCGATGGGCGGCGCGGCGGCGGAGTCGGCGTAAGCCTCACGGGCCAGACCGTGGGGCTTTTTCCGGTACTGCTGCAGCATGATGCAGGCGTCGATGCAGTCCGTGCAGTCGCACTTCATGCACCGGGCCGCCTCCGCCTTAGCGCCTTCCTCCGTTTCCGTCTCCACCGGCGGCGCGCTCTCCACGCCCTTGTGGCTCACGTAGCGTTCGCAGTGAGCGGCGTGCTCGTGGGGGAGGATGGGATCGGGACGCCCGGTCATGAGGTAGGCCTCGATCACCTTGCTGGCCTCCGGCCCCATGGCGATGCCCTCCATGAGGCTCCAGCCCGCACAGGGGCCGCCGGCGAAATACTTGCCGCCCTCCAGCCGGAAGCCGCCCTCGCCCGTGGCAAAGTACACCGCGTCGAAGGGGGCCAGCTCCGCCTCCGTGACCTCATGCTCGAACACGAAGCTGCAGAAGCCCTCCTTTACGGCGGAGAACTGGAGCTTGAAATCCTCCTCAAAGGCCGGGAAGCGGGGGTCCTCCCGGAGGGAGCCGCCCCAGCCGGGAAGCTTGTCAAAGACCGTCACCACATATTTCTTCAGCGCCAGGTTCAGAGCCGCGGCGAGGCCGCAGGCCCCAGCGCCCACTACGGCGATGGTCTGTTCGTGGGGAGGCACGTTGTAGCTGTCCGCCTTCTTCCGCGCGAAGCGGATGGCGGCCTCCTCCAGACCGGGAATGTCCACCGCGCCGCCCAGAGGCGCACGCTGGCAGTAGCTGCGGCAGGGGGCGGGGCAGAGGGCGGCCACCACCTCCGGAAAGACCACGGAGGTCTTCAGCGCCTTCCAGGCCGCGTTCCAGCGGCCTTTTTCGCACTTCTCCGCGAAGCCGCGCACGTCCAGCCCGAAGGGGCAGGCGCAGGCGCAGGAGGCCGGCTCTCCGTTGAAGCAGGAGCCGGTGAATTGGGTGAAATCGGTGAGCTGCATGGCTGAAACCTCCCGGGGGAGTATGATTTGCAAGTATTCTAACACAACCACGTCTTCTTTACAATAAGTGGCTTCGGACTAGTCCGTGACCCGGCACGAAAAAAGGCGCAGCCCGAATTCGGGCTGCGCCTCAGGCCGAAGAAATTATCAGAAGAATCAAAAATTGTAATGGGGGCAATCGCGGTATTTTTCCGGCCAATTCTTTCGCCTGTAATCCCAGCCGAGGACCTCCACCAGCGAACACTTTTCATCTTTGCAGATTTGTGTATTCAGGTATTCGACGAAGTCCTCTTCATTGAACCCATTCCGCGATCGTACCTGCAGCGTTTTCCAGTTTCTGTGAAAGTCGGTGCAAAGCTTGTGAAAGGATGCTTCCACAAAGTCAGGCACAAGAAATACCTTCAATTCGTTATCGGCGCTGAGAATCACATGCTTCATGATTTTTCAATCCTCTTAAAAGCAGCCGAAGGGATCTTATGCGCCGACGCCTGCATCATTTTTCCGTTTCCGCGATTCGTTCCAGAATCATGGGATAGCCTCCCGCCCCGTGCTGAAGGCAGCGGTTCACGCGGCTGATGGTGGCGCTGCTGGCACCGGACTGCCGCCCCACCTCGTTGTACACGAGCCCCTGCTGCAGCAGCCGGGCCACGTGGAAGCGCTGGGACATGGCCTGCAGCTCCGTAATGGTGCAGAGATCCTCAAAGAAGGCGTAGCACTCCTCCCGGTCCTTCAGGAGCAGGATGGCGTCAAACAGGCGGTCGGTGGTCTTGGAATGAAGATCGGACATGGCGGCAACCTCGATTCATCCATATAAAGTGATATCATGATAGCACGAGAAATGGCCCTTGTCAATGCTCCGGCCGCGCAAAAACCCCCGGCGCCGGGCGCCGGGGGTCTGCATCCTGATACGTTCAGAAGGTGGAATTCACGTCCTTATTGTAGTCGCCGCTGTTGCCGCCGGAGAAGTGGAGGATGTCCCGCTCCAGGGCGTGCACCAGCAGGGGACTGTGCTTCACCCCCCGGGGCACGAAGACAATGGTGCTCCTGGTGGTGTGGATCTGCTCGCCGCCGATGAAGAAGCTGACGTCGCCGCACAGCTCCTCGGGCCGCTGGGGATCGCTGCCCACGAAGGCGATGAACTCATCCAGGTTGTCGTGAACGTGCTCCTCCGGGCCCGTATCGTTGGTGGTGTGGAACCAGACCGATTCCGTGTAGGGGGCGCCGGCCAGCTTCTTCCCGTCGATCCACAGCAGGAAGGTGAGGAAGCCCTCCGGCGCGTCGGGGATGCGGCCGTCCGTGGGGGCGTATTTCGTCACCCGATAATTCAGATAGGCGCCGAAGGGCGCAGTCGCCTCGGCGGGCTCCGCGCGGTATTCAGGGGCGTTCACGTGCATGACGTAGTGGAGCATGGGTTTCTTCAGGGTCTGCACGCTGCGCAGATTGTGGGCGCAGCCTCTGGGCACGAAGACGAAGCTGGTTTCGCTGAACACGAGACTGTCGTTTTCGATCCGGAAGTCCACGGTGCCGTTGAGCGAGCGGCAGTTCTCGGGATCGCCGCCCACGAACATGTGCAGCTCGTCGCAGTCGTGCTTCACAAGACCGTCGGTGACCAAGTCCCCGGTGATCCACTCCACGCAGCCGAAAAAGCTGCCGGGCACCAGATTGCCGTCGATGCACACGGCGGGCTTCAGCGCATCCGCGGGGATGCAGGGGAACAGGGGCCTGAGGCAGCTCCCGCCCCGAGCGAAACAGGATTCATACATGGGCGTACCTCCTTTGATCCGTCGTCAGCTTCCCAGATAGGCCTTGCGCACGCTGTCGTTGGCCAGCAGTTCCTTCCCGGGCCCCGTCAGCACCACGCGGCCCGTTTCCAGTACGTAGCCCCGGTCCGCGATGGAGAGGGCCATGCGGGCGTTCTGCTCCACCAGCAGGATGGTGACGCCGCTGCGGTGGATCTCCCGGATGATGGAAAAGACCTGCTCCACCAGGATGGGCGCCAGGCCCATGCTGGGCTCATCAAGCATGAGAAGGGCGGGAGAGGCCAACAGGGCCCGCCCGATGGCCAGCATCTGCTGCTCGCCCCCGGAGAGGGTCCCGGCCACCTGCCGCCGCCGCTCCTTCAGACGGGGAAAGCGGTCGAATACGTCGGTGATGGTGTCCGCCAGCTCCTTGGCTGTGCGGGTATAGGCGCCCATTTCCAGGTTTTCCTCCACGGTGAGCTTGGCGAAGATGCGACGCCCCTCCGGCACCTGGACGATGCCCTTGCGCACCACGGCGTGGGGCGCCACATTGGAGATGTTTTCACCTCGGAAGGTGATGGCGCCGGTCTTGGAGCGCAGCAGGCCGCTGACGGTGTTCAGGGTGGTGGACTTGCCCGCGCCGTTGGCGCCGATGAGGGTGACGATCTCCCCCTTATCCACGTGGAAGGAGACGCCCTGGATGGCGTGGATGCTTCCGTAGTAGACGTTCATGTCCTCCACGTTCAGCAGATGTTCGCTTTCCATCATGCTCACACCTCCTTCTGCTTGCCAAGGTAGGCTTCGATCACGGCGGGGTCGTTCCGGATCTCCTCCGGGGTGCCCTTGGCGATGATCTGGCCGAAGTTCAGCACGGCAATGCCCTCGCAGATACCCATGACCAGGCTCATGTCATGCTCGATGAGCAGTACGGCGATCTGGAAGGTGTCCCGGATGCGGCGGATGTTCTCCATGAGCTCCGCCGTCTCCGCAGGGTTCATGCCGGCGGCGGGCTCGTCCAGCAGGAGGAATGAGGGATTGGTGGCCAGGGCCCGCAGGATCTCCAGCCGCCGCTGGGCGCCGTAAGGGAGGCTTCCGGCGGGGGTCTCCGCCGTATCCTGCATATGGAAGATGCCCAGCAGCTCCATGGCCCGGCCCCGGGCGATGGATTCGCCCCGCCAGTAGCGGGGGAGGCGGAGAATGGCCTCCGGCAGGGTGTAGTCCATTTCGTGATGGAGCCCCACCAGAATGTTGTCGATGACGCTCATATCCTTGAACAGGCGGATGTTCTGGAAGGTGCGGGCGATGCCCATGCGGCACAGCTGTGCCGTGGACTTGCCCGCGGTGCTGACGCCGTCCAGCAGGATGTTGCCCCGGGTGGGCTTGTAGACGTTGGTGAGCAGGTTGAACACCGTGGTCTTTCCGGCGCCGTTGGGGCCGATGAGACCGGTGATCTCCGTACGTCCGATGGTGATCTCAAATTCGTTCACGGCGGTGAGGCCGCCGAAATCGATGCCCAGATGATGGGTCTCCAGAATGGGGGTCTTGTCAAGGTCCCGTTCCGGGATGAAGCCCTTGGGTCCCAGGGGATGCAGGGTGTTACTCATGCTCCGCGCCTCCCTTCTTCCGGTGTTTCAACAGCTCGCCGTTCAGCAGCCGCTCGATGAAGCGGGTGAAGGAGATGTCCTTCGTGCCCATGAGACCGGAGGGCTTGAAGATCATCACCACGATCAGCAGCAGGGAATAGATCACCATGCGGTAACTGCTGAGGGCCTGCATGAGGCTGGGCAGGGCCGTCAGTACTGTGGCGGCGATCACCGCGCCGGTCATGGAGCCCATGCCGCCCAGCACCACCATGACCAGGATGTTGATGGAGGCCATGAAGTCGAAGGACTTGGGGAAAAGGCTCCCCTGGAATCCGGCGTACACCGCGCCGGCGATGCCCGCCAGGAAGGCGGAGAGGGCGAAGGCGAAGACCTTGTAGCCCGTCAGGTTGATGCCGCAGCTCTCCGCAGCGATCTCGTTGCCCCGGATGGATAGGATGGCCCGCCCGTGGCGGGAGTGGATCACCGTGTGGGTGATATAGATGGTGGCAATGAGGCAGGCGAAGGTCAGAAGGAAGGTGGAGTGCTTGGGCACGTTCAGCAGGCCGGGGGTGCCGCCGGTGATGCCGTCCAGGTTGATGATGGCGATGCGGATGATCTCGCCGAAGCCCAGGGTGATGATGGCCAGATAGTCCCCTTTCAGACGCAGGGCGGGAATGCCGATGATGATGCCGAAGACCGCGGCCGCCAGTCCGGCGATGAGGAGCCCCGCCACGATGGTGAGCCCCGCGGGCCAGCCGACGGTAGCCTTCCAGAAGATGGCCCCCGTATAGGCGCCCACAGCCATGAAGCCCGCGTGACCCAGGGGGAGCTGGCCAAGGTAACCGGTGCAGATGTTCAGAGATACGGCCAGCATGCCGTAGATGCCGCACTGAATGATGACGGCCTTGCTGGCCCGGTTCAAAGCGCCGCTGCCGTACAGCAGATTTCCGCCCACCAGGAGGATGGCCACCAGGAGGATGTTGATGCCGTATTTGACCGGGGTGCTGAGGGTGATCCTTTTTTTCATGCCGGCCACCTCAGACTTTCTCGCTCATGGTACGGCCCAGGAAGCCCGTGGGCTTCACCAGCAGCACGATGATGAGGATCACGTATACCACGGCGTCCGCCCAGGTGGTATAGCCCAGGGCATTGACGATGACCTCCGCCATGCCGATGGCCAGGCCTCCCAGCATGGCGCCTGGAATGGAGCCGATGCCTCCCAGCACGGCGGCAACGAAGGCCTTCATGCCCAGAAGGTAACCGGTGGTGGGCTTCACCTGGGGATAGCGGCAGCAGTAGAGGATGGCGCCGATGCCGGCCAGCAGGGCGCCGATGGCGAAGGTGAAGGTGATGGTGCGGTTCACGTTGATGCCCATGAGCTGGGCGGCGCCCATGTCCTCCGATACGGCCCGCATGGCCTTTCCCATCTTCGTGCGCTGTACCAGCACCGTCAGCAGCACCATGCTGATGACGGCCACCACCAGGGTGACCACGGTGGTCAGGGAGAGGTTCAGGCTCCCCAGGTGAAAGCTGTAGGTCGGGATGACGGCCGTGTTGGGGAAGCTGCGGGGATTGGCGGACAGGAGCAGCTGCGCCATGTTTTCCAGAAAGAAGGAGACGCCGATGGCCGTGATCAGCAGTGAGATGCGCGGCGCCTTCCGCAGGGGAGCATAGGCCACTTTTTCGATGGCGCAGGCCAGCACGACGCAGCCGGCAATGGACACGATGATGGCCACCGCCGGACTGATGCCCGCAGAGATGATGAGCAGGGCGATGTAGCCGCCCACCATGATGATGTCGCCGTGGGCGAAGTTCAGCAGCATGATGATGCCGTACACCATGCTGTAGCCCAGAGCGATGAGGGAATAGATGC
>JAEEGL016828691.1_pt1 | contig 15290 bp, 7 predicted proteins | sample 9134231 | NCBI WGS metagenome assembly JAEEGL01 (sample SAMN16246548, study PRJNA631951) | gut metagenome | biome: gut microbiome; feature: rumen; material: fiber-attached | host: Bos | place: Iran: Karaj | collected 2018-10 | reverse complement strand
CCGGCGTTCTGGGAGTTACAGCAAGGTTTGTGGATGTAGATATGATAAATACGTTCATAGACAGGCTTTCCGCTCAGGATTGTTTCTACACGGTAAACTACACCGGATACAGCGAGATAAGTTCATCCGGAGAGTGGATCGCAAATCTTGAATGCATTCTGGCAGATACGGCAGGATATTGATCGCTTTTTGATATAGACATATCCGGTTTGTTATGTTTTTTGATACACAGGTAACTTTGGAGGAAAAAAGATGAACACGTCATCAATAACCGAAAGAGACAAAAAACTTCTTTACGGTCTCGGTCTTATAGTGATAGTGGCGTTATTCTACATCATAGGCATACGTCCGTTAAACAATAAGATCGTAAAGCTTGAAGATAAGATCGATTCGGATCAGGTTGAGTATGATACCATGAAGATGAAAACCTACCAGCTGGGGCTTTTGAAGGATTTTGAGGAAAGTGCGCTGAATCTCAATACGGAATTGTCAGGCCGCTATTACGAGATGATGGTACCGGCTGAGATAGACAGGCTGTATACGGGTAAAGCGTTGGGATACGGACTGAAGGCTAATAATCTTACGATACAGTCGTCAAAGGAAAAGGCAGTGTTGCTGCCATACAATCACTCAAAGGCGTGGTCGGATTATCAGGCTTATTATGCTGACGGAGAAGAGGCTTCCGCTGCATCGAAAAAGGATGATGATTCCACCGGTTTATCGCAGGAAGAGAATCTGGATGCCATAGCATCTCTTAACGATCAGCTCGGAATGTACTATGCTTCGGATACAAGTTATGCGGATGTTTACGCAACCAGAGTAACACTGGATGTTTACGGAAACCGTGACAAGGCGCAGGAACTTCTGGATGAGATCATAGATGATCCCGCAACCCGCGTCACAAACTTTGAATGGACCAGCCTTACGGGAATACCGTTACAGTATGTGGACGGTGAACTGGTATCATACGAAGTTGAGAATCCGGGCAGATTGATAGTGCGATTTGATTTTTACATGTATGATGGCACGTCTTTTGACAAGTTCATGGCAGAGGACGAGGAAGAGACCGAAGACGCAGAAGATTCCGAGAGTACTGAAGAGTAAGCAGATCAAAGGAATATAAAAAACAGAGGTTGTATTTATGAAGCTCAGAACAGGCGATTCAAGCGCAAGCAGCGATTATACAAACATGAACAGCGGATATACGGCGGCACCGGAGCAGAGCAGCTTTTCGGCCACCGACAGCATGCCGCAGCAGACAGCGACCGGCGGCGGTACTTTTGATAACAACGCCATCAGAAAGCTCCGTCTCGGTGATACTTTGATAGAGATGGGTTACATCACCGACGCACAGCTGGGCGAGGCTTTGGCATATCAGAAAGAGCATAAGGGTGAGCGTATCGGTGCGATCCTTATCCAGCTTGGTTTCATCAGTGAGCGTCAGATGCTGGGCGCGTTGGCTGAGAAGCTGAATCTTGCGCTGATAGATATTTCAAGCTACAAGGTTGAGATCGAAGCGGTAGATATGATACCGGAGCAGCTGGCGATAAACTATGTGATGCTTCCCATAGGTATCGAGGGCGACCGCTTAAAGCTCGTGGTAAACGATCCTCTGAACCTTTACGGTATCGAGGATATCAGACAGACCACCGGTAAAAACATCGAGCTGTATATTTCGGAGGCTGAGCCTCTTAAAAACGCGATACATTACTATTATGCGGAGATAGCCGCAAAAGATGCGGTTACTGCTGCCAACAAGAATACAGAGGAATCGTCTGTCGATGAGATGATGATCGATACCTCTGATGCGACAGATGATACACCTATCATAAACCTTGTAAACAGCTTGCTGGACAAGGCTTATGCGGACAATGTTTCCGATATCCATATCGAGCCTTTCGAGAAAAACACAATGGTGCGCATGCGTATAGACGGTGCCATGGTGGAATACGTTACACTGCAGAAGAGCATTCACGCTTCCCTCATAGCACGTATCAAGATCATTGCTGAGCTTGATATCGCTGAGCGCAGAGTGCCTCAGGACGGACACTTCCGTGTGCGTATCCGTGACCAGGTAGTCAATGTCCGTGTTTCCATAATACCGACATCATTTGGTGAGAAGGCGGTTCTTAGAATGCTGGCCAACAACGCCACCATCGATTACCCGGAAACCTTCGGTATGACGGAAGAAAACTACATGAAGGTTAAGCAGATGTTAGGTTCGCTTAACGGTATCATATATCTGACGGGACCCACAGGATCAGGAAAGTCTACGACACTGTACATGATGTTGGCCGAGCTTTCAAAACGTCCTGTTAACATTTCGACAATTGAGGATCCGGTAGAGAAAAACCTTCCCAAACTCAATCAGATGCAGGTACATCCTGTTGCGGGACTTACCTTCGAGGTGGGATTGCGTGCCCTCTTAAGACAGGATCCGGATATCATCATGGTAGGTGAGACACGTGATGCCGAGACAGCCAATATTTCTGTCAGAGCCGCTATCACGGGACACCTTGTATTGTCTACACTCCATACCAACGATGCGGCATCTTCCGTTATCAGACTTGTGGATATGGGCATCGAGCCATATATGGTTTCAAGTGCCTTGGACGGTATTATAGCTCAGCGACTTGTCAGAAAGGTGTGCCCGTACTGCGGCCGTGACGAGATCATGAGCGATGAGGACAAGCATTTCCTCGGCAGAAACGATATACAGTTTGTAAAGGTTGCAAGGGGATGCAATCACTGCAATAACACCGGATACAGCGGCCGTATTTCGATCCATGAGATCCTGGTGGTGGACAAGACCATGCGCAAGATGATATCAAACGGCGCCAACACCGAGGAGATCAAGGAATACGCGATACAGCACCAGGGCATGAAGACCCTGCGTGACAGCTGTATAGATCTGATCGCCAAGGGCATCACCACCATGGAAGAGTTCAAGCGTGTGGCTGCTTTTGACTGATGCGAGATGAAAGTGTATGCAGGAAAAGAGTGAGTTTAGTTAAAACGGGGAGCAGAAAAAAATGAAAAAAGGATTGATTCTTGAAGGCGGTGCCATGAGAGGTCTGTTTACAGCAGGCATCCTGGACGTCTTCATGGAAAATGATATAAGATTCGACGGCGCTGTAGGTATATCCGCAGGCGCCGTCTTCGGTTGTAACCTGAAATCTCATCAGATCGGCAGAGCGTTGCGTTACAACAAAAAATACAGTAAGGATCCGCGCTATTGCAGTCTCAGATCCCTCTTGAAGACAGGTGATCTTTACGGCGTGGATTTTTGTTACGACAAACTGCCAAACGAGCTGGATCCATTTGACAGAGAGACCTTTGAGAAAGACCCCATGGAGTTTTACGTGGGTGCGACGGATGTTTTGTCCGGACACAGTGTTTTTCACAAATGCAAAGACGGAAAAGACCGTGATATGCAGTGGTTTCGGGCTTCGGCTTCCATGCCTTTTGTGTCGAGACCTGTTGAAGCAGGCGGCTGTATTTTGCTGGACGGTGGCATAACGGATCCGATCCCCCTAGGTTTTATGGAGTCAAAGGGCTATGACCGCAACGTGGTTATCCTGACGCAGCCTAAAGGGTACGTTAAGAAAAAGAGCCGCGGCGGCAAGCTCATGAACCTGTTTCTGGTTAAATATCCGGCCATCGCAAAGGCAATGAGCGAGAGGTATATCACTTACAATGCACAGACCGAGAAGGTGGCAAAAGAGGAAGAAGAGGGAAAGATCTTCGTGTTAAGACCACCGGAGTCACTGGGCATCAGCCGTACGGAAAGTAACCCGGATGAACTCCAGAGAGTTTACGATATCGGCAGAAAAACAGCACTGAAATATCTGGAAGACATCAGGAAATTCCTTGGATGAACCACGGGGACGGGGTTAAGAGATCATTTCTTACATCAAAAACAAGCGAGGCTTACATGAAAAACATTAAAAGATATCTGGCTTTATCATTATCCATAATATGCGTTTCCACCGGCTGCGGCATGGAGGTTACGGAAGGGACGGCAGGCATCGCATCGGGAAATGACGCCGTGGCAGAACTTCCGACGGCGGATCCGAAAGAAGATTTTTTCTTTTACGTGAACGGTGAAAAGATTGCAGATGCAGAGTTTGAATACGGGGCAATGTCCTATGATGGCACGGTGGAACCTGATCTTGTGGATGACCAGGTCAAGGATGTGATAAAGGGTGTTGTTGCCGGAAGCGGTTATGAGAAGGGCTCGGAAGAGGACATCATAAAAACTGCATATGATCTTTACCTGGATTACGATTTTGAGGCACCGACCGTACCGGCTGAGCTTGATGCACTGTTACACGAGATCGATTCCGTAACATCCGTGGATGAACTTATAGCGCTGGATGTAAAGCTTGAACGGGACTTCGGTGTCAGCAATATGTTTAATCTGTCCATCGACAACGATTATCTTACCGATGGCGCGTATGTACTGAGCTTCAGCCAGTATACGGGTTTTATGGATTCTTCGTTCGAAGATCTGGAAGAATCTTATAACGGATTGAATTCGCTGAAAGATGCCGGCAGCACCATATTGCAGGCGATGGGCCATGATAAGGAATATGGTGATGAGTGCGGAAAAGCTCTCGGATTAATGGTCATAGATCTTTATAACGCCACTGATATGGAGATCGCAAACAGCCTTATGAATTATAAATACATTAAGGCCTATAGCGCAAAAGAGATAGATGAGATCTTTACGAATGTCGACATACAAAAATTCCTTGAGGCTGTGGGCGTTGATAAAGCAAAATGCGACAGGTTTACCTGTGTTGACGAGGGGCAGCTTAAGGCTGTCAACGAGATGCTGAAGCCGGAGAACCTGGATGCGCTGAAAACCTGGAGAATGGCTGAACTGGCCGGAAAATATCGGAGATTCTTAGCTTCCGGTTACAGCGAACTTTCAAAATACCGAAATATCGATTATTCCACTGATGAAGACAGGGTGTTAAATGAGATCATGTCGATCTACGAGGAGACGGATCCGCTCTATGTGGAAAAATACTACGCCAAGGAGACGGATGATGCCCTGATCGCTCTGTGCGATGATGTAAAGGAAGGCTACAGGCGTGTGATCACGGGAGCTGACTGGCTGAGTGACGGGACAAAAAAAGGTCTTTTGACAAAACTTGAAAACATAGTTTATGTCACAGGGCAGGATTCAAAGCGCCATGATGCATCAAAATATAAAGATCTTTGCACAAGTGATTATTTTGAGTTTTATCGCAGTTATTTAAGTCTTCGTCATAGCAGGGATATCGAAAAGCTGTCAAAACCTTTGGATCGCAAAGAGATAACAATGCCAATGCAGATGCTGAATGCATGCTACGATCCCTGCAAAAACAATATCACCATAACCGTTGCCATCACAAATGCTCCTTTTTATGATGCGAAGGCTGATTACTTTACAAATCTGGGTGCCCTGGGCGGTGTTATAGCACATGAGATCGGACATGCTTTTGACAACTCGGGAATACTGTTTGACGAGAAGGGTGTTTACGATCCCTCGTGGATAGACAGCGCCGATGTAGACAAGCTGAACGAAAAAAATGAAAAAGCAATAAGATATTTTGAGGATGAATACACCTTATTCGGTGTGTATCACGTGGACGGTGAGCAGACTCTGGGTGAAAACTATGCCGATCTGGGCGGATTGGAATGTATCCTGGCGTTGACGGAAAATGCGGAACAGAGAAAGAAACTGTTTGAAGGATATGCTACGAGCTGGTGCGGAAAGATAGTGGATACAGCCCTTATAGACCAGCTGGATGCCGATGTGCACAGCCCGGGCATCGTGAGAGTAAACGCGGTTGTTTCGACTGTTGATCTTTTTTACGATACCTACGGAGTTAAAGAGGGTGACGGAATGTACGTAGCGCCGGAGAAGAGGATATCACGTTGGTAAGATTTTTATAAAAATCATTTGAGGAAATATCGATGAATTTACTGCTGAAAACAACATTAAAAAATACTTTCGGAAAGCCTTTGAGATCCATACTTGTGATCTTTTCGATCTTTGTTTGCTCTCTGGCGGCTCTGTTCTGTTTTGACCTTGTGAAGATGGAAAGGGGAGCAATAGAAAACCTCTTGTCTGATGTTACGGGAGATGCCGATCTTTCCGTGTCTACCTATGTGGGTCCCGGTGAAAAGAAGCCGGAGGGACTGCCGGAAAACAGGATACTGAGTTATTACACTTTTGATGAGGTCTTATATGAAGATATCGAGGGTGAGTATTATGTGGTTACCACCGATTCTTTTGATGTTCATGGAGTGGATCCTAAACTGGCTTCTGAGATGGGGCTCCTTGACATAACGGAGATTCCGACGGGAAGTATAGTTGTGACCGACAGATACGCAGATGAGTTTGGTTATTCCGTTGGGGATAAGATCGAGATACATGATAAAGCAGGAGATCTTCACGAGTTCACGATTTTGGAGATAGTGAAGGCTGATGGTAAAAAGCGATTGTTCAACGACAAAGACGGAGTGGTGAATGAGGAAGACGCCGCCATGCTGTCCTGCGGAAAAGCATCGATGGGTGTGCTTTTGATTGATATTCTGGACGATACACAGATTGCCGATGCACAGGAAATGCTTGAGGAAGAGTACGGCAAGGACAATGTTATGAGCTTTGATCTGGGCGAGGAAATGGAAGAAGTCATGGCAGAGCTTTACGGCATGCTGTTCATCCTGTTCGCTGTGGCATTCCTGTTGGTGATTTTTGTGACAGCCTCTATCTGTGACAGGATAGTGATGGAGAGGATGTCATTTATCGGTACCTTGAGAAGTCTTGGAATGAGCACGGCCAGGACTGTACGTATTCTTTTGATGGAAAACGTGGCATATGCTCTTTTGGGCAGTATCCCCGGTGTGGCTTTGTATATGGCCATAAGACCGGTGCTGGAAAAAACACTTTTTGATGTTTCTTCTGTGGGAATGGAAATAAAGCTGGATATTCCGGAACTTTCTGTTTTCCTGGTGGCGGGTGTTGTGATAGGCGCAATCCTGGTAGAGTGTCTTATTCCGTTAAGAGCCATTCTTAAGGCTATGAGGACCTCTATAAGGGATATAATCTTTGACAACAGGGATACGGAGTATAAGTTTTCAAAAAGCGGCATTATCACAGGTGCTGTGTGCCTGATCTTAGGGATTGTGACGTTTTTCGGAAAATCGCTTTTAAGCGCCGGAGCCAGTCTTATACTGGTGGTTATATCTTTGGCGCTGTTATACCCGCTCATCTTAAAGGGGATCACTCATCTTTTGGATAAGCTGGCGGAAAAAACAGGTGATGCGAAAACCGCACTTGCACTCAGGGAGGCGATCACAAGGAAGAGCACTGTGGGAAGCGGAGTTATGTGCGCTACTGCAGCTGCCATGTGCGTGATCATCATCGGTTTGTCAACATCAATGACGACGGTGTTTGATTCGGAAACGATAATAAGCGACGTCGAGGTCGACTGCACAGTCATGAGTAAATATTTCTCGTTTGTGGAACATCTTGATGGAGTGACGGACGTTGAAAATGTTTATTACTCTCAGGGATATGTATCTTTCGGTGATGACGAAAAGGAGCAGGTGTGCATCGTCTTCGGTTATCCGGAAGGCGGATACAAATACTATCATGGGATCCATGAAATGCCGGACCGCGTCGAAGACGGCACCATATGTGTAGAGAAAGCATGGGCTGCACGTAACGGTAAGGCCGTGGGGGATACATTGGATGTGACATTTGAACCCACAGGTGTTTTTCCGGTTGTAAAGAGCTTTAAGATCGCATCATTTTTTAAGATGGACACTGCAGAGGGACTGAAAAACAATTTTGTGCTGTCGGAATCCGATTATCTGGCTATCTATCATGACAAACCGGGTTACATTCTGGTCAATTCGGATAATCCCGAAGCAACAAGGGATGACATCAAAAAATATGCGGTTGGGCGTTTCACAAACGTTCAGACTAAGCAGGAGGCGGATGAAGAGGCGAAAAAAAACAACGCCATGTCCAAGAGGATATACGATCTGGTGATCGCTGTTGCGTTGCTGATGACCTTTATAGGCATTGTGAGCAACCAGACCATAGGATTTGAGGGAAGAAAAAAAGAGTGCGCTGTCATGCTGTCAACTTCCATGACCAAGAAGACACTGGCGGGGATCCTGTTCCGCGAGATGTTTATCACATCTTTTGTGTCGGCTACAATAGGCACTCTGGTCGGAATGCTGCTCATCGGAGTTGTGGCAAGAGCCATTGATAACTCTGAGAATCTGGTCATGCCCATCGATTTCAGCTATATCACTTCCGTTAAGCTGTGGATCATGATGACGGCGATATTCACGCTGTCGGTACTGTTTCCCATCAAACATATGAGGAAGATGAAGTTGTCGGAGCAGTTAAAGTACGAATAGTAACCGTAGGTTTACGGACAAACTTACAACAGGAAGGAGAAACGGGATGAAAAAAACAGAGAAAAGATTCTTGGCCTTTGTTCTCGCGTTTGCCATGGTAATCAATCCTTTTTCGGGGATGGGGCAGCTTGCGGTCAGGGCGGAAGAAACGCCTGTTGAGCACAAGGCTGCAGCCGGAAAACTTCTGGTTGGTTATTCAGGCTGGGTTAACAACGAACCGGTTCTCCAGACTGATGATGCAGGAGAACTGACCACGGATACAGACGGCAGTCTCATGGAATACCGTTATGAGATGGGTGCCGATATCAAGCACTGGCCCGTTATCTTTGCGGGTACCTCTATTACGACTCCGGATACTTACGTGCCGGTGGATATGGACGAAGTTTCTCTTTCATACAGGGCGGACAGCAGTCTGTCATTTGGTCCGGTGCCTCAGGGTACGGCAATTGAGCCCTACAGTTACATTCAGTATGATAGTTCACAGGAAAAGGATGTAGAGATCTTCCCCAATGAAGGTTTCTTCCGGATATATCTTCCGACAGAGGGTGAATACAAGATCTCTGCCGGTGGCCGCAGCGCCATTATCTACGGACATACACCGGATATGGGTATGTATGATGTATCTACGGGAGCGCTTGTTGCTGCCCGCGGTGATATTGAATATGATCTTTTCGGAAATACTGAATATGATCTGAAATTCAATACTGTCTGCTTAAATCCGATCCAAAAGATTGTGGATGTTAAGTTCATTCTGAATAGAAGCGACGATTCGGATACATGGATAAGTCTTGACGACCTGAGCAGCTACACCATGCCTTTCACGGCAGGCGCAACATTGGCCCAGGTTAACAGCAGTAAGATATTACCCATAACGGTAAATGACTGCTATGAGGATTTTAACATTAATGTAAGGCTTGTTGCAATAAACGCAGACTCCGGCGAGGAGGAGACGACAGACTATGATTATCGTTTTTGTGCCGCAAAAAAAGATCTTGTCATAACGTTTACGGATTGGGAGAGCCCGCAGGACAATAACCCGGGTGTTAACCACTTTGAAGAGGATGCGGGTCGTTTCGAAAAAACATATTTTATGGGTGTAAACGAAATCCACAGTATCTCTCTCGGTATGATGGACAGTGACGGGAAAGTGACTAAGGTTAGCCACAGCGCTGCCATGGCAGACGGCGCGGTCACCATCACACCGGTTCGTGACGGGGCTGCAGACGGTCTTAAGATATCGACAGATAAAAACGGATGGGATGTATACGAAGACGGAACTTTCTGCCTTAGGCCAAATGCTATCGGTGTGTATAAGTTCACATACGGTGGCTCTTCTGTCTCAATTGAAGTCGGCATCCCGGAGATAGCGGTATACGATCAGGATTCGGAATACGACGACCCGGCTCATCTTGCAGGCAGTGACGGAGCGGTGAGCTACGACTTCAATACGCCCGGAACTTACTATATCCATATCAATTCCATAGATGGAAGGGACAGTTCGAAGGCGGACATCAAAAAGAAGCAGTACTCATACAATTACGACGGAAAAGAGTATGAATGGCAGGATCTTACCGGTATTGTACAGAATAATCAGTTCACCCTTTCTGCGATAGATGATGTGACATATAAGGTGCAGGTCGCAACCGGCAGCGTTGATTTCAGTATAGCAGTGAGGTATACCGGCGACGGCGGTACGCTTGAACCAAAATGGAGTTTCGACAGATACAGGTGGTTTGACTTCCGTTACAAACGTGACGGATTTGTGTCAGGGGGACCGATCTGGGTCAACAATGATTGCAGTTATGATCTCAATTCGGATCATTATAACAAATACTGGGATACGGAAACCTACAGCAATGATATTTTCTGCCTCGGAACAGCTGCTTATGATGCAGACGGTGTTCTGAAAGTGTCACCTTTTACGGCGGTGAACAGTCTTACTCTGTACAGGCAGGAAGACGGCGGCTCCTGGAGTCTTGTAGAGGATTTCAAGGTTAACCCTGCGGATGGAACCGAAGGATCCGTAAATATATATACGAATTATGAAAACTGGTATGTTTCCGATCTGCCCGAGGGTATTGTCAGGATAGTCGCAAAAAAAGACGGAACATATAAGCTTGCAGCGGGTGGTTCTTACATTATCATCCGGGTACATAAGACATATGCAGGGTTGTACGACGGTGCTGATCCGTTGAAAGCAAAGCTTTTGTGTACGAAATTCAACACCTGTGAATACGACAGTGAAAAGACTTATTATCTTGCCGCATCGGATCTGGGAGATTTCCGCAGGATCAAAGAATACGGTTCCTCCGTTTATGTTTCCACATCCGAAAACGTAAAGTTTGAAGGAAGAAGCGCAGGTGAATCCTTTGTGTGGGAGGCACCCTATCAGCCGCTTGCTTACACAGTGACCGGTGTTGATGAAGAATGGATAAACATCTCCTTTGATCTTGACCCAAATAATCCTGATGATGAAGTTGAAAAATGGGAATATCATTTTGAACACGCGTCTAAGGGCTTGGTTCTGACTTATTCGGATTGGGATGATGAGTCGGGAGAAAGTATTTTCCCGGAGGAGTACGGCAGATTCAGAAAAATGAACGGCTGGGATCTGGGAGATGACTGCTGGATGGCATTGGGTATCTCGAATGGCGGTGATCCCGCGTCGATTACGCCATTGTCGGTTGAGCAGCTTAAATCATTAAAACTCTATAAGAACGGTAAGCCATACAACGCAGAGATAAAACTCACAAATTATTATGATACCCGCCGCAGCGCGGTACCCGGTATTGTGTGGTTCTCACCGGAGGAGCTGGGGGATTACCGGCTCAAGATGGAAGGCAGCGATGACTATGTCGTGGTCAGGATAAACTATCCGAGACTTGCTTTTACAAAAGAACAGGGCGGCTATGATATTTCCGACAAAAAAGTAAAAACGAAACTTCTTGACGGCGTTAAACATACGGTCGTAGCAGCCGGTGAACAAACCGAAATCTATGTCAGTGCCTACAGCGAATCGGATCCCGATACATCAAGGGGCAGGGATGACATTACGATCGAAAGTTTCAGTTTCCGAAGCGACATGGGCCAGCAGCAGGTAAATGAGAACATATCTTACAAGATAGCTCCGGACAAAAAGACGGCTGTAATCACCATAAAAGACAAGCTGTTCGCGTATCATGTAGATATTACGGCAACTCTCGGTGTTACGTGGACATATTACAAAAACGGTGAGTGGATCACGGATGACAGGAGTTACCGCTCGGAGGAATACGGTGGTTTATATTTTGATATAACGCAGGATACCCTCACCGACGGCGATGGAGGAAGAACCTTCTCCGCCATGTTTATGCCGGAAAGCTGGTTTAAGAACAGGGAGCCCTGGTCTGAAAAAGAGGATTACACATTCTACTGGGTACATGACGATACCATACAGGGCGCCATCGACAAGCTGTCAGATGCCGCAGGAAAAGATTACGCGGATGTCTACAGCAACAACCAGAAAACATGGATCAAACAAAAAGTTAAAAACACAGGATATATCTATATCGTGACTAATGTGCCCAGAGGTGGAAAAGAGCTGGATAAGCAGTATATCTCATCTCCGGGTGATGTGAAGGGTATCATGATAGAGGCCGGAGTTTACACAAACGTCTCTCTGAGTGATACGGCAGAGTCATCGGGATTTAATTTCATGGACGCGCCGGTTTTGAATCCGGATGATTTTGCAGATAAGCTGGAAGCATATGCCGGAACGATAGATTTTAAGAGCAGCAAGATCACAACCTTAAGGGACATTGCACAAGCCGGAAACGGCGTGGTATTTGAGGCCGGAAAGGTCTATAAGGCCATCAGGGGACATCACGAATATACAGCTTCGCTTACGGGAAAATACCGTTCCGATGATTACTTCTACATCGACAAATCAGCTATATTCCCGCTGAGCGAGAAGGTGTTCAACGACCTGGGAGTCGGCGGCATAGAGCAGCAGACTTACCTTGAGGGCTTAAATATAACGGCAAGTTCAACATGCAGTTATATTTTGCGTGGAGATATGGGTGAAGTCAGGATCGGTTTCCCGGAGAGCTTTGATATTTCGACATTAAAGCCGGTGATCTTTACGGATTTTTGGGAAAACGAATATCCGGAGAACGCACCGAGGATTTACCATTGTCTTCTGAACGAAAAACTGGGGATCGACCTTTCGGCAGGTGCCGACAGTTATCCCGCAGCAAGAGGCGGAAAGACGGTAGAGGCTATCGGTATGTTTGATCCGGATAATGCGGATTCAGCATACGAGTTCGGTTATAAGCTTTACACCTATCCCGTTAAGATCGAGACAGAAGTTACAGGTGATCTTAAGGATGTGGAGTTAAACAGCGGGGACATCGATCCCAACTCCTTTAAGGATCTTACGGATGCGGACAGGAAAGCCATCGAAGGCGGTGCAAAGCTCACTGTCAGCGTTGAGGCCAATAATGTTGATCCGGCAAAACTTGACACGCAGACCGAACCGGCCGATCCGAAGGAAAAAGAACGCGTCGATGAACTGAAACAGTCTGTGGGCGAGATACAGGATATCATGCAGGATTATGACAAAGACAAGATAAGCAGCAGTGTTGATTATTTTGATTTCGGAGTCAGTACCAGTGTTGCAGTGTCGGGAGACAATGCGACCGCACAGAATCACATACCCGATGTTGTCACTACGAGTGCAGTCAAAGAGACCAGCAAACCCATGGAGATCGTGGTTCCCATGACGAGAGATAAGTACACGGATCTTTCAAAGATAAGGCTTTTGAGGGCACATAAGACAGCAGACGGCAGCTTCCAAAATGATTTCTTTAAGGTCTATACCGACGAAGATACATTCAATGCAAACCGCAGGGACGGCGTATGCTGGATCGAGGTTTTGGGCGCTGTTATAAATATCCATGTTTTAAGCAGCAGGTTCTCGACCTTTGCGATGTTCGAATACACCGGAGATTCTTCTGAGATTGATCTTGCAGGGATCAGGTGGGATTACAGCACACCGATCTATTACGATGAAAAAGAGCACAGGGTGGAACTTAAGGGACTTCCCAAGGGCGTGTACGCGGTCTACACCGGAAACGTAAAAACAGAAATAGGAAAATATGTTGCAAGTGCGGAACTCGCTGTTACGGATGATGTGCTGTACAAACTGCCCGCCAATATACCGGAAAGAATAACAACTCTTAGCTGGGAGATAGTGGCAGAACCCGCACCATCCGGCAACGGTTCGTCAGGTAATTCGTCCAGCGGATCTTCCGGCGGCTCGTCAGGCGGTTCATCCGGCGGCGGTGGCGGCGGAGGAGGTGGATCATCCGCCGAAGAGAAACCCGCCGTATCGGGCAATGCAGTATCAGCCAATACCGTAAGCGGTAATACCACTTCGGGAAACACTGTGAGCGGAAATAAGGCAACAGCAGTAAAAGTAGGCGATGTTGTTCGTCCGGAAGGAGTAAAGGCTCAGTTTAAGATCACAGGCGTCGCATCAGAGGGTAAGACCGGAACAGTATCTTTCCTTAAGCCCGATGATAAGAAGGCTAAGAAGATCACGGTGCCCGGAAAGGTTACCATAGGTGGCCTCGAATATGTTGTAAATGCTATCGCACCGAAGGCTTTCAAGGGTTGTAAGAACCTGCGGAAGGTTAAGCTGCCGGCATCCATAGAGACCATAGGAAAAGCAGCATTTAAGGGCGACAAAGGTCTTAAGACCGTAAAGATAAAATCAAAGAAGATAAAGACTTTCGGAAAGAACTCTTTCAAGGGAGTAACCGGAACGGTTAAAGTACCGAAAGCGAAGAAGGCAGCTTATACCAAGGCGCTTAAAAAAGCAGGCTTCAAGGGAAAGGTGAAATGATGAAGACAGTTATCGAAGCAAACAACGTGATAAAAACATTCGGAAAAGGCGATAATATCAACCGCGTTCTGGATGGATGCAGCATGACGGTAAACGAGGGAGAGTTTGTATCCCTGATGGGTGCGTCGGGATCCGGTAAATCCACGCTTCTCTACCTTATAGGCGGGCTGGACAGGGACTTTGAGGGGGAGATAAAGCTCTGCGGCGAAGATATACACACCATGAAGGACGCAAAGCTCTCCAAGTACCGTCTGGAGAACATAGGGTTTGTCTTCCAGTTTTATAACCTGGTGATGAACCTAAATGTTGCAGATAACATCCTGCTCCCGCTTGTCATGAACGGCAAAAAGAAGAGCGCGCTCAAAAAAGAACTGGATGAGATCTTAGAGATAACCGGCCTTACCGATAAGAGAAAGGCAATGCCATCCACCTTATCAGGCGGACAGCAGCAGAGGGTTGCCATAGCAAGAGCCGTTATAGGCAATCCCTCCATAATCTTAGCGGATGAGCCCACAGGTAATCTGGATTCCAAGGCAACAGATGAGATCATGGCTCTCTTTTCAAAACTCAGAGAGGAAAAGGGCATGACGATCCTGCAGGTTACCCACTCGGAGAAATGCGCATCCTACGGCTCCCGTATAATAACACTTGACAGCGGCAAGATTGTGGATGAAAATATAGAAATATAAAATGTTACTATTCACACATACAGGCCTATTGAATATGTGTGAAGTGACTGTGAATAGTAACCACACGGAAGGACACGGAAATATCAGTACAGGAAGGAGAATAGTTATGAGGAAAGCAGAGAAAAGGATCCTGGCATTTATCCTCGCGTTTGCGATGGTGATCAATCCTTTTACGGGGATCGGTGCGCTCACGGTAAAGGCGGAGCCGAAATTATCCGGGCTTGTATATGCAAATGCAGTGTTTGCGCAGGGCCACGATGAGGAAGGCAAATGGATACCCGATACTT
>JAEEGL016170854.1_pt1 | contig 15290 bp, 16 predicted proteins | sample 9134231 | NCBI WGS metagenome assembly JAEEGL01 (sample SAMN16246548, study PRJNA631951) | gut metagenome | biome: gut microbiome; feature: rumen; material: fiber-attached | host: Bos | place: Iran: Karaj | collected 2018-10 | reverse complement strand
GGATAGATGCTCATGGCGTGGAAGCCGGAAGGTGCGACGGCGTCCGCCGGTGCTGGAGCCATCTTCGCATCCGGAGCGGAAAGCAGGTAGGCGGAAGTAAAATCTGGAGCGTGGAAGGTTCTCAGTTCAAATGACATTTGGATTCCCTCTTTCATCGGTGGTCGGAGCAGGCGTCGTGGGTTCTCACCACGGCTGTCCGACATTCTTTTTATATGGTCTTTTCATTACAGGCTACATACAACATCTCAATGGTATCATATTAGCCGTAGCGCGGATTGTCAAGATGAGCTGCAGTTTCCCGTACACAGGAGAACAATCTTTATCCTTTTTTCAGGCTTGTGAAGCCCGGCTACTTTCTGTATAATGAAGCGGGCGCGGAAAGACCGCAGCCTTGCAGCAAAAGAAAAACAGAGAAAGAAGGGCCGGAATGAAAAAGCTTGCTGTATTCTTCCCCGGAATCGGTTATACCGTTGAGAAACCGTTGATGTACTACAGCCGAAAGTTGGCTGCCGATGAAGGCTTTGAAGTCCAGCTGCTGCCGTATACCGGGTTCCCGGAGAAAGTCAAAGGAGACAGTGACAGGATGGCGAAGAGCTATCAGATTGCCCTTGCGCAGACCAAGGAAATGCTCTCTGATGTCGACTTCACGGCTTATGAGACGATTCTTTTTGTCGGAAAAAGCATCGGGACCATCGCGGCGGCCGAGATCGCCGTTCAGTACGGTCTTCATGACCGGGTTCATTTTGTTCTTTACACGCCATTGGAAGAGACGTTTCGCTACCCGCTTGGAAACGCCGTCGCGTTTACCGGCTCGGCCGACCTGTGGGTAAAAGAAGGCGTGATTTCAGAGCTCTGTGAGGAGCAATCGATTCCCTGCCATGTGATTCCGCTTGCGAACCACTCGCTGGAGACCGGACGCGTATGGGAGGATATCGAAACTCTGGAAAAGGTCATGAAAAAGACCGGGAAGTATATCCGGCGGATCGAAAGATAAAGAGGCGTCGGACAGAATTATATAAAAATCGAATTCAGCACAGAAAGCCGTTTGACTTTTTATGCTGAATTGTTTGAATCCGGTTCAAATAATGCACTGCAGGAAGCAGCGGTCTATGGATCCCGGCCAGCCCGGTGCTCGTTCTACAGAACAGTCTTTATGCCAGCTAATAATGCCGTTCGGCGAAATCAAGCTCGAAAACGAATGTCATGCAAATGCACCTGTGTCATGGTGCGGAGCTGCTGCAATCTCAAATACGTTCCCAGAGGCATCCTGCAGGAAAGGCCTCATTTGACCTGCTTTCAACATATTGGCATAGTCTGACACGCTTTGAATCGGTTTCGCAGAACACATTCCGGCAATCCTCGGATCAAGCACTTTCTTCTGAAAATGATGAAACACGTCCCCTGCCCAGTGGTTGTCGGAACCGCAGGTGATCAAAAGCCCGTACTGCCTGGCGTACAAAGCCGCCATCTCATTTGCCTCCGTCACCTGGTTAGAGTTTACGATCTCGACCGCATGGACGCTTCTGGGAAACAGCCGGATATGGTCGATGTAGTGCGCTTCACGGTACGGGTGCGCCTGCACGACGAAAGCGCCCTGCTCGATCATGTAGCTCAGTTCTTCGGTTTTCTTCATCTGGAGGATCTCTGGATTTGCCTTGTACCACTCCTTCTCCAGCCCATAAATCAGGAAATCCGTGCCTTTATAGGACAGCTCCACGCCGGGAAAGACTTTTAGCCCTACCTTTTCTCCGACTGCAGCGGCTTCTTCGAAATCGGCAAAATAGTAGTCGATCTGATCGCTGTACGAGAGATTCTCGGATTCCGGGTTGATGTTCCCATCCAGAAAATGGTTCGTAATAAAGAGACCGTCATAGCCGATTGACTGATAAAACCGGACCGTTTCCTCAACAGAGGCCTTCGCACATTTGCTAACCGGTGAGGTATGGCAATGGGTCTCATATTTAAAGCAAAATTCCGCAAAATTGTTCATAACCTTCTCGATTCCTGTCACATGGATTATCTTTTTATTGTATCATTATATAGTTATTATACAGTTTTATCGCCGGTAAGTCTATAAGCATACAAATCCCCTCCTGATATATTTCACATCAGGAGGGGATTTGTATGTCACAACTGAAATAATGATTTTCAAAACCGGTGCTTCATAAGCCTTTAAAAGGTTATAAAAACAGTCAAGAATCACTCCAGAGATGTACATTAGCGCATCATTCTGCGTCTTCCCAGTTGTGCCACACGTTCTGGACATCATCGTTGTCTTCGAACATGTCGAGCATCTTCTGCATGTTCTTGACGTCATCCTCGTTGGTAAGCTTGACTGTGCCATTCTGGGGAAGCATTTCAACTTGAGCCGAGAGGAGATGGTAGCCCGCTTCGGTGAGCTTGTCCGCCACAGCGGCCACGTCATCCACGCCGGTATAGACGGTCATAACTTCGCCGTCCGCCTCAAAGTCCTGGGCGCCGGCTTCCAGCGCATCCATCATGACGGTGTCTTCATCCAGCTCTTCGTCCTCATTGTCGATCACGATAACGCCCTTCTTGTCAAAGGACCAGGAGACGCAGTTGGCAGGACCCATGTTTCCGCCGTACTTGTCGAAATAGTGCCGCATTTCGCCGGCAGTGCGGTTGCGGTTGTCGGTCATCGTCTCAACAATCACCGCGACACCGGAAGGACCGTAGCCTTCATAGACGATCTTCTCGTAGTTCTCGGTGTTGCCGGACCCAAGGGCCTTGTCGATCGTGCGCTTGATATTGTCGTTCGGCATGTTAGCGGCTTTTGCCTTGGCGATGACAGCGGCAAGACGGGAGTTAGAGCGGGGATCTCCGCTTCCGCCCTCTTTCACCGCGACGATCATTTCACGGGCGATCTTTGTGAACGCCTGGGCACGTTTTGCGTCGGCGGCACCTTTTGTTTTCTGAATGTTGTGCCATTTGGAATGTCCTGACATAGGTGCTTTCTCCTTTAACAAAATATTTTAATACTCTTTCAAACTCTGGGCATCCTGCAGGAGCCGCAGATAGGAACGGGATCGTGAGGGGACGATCTCCCTCGTCTCGACCGCCATACGCACCGCACAGCCCGGTTCGGAGCGGTGCAGGCAGTCCGGAAAGCGGCATCTGCCCGACGGGAATTCCGGGAAGCAGTCCGCCAGGTTCTCGGGTTCCACGGTTACCAGACGGTTAAACTCCAGAGAGGCGAAACCCGGTGTGTCGGCCACGTAGCCGGAGTCCGGAAGCGGGAAAAGTTCCGTGAGCCGGGTCGTGTGTCTTCCGCGGCCATGTTTCGGGCTGATTTCGCCGGTCTCGCGTTGAAGACCGGGTAAAAGCAGGTTCAGAAGACTCGTCTTTCCGACACCGGAATTGCCGGTCATAGCAGAGATTTTACCACGCAGCGCTTCCCTCATCTGCTCGAGTCCCTCGCCAGTCGCGGCACTGACGGACATCACTTCAAAGCCGCAGTTGTGATACAGCTCTTCGAGCGCCCGGGCTGAAACCAGGTCCGTCTTGTTGATGCAGAGCAGAAACTCGCAGCCGCTAGCATCGGCCACAACGCTCATCATGTCAATCAGATAGGGATCAGTCTCAGGGCGAGCTACAGTCGCTATGAAGACCAGTTGGTCCAAGTTCGCCACATTCGGCCGGATAAAAGCGTTTTTTCGCGGAGCGATGTCGGTCAGAATGCCAAACCCCGCATGATGCGGATCCGCCTCGTAAACGACGCGGTCGCCGGGAAGAGGCTCAATTCCATCCAGGTGAAGGCGGCCCCGCGCCCGGCAGCGAAGCATTCCCGCCTCGGTTTCTACATCGAAGAAACCGCCGTGGGCGCGTATCAGCAGTCCGGTCTGACTCAAGGCTGTACCTCAGGCCCTTCCGAGACCGTCAGATAGATCATGCTGTGCTCCTCCTCTGTTGAAAATGCCGTCAGGCTCTGGCCCACTACCGTACCGGCCATCAGATCCGAGCGCTCGCGCTGGGACCAGCCATAGCTGAATCCGTTTGACTCGATCTGGGAAATCGCCGCTTCTTCCGAGAGACCGATAAGGTTGGGAACGGTCAGGATTCTCTTCTCGGTGCCGCAGCTGACGTAGACATAGATCAGGGATGCAGTCGTCACTTCGGCTCCCGCGCTGGGTTCCGTTCGGATGACCCGGTCCCGCTCGACGGTTTCGGCATAAGAGTTAACCACCTCAATATACAGTCCGACCTGACGCAAAAGCGCCGTAGCGGAGCGGTAGTCCATGTGGCTGACATCGGGCACCGTGGCCACGGTGTCACCGGTCGCGACGGAGAGATTGACCTCAACTCCGCCGGGACTCATCATGATGCTTCGGCCGGGGTTCGGCGACTGGGAAAGAACCGTACCGGGCGCGTGCTCGGTGTCCACCATGTACAGCACGTGGAAGGAATAGGTCGAGACGTAATCCGGGTCGAGTGAGATGGTATCGTAATTCTGGCCAACGAAGTCCGGCAGGGTCACACGGACAGCGGGGTTAAAGAGATCCCGCATCCAGAAGTTCCAGAGGAACAGCATCAGCCCCAGGGCGGAGAGCAGAAGGAGGAAGCTTCCTCCCATCCACGACACCCGTCCCGCGTTCCGGCGCTGCATGCGCAGCAGACGGCGGCGGGCAGCAAGCTCTTCCGGGTCATTCTCCACCATCTCAAGAGGTGTGTCCTTGTCAGCAGAGACGCTGTCACGATCATAGAGAAAGCTGTCGATGTCCTCGACAAGCTCGTTTGCGTTCTGATAGCGGCGGCTGCGATCGGCGCACATGGCCTTCAGGGTGATACGCTCCAGCTCCGGCGGGAGCGCGGGATTCAGTCCTGTCATGGAGGGCGGCTCGGCATTCATGTGCTTGATGGCGATCTCCTGAATGGTGTCACCAAGATAGGGCTTGCGCCCGGTGAACATCTCGAACATCACGACGCCAAGGGAGTAGAGATCGCTGCGGGGATCCGGGAGCTCGCCGCGGGCCTGCTCGGGAGCGAGGTAGTGGATGGAGCCCACTGCCTCGCCGTTCTGCTCGTGCAGTTCGTTCTCCAGCGCAGCGATGCCGAAATCGGCCACCTTGATGGTGCCATCCCGAAGGAGCATGATATTGTGGGGCTTGATGTCACGGTGGATGATACCGCGGCTGTGGGCATGGGCAAGCGCTTTCGCGATCTGGCGTGCAAAATGGAGCGCCTCGTTCCAGGGAAGCTGGCCCTTCTTCTCCATATACTGGAGGAGTGTTACGCCGTCGACAAGCTCCATGACGATGTATTCCAGCTCATCGCTGTGGCTCACGTCGTAGACGGCTACGATATTCGGGTGGGAGAGCATGGCAACGGCATGGGATTCCGCACAGAAGCGGCTGCGAACCGTCTCGTCAGAGGCGGCGTCTTCCCGCATGATCTTCACTGCCACATCCCGGTTCAGCCGGTGATCGGTGGCACGATAGACCCAGGCCATGCCGCCCGCTCCAACAAGAGAGATGATCTCATAGCGGCCGTCCAGCGTCTGGCCCAGCCAGTGTTTCATTTCCTGATCTATCTTTTCCATACGACGATAGTTACATTGTCAGGAGCGCCGCGTGATAGCGCCAGCTCCATCAGGTCACGGCAGGCGCTTTCCGCGTCCGCAGAATCGTTCCAGACGGCAGCGCTCTCATCCTCGGGAACGATGTTCGACAGGCCGTCAGAGCAGAGCAGCAGACTGTCTCCCAAGGCCACATTGACGGTATAGATGTCCGCATCTACTTCTCGATCGGAGCCCAGGGCCCGCGTGATCACGTTCTTCTGGGGATGGTGGCGCGCCTGTTCATGGGTGATGATGCCCGCTTCAACCAGTTCCTCGACCAGGGAGTGGTCGCGGGTGATCTGCTTCAGGCTATGCCGGTGCAGCTGGTATGCCCGGCTGTCGCCCACGTTCAGTACATAGCCGCTGCCGTTACGCCGCAGCACAGCGGCAACCAGGGTTGTTCCCATACCTGTCAGATGATCACCGAACTGGGAATAGGCAAAGGCAACGCCGTTTGCCTCGTCGCAGGCTTCCCTCATCAGGCGCGGATAGTCCGTCTGTCGTGTCGGGTAGGTGGAAAGATGGTGATAGACATGGTTCACGAACGCTTTGGCAGAGAGTTCGCTGGCAAGACCGCCCGCATTGGCGCCTCCCATCCCGTCGCACAGCGCCATGATGGAGCAGGAGGCCTTTTCGCAGTCCTCGATCAGGAAGCTGTCCTGATTCTCGTTTCTTGTCTTGCCCTTGTCCGTAAGGCCAAAGCAGTTCATTGTCTCACCTTCTTCATAACTGAGGTTATTGCGTCCGGGTAAATTTCCGCCGGAGCTGGCCGCAGGACGCGTCAATGTCGCTTCCCAGACGACGCCTCACCGTCACCGCTACCCCGTTTTGCTCCAGAATGGTCTGGAAGCTGCGGATTGTCGCTCCTGAGGAGGGCTGAAGCCCGCGCTCCTCCACATAGTTCAGGGGGATCAGGTTCACGTGCGCACCCAGTCTTTTTGCAAGATCGGAGAGCTTCTGTGCTTGCTCAGAACTGTCGTTCGTGTCCCGGATCATGGAGTACTCAAAAGAAATCCGTCGTCCGGTCCGGTCCTGGTAGCGCCGGCAGGCTTCCAGCACCGTGTCGATGCCTCGGTTGGAGGGCATCAGCTTCGAGCGAAGCACGTCCTCCGGCGCGTGGAGCGAGAGGGACAGGGTGATGGGAAGGTTTTCCTCGGCCAGACGGTCGATTCCGTCAGGCAGGCCGCAGGTGGACACGGTGATGTGTCGAAGGCCGATGTTGCGCCCCTCAGGGCTGCTCACATTATGCAGAAAACGCAGCACAGTGTCCAGATTATCCATCGGCTCACCGATGCCCATCAGGACGATGTTGGAGATACGGTCCCCGGCTTCCTTCTCGGTGAAGAGAACCTCGTCCAGCATTTCGCCGGCGATGAGGTTGCGCACCAGACCGCCGATGGTGGAGGCACAGAAGCAGCAGCCCTGGCGACAGCCGACCTGGCTGGAAATGCACACGGAGTTGCCGTAACGGTAGCGCATGAAGACGGTCTCGACCGAGTTGCCGTCCGCAAGGCCCCAGAGGTACTTCTCGGTACCGTCATCTTTGGACACCTGCTTTCGCAGGAGAACGGGGGCAACCAGAGAAAACTCGGAAGCAAGCGTCTCGCGCAGGTTCTTTGGGAGATTGGACATCTCGGAAAAGTCCCTGCAGCCGCGCGTCAGCCATTCATAAATCTGTTTTGCGCGATACGCCGGGAGGCCAAGCTCCGTGATTTTGAGACGGAGCTCGTCCGACGAGAGAGATAAAATATCCGTCATAGTGTATCCTGTCTGATCAGCTTCGCAGCAAAGAAGCCATCGTTTCCGTTCTCCTGGGGCCAGGAGCGCAGCATCCCGTTTTCACAGCGGAAGCCCTCCATGGTCACAGACGAAAGCCTAAACTCACTGTGCCTGTCAAGAAACGCCAGGACCTGGGGCTCGTCCTCTTCTGTCAGGACGGAACAGGTGGAATAGATCAGGATGCCGCCGGGGCGGACATAGCGGGAGAGATTCTCAAGGATGGCGCGCTGCATCTCTTTCAGGCGGTCCAGCTCTTCCAGGCTTCTGCGTCGGATTTCGGGGTGCTTGCGTATGACTCCGGTACCGGAGCATGGAACGTCCGCAATGACCACGTCAAAGCGCTCGTTCAGAGAAGAGTCAAACGCAGAGGCGTCCATCTGTCTGACCGGAATATTCAGCCTCATCCGCCTGTAGTTTTCCTCGCAGCGGATAAGGCGCTTTTCGCTTAGATCCGCAGAAAGGACAACGCCACCGTCCAGGGCCGCGGAAATGCTTTTTCCGCCGGGGGCGGCACATGCATCCAGCACGGACATGCCGCTTTTCAGGCCGGCAATTTTGACCGCGGCGCGGGCCGCATCGTCCTGGACATAGAAGAGGCCCTCGGCATAGCCGGGCAGGCTCTCGACCTCACAGGCGGGTACGAGCACGGAAGAAAAACGCTCGTTGACGCCCAGTTCCGAAACACCCGCGCTCCTCAGGAGCTCTCTGTACTGCTCCAGGCTGCAGCGAAGGGTGTTGACCTGGAGGCGAAGATCGGGAACAACCTGGCAGCTCTCAAGGAAGGCACGCACAAAGTCCCGGTCGTGCTCTTTCAGGAGACTGTCGACAAACCAGTCCGGACAGCTGTACCGAATGGCCAGATCCCGGTCATTCTGCAGCAACACGTATTTCCGATCGCTGACTTTCCGCAGGACGGCATTCACCATACCGGACGCATAGGAAAGCTTTCCCTCGCGGCAGAGCTGGACACCGTCGTTGACCGCGGCGGAATCCGGGATCCGGTCCAGAAACAGAATCTGGAAAGCGGAAAGCCTTAGAACATCCAAGATCCGTGGATGGGTCCGGGACAGGCCTCCGCGGAGAAAGACGGAGAGACAGTCGTCGAGAAAGCGCTCGTTCTGTATGACGCCCTGTACGATGCATTCCGCGAGGCGGGAGTCGTCCGTGCGATGGCACCGGGGCGCAGTCAGCTCCCCTTTTTTGCGGTAAGTCTCCAACGCCTTCAGGGCGGCGCTGCGTGCGGGAGAAATCATCGGTTCAGGGGGTGGCCGCGAAGGTAGTCCGAGGCGGCCATTCTCTTTTTTCCAGGGGCCTGGAGCTCGGTGATGTAAACACAGCTGCCATCCTTGCAGGCGACTTTGATCCCCTTCGCTCCACCGGAAAGAACCGTACCGGGTGCGGCGTTCGTTTTTGTATCACTGTAGGCGGCTGCAAAGACCTTAACTGTCTGGCCATGGAGTTCCATGGTCGCAACCGGCCAAGGCTGGAGCCCGCAGATCCACTTGACGACCTCGCGGGGTGTCCGGTTCCAGTCTATGGGACAGAGCTCTTTCCCAAGCCTGGACACATAGGTGGCCTTGCTGTGGTCCTGGGGGGTTCGGGGCGCTATGCCCGCATCAACGTCACGCAGGGTTCTGGAGAGCAGTCCTGCACCCAGAAGCATCAGCCGGTCATAGAGCTCGCCGGAGGTCTCCATTTCGCCGATGGCGGTCTCTTCTTCATAGATGATGTCGCCGGCATCCATCTCAGGGACGAGGAAGAAGGTGCAGACACCCGTCTTTTCATCGCCGTTCAACACGGCCCACTGGATGGGCGCGGCGCCTCGGTATTTCGGTAAAAGCGAACCATGGAGATTCACGGCGCCGTAGCGCGCGGATGTCAGAACATCATCCGGGAGAATCTTCCCATAGGCGACGACGGCGATGATGTCCGCCTGCATCGAACGGACCTCTTTCAGGAGCGCGGGGTCACGCAGGGTCAGGGGCTGGTAGATGGGAATGCTGTGTTCCAGGGCACATTCTTTGACGGGGGAGAAGCTGGTCTGCATGCCGCGTCCTCTCGCCTTATCAGGCTGGGTAAACACTGCGCAAACATCAAAGCCATCCGCAATCAGTCTCTCCAGGGAGGCTCTTGCGAAATCCGGTGTCCCCATAAAAATGACCCTCATGTTACTCCTCCGCTTCCGCTTCAGGTTCGCCGCCCTGCATCTGCTGGAGTTCTTCCTCGGTAAGCATACGCTCACACTTGGAGGTAAACACGATTCCGTTCAGGTGATCGATCTCGTGGCAAAAACAGCGCGCCGTCAGGCCTTCGCCGGTGACTTCAAAGAAGTTTCCAAAGCGGTCCTGGGCACGCACGGTGACGACCGCAGGACGCGAGACGATCCCGTACTGGCCAGGGACGCTCAGGCAGCCTTCCGCCTCATGCTGTTCGCCGGAGGCTTCGATGATCTCGGGGTTCACCAGCTCGATCAGGCAGGGTTCCTCGCCTTCGGGTACGTTCGTCTCAAGAACAAGAACCGCTCTGCGCAGCACGCCAACCTGAGGCGCTGCCAGGCCGACACCGTCCGCCTGCTGAAGGGTTTCCGCCATGTCGTCCAGAAGCTGGTGCAGTCTTGGGTTAAAGTCTGTCACCGCCCGGCATTTTTTATAGAGAGAGGGGTCTTCCTCTGTCAGGATATTTCTCAGGGCCATCCGATTTCTCCTTCTTATCTCACTCGTTCGAGTGTGTGTGCGTATTCTTCGTCTCAGGTTCCAGATTCATTCTCCACATAAAAGAAGACTTTTCGCATCTCCGGATCCTGGCTGCAAGAGATCAGGGTAGAGGCGAGAATACGGCGAATGTTCTTATTCAGTCTGCATCGAAGCTGCAGGCGGTACCGGTAGCGGTCACTCACCTTGACAACAGCCATCGGAATCGGGCCGAGGAGCTCGACGTGTTCGTTTTCTCTGTCAAAGATCGCCTCGAGCTGGGAGCGGCACTTGCGGAGCGCATGGAGGAGCTGGTCCTCGTTGACGCCGGTCGCCGTTAGACCGACCCAGTTTTCAAATGGAGGAGCCTTCTGGATACGACGCATTTCGATTTCCGCTTCGTAAAAGGACTCGTAGTCCTGCGCAGCAGCAAGCCGAATGATCTCATTATCCGGGGTATAGGTCTGGATAAAGGCCTCACCGGGTTTCGTGCTGCGTCCGCATCTTCCGATCACCTGGGTCAAAAGAGAGAAGGTCTTCTCGCCTGCCCGGTAGTCGTTGGAATAGAGCCCCTGGTCCGCGGAGATTACTCCGACCAGTGTCACGTTATCAAAGTTCAGGCCTTTTGCAATCATCTGAGTTCCGACCATGATGGGGATCTTTTCCTCCACAAAACGGCGGAACAGAAGCTGGTGTGAACCGATGGGGTTTACTGAATCGGCATCCACACGGAGAATCCCGACGCCGGGGAATGCCTCTTTCAGCTCGTCCTCGACCATCTGGGTCCCGGCGCCGAAGAAATTGAGTTCCCCGCCGCAGGAAGGGCACTTTTTGTCCAGATAACGGTTGGTGCCGCAGTAGTGACAAATCATCCGGTGCCTGTTTGCATGCCAGGTCATGGAAACCGAACAGTGGGGACAGCGGTAGATGTAGCCGCAGGTTCCGCAGGTAACCAGTTTGTTCGTACCGCGACGGTTCAGGAAAAGAATGGACTGTTCGTCACGCTCGATGCGACGGAGAATGGCATCCTTCAGAGTATGGCTGAGGCTGGAGGCGTTTCCGAACAGGAGCTCCTGCTTCATGTCCACGATACGGACTTCGGGCAGCGGATGCTCGTTATAGCGGTGCTTCAGACGGTGGTAACCGTACTCTCCCTGCTGGGCGAGGTATCGGGTGCCGATATCCGGTGTCGCAGAGCCAAGCAGCAGAAACGCGCCCGCCTGCAGACAGCGGAACCTGGCGATCTCGCGCGCGTGATAGCGCGGGACGGATTCAGAAGCGTAGCTGTCCTCCTGCTCCTCGTCGATGATGACGAGCCCGAGGTCGGCAACCGGGGCAAACACCGCGCTGCGCGTGCCAATGACCAGCTTTGCATCACCGCGTTTGATGCGTTTCCATTCGTCATAGCGCTCTCCGGAGGAGAGAACGCTGTGCAGAATGGCAACCTGTTCGCCAAACCATGAGGAGAACAGGGCGAGCATTTGTGGTGTCAGGGAGATCTCAGGCACGAGAAGAATCACACCGCGGCCTTCCTCCAGCTGCTGTGCGATCAGGCGGGCATAGATGCTGGTTTTACCGCTCCCCGTCACGCCGGAGAGGAGACTCACAGCGTCGGCCCGTGCCTGCTTCCGCTCCACTTCTACAGCGAGAAAAGCTTCCTGCTGTTCGGCGTTCAGCGTCGGGATCGGAGCGCTCTCAAGCGCGCCGGTATCCGGACGCCGCAGAACCTCCTGGTGGTAAAACTCCACCATTCCCTGTTCTTCCAGGCGCTTGAGAACAGGCCTGCCGGCACCGGTATGAAGTGTCAGATCCTGAGCAGAAAGAACCTCAAAGCTGACAAGGAGATTCAGCACCTCCGCCTGCTTCGGCGCCCGAAGGGCTTTGGCCTCGGCAAAGCGGGAAGCTTCCTCCGCCGGCACCGCAAGGCGAAGCATCTCGCGCATTTTGTCCCGGTTCTTCTGTTTTCCGGCCTTATCAAACCAATAGCCGGCCGGGAGCATGGCTCTGACGGCCTCATACACCGTGCAGAAATAGCGCTCGCGCATGAAGAGCGCAAGCCTGAGCTGATCCGGAGTCAGAAGAGGCTCAGGGTCCGCCGGGCGTATCAGTTCCTTGCAATTGGGATAGTCGCTGGTCTCCGCCTTTGAAAGGACGATCCCCTCCGACACGCGATTCCCCTTTCCAAAGGGAACAAACACTCGCATACCGGGCACCACAGCACTTTCAAACTGCTCCGATATCCGGTAATCATAGGGCTTGTCGATGGTGTAGTTTGCTGCGGAAACAGCGATTTTCGCAAACATTGGTGCAGTCAGCGGATGGTCAGCTTTCCGGTGTACACCTCGTCGATCGCGGTAGAGACTGGTTTCTTTTCCAGCTGGATCTCATGATCCTCCGCCTCTGCAGAAAGCGTTCTGGCACGTCTCGCGACGAGATTCACAAGCTGATAGCGGCTTCCGACTTTTTCAACCAGTTCGGCGACGGGGGGATAGAGCATCATAATAACATCATTTCCTTTTCTTTTTCTTTTCTATCACTCATCCGAAACAAAATCGGTATTTCTGTTTCGCGATGAGCATCACGCTCTCAGCGCCTTTGCCCTGTCCGGATCAAAGCGGCAGTGCTCGGCGGTAATGATCGCGCTGAATTCTTTGGCGGCGGTATCCACATCTTGATTGATGATCAGATAGTTGTAGAAATCCGCTTCGGCAATTTCCTGTCTGGCGCGAGCAATCCTCGCGTCGATGACCTCGATCGAATCAGTTCCGCGTTTAATCAGACGTTTTCTCAGTTCCTCCATGGAAGGAGGCATGATAAACACCGTCACGGCATCCGGAATCTTAGCATGGATCTGTCTGGCGCCCTGGATCTCGATATCCAGGATTACGTTCATTCCGGCGTCAAGCTGTTCTTCCACATAGGTGCGGGGCGTCCCATAGGAGTTGGAGACATAGGTCGCATACTCAAGAAGCTCGTCCCGGGCAACCATCTCATCAAAGCATTTTTGATCGATAAAGAAATAGTCCTTGCCGTGGACTTCGCCTTCCCGGGGCGCCCGGGTAGTAACCGAGGTAGAGAAGCAGAGATCGTCTCGATCCTGCATGGCTCTCGAAACGACAGTGCTTTTCCCGGCTCCGGACGGGCCGGAGAGAATGATCAGTTTACCTCTTTCCGACATAAAGCTGTGTCCTCCGTTTTATTCAGTACTGAGAATACGCGCGGACAGTTCTTCCGGTGTCATGGAAGAGAGAACCAAGTGGCCGCTCTCCATCAGCAAGACCGCTTTTGTGCTGCGGCCGAAGGAGGCATCCACCAGCAGGCCCTTTTCCCTTCCGTCCGAGATCAGACGCTTGATCGGAGCGGAATCCGGAGAAAGGATGCTGACGATTTTGTCGATCGCGACATAGTTTCCGAATCCGATCGGGAGCAGTCGGAGTTGGTTTTGATTATTCAATGTTCTGTACCTGTTCCCGGATCTTCTCGATTTCCGATTTCAGCTCAACGACGATATAGGCGATCTCGGAATCCTGGCATTTTGAACCGATGGTGTTGGCCTCGCGGTTGAACTCCTGTATCAGGAAATCCAGCTTACGGCCGATCGGCGAACCCTGGTCAAGCAGGGTTCGGAGCTGGGAAAGATGGCTGTGCAGGCGAACGGTTTCTTCATCGGTCGCGATGCGGTCGGCAAAGATGGCCGCCTCGGCGATCAGACGCTCCTCGGCAACGGAGGTGTCCTCGAGTACTTCGCGCAGCTTGTTCTCGAGCCGAAGGCGGTAGGCCTGTACAGTTCTTGGGCTCTGCAGTTCCACTTCCCGGACAAGGGCTTCAATTCGATCCGCTTTCTCCAGCAGGTCGTCTTTGAGCTTTGCGCCTTCGCGGGTGCGCATCTGGTTGAAATCCCCGATCGCGAGCTCAAGCAAGGGTTTCAGCTGTTCGAGGAAGGTCTCCTGATCCAGCTCTTCCTTGTCCAGAGACAACACATCCGGAAAGCGGGCGATATCCAGGGCGTTCAGGGGAACAGGAAGTTCGAGCTCAGAACCTATTGCGCAGACGGCTTCGCGATAAGCCGCCGCCAGGCGGTCATTTACGCGGATACGGGTCTGATCGCTCTCCACAGAATCGAGCGTCAGGAAGACATCCACCTTGCCGCGTGAAACGCGATCCTGGATATAGGCCTTTACCGCGCTTTCCGCAAACAGAAAGCCTCTTGGCAGCTTGATGTTGAGGTCCAGATAGCGGTTATTGACACTTCTGAGCTCAACGCTGAGAGAAAGGCCGGCAACTGTTCCTTTGGCGTTGCCATAGCCAGTCATACTTCTTATCATAGCAATCCTCTGATTTATGAAATGATTTCAAACTGTATCTGGCGATCCACAGGCTGACGGCGGTGGACCCGGACAAGCAGAACCGCGGCAAGTACCAGAAACAGGAAACTCACCAGAATTGAAATCCCCTCGGAAGCGCCAAGCAGCGATGCGAGCGCAAAACCGAGAACGAAGAGAAGCAGCGGCATCACATAGACCCAGGCGGCAGCTCGGAAGACCTTCGACGTGCGGCTTTCAATCACAACACGCTGACCGGGTCTGGCGTTGATGGTGTTTTTTGCTACAGCTTTGAGCTCCGACTGGAAGATGCAGCTCTCGCAGCTGCCGCAGTTGCTTCCGCAGGCGGTAGACCGGGTAACAACGACCTCCGCCATGGCGTTGGGAAGCAGTTTGGTCACGATCGCGTCCTGTGTCATTTGCTCCTCCTGTTTTCGCGCTTTAAGAGCGGCTGATATTAACCGAAATCTGGCTGTCTCCGACTGCTCCGACATCGACAAAGCCGTCCACATAGACCTTCGCTGGAACCATAAAGGTACCGGTGGAGTCTTTATAGTCCGACAGATCCGCAACAGCGCGGATGCTCTCGGCAGTGAGCTGAGAAAGCTGCTCTTCGGTGCCGCGGATGACAACATCAATGCTTTCGCTGAGGATGGACGCATTTAGCCCCTCGGACAGGTTCGTGACGGAAATGTTCTTGACCGTGAAGGACTCGGTGGTAAGTCCGACCACTTCGACATCCACTTTTGCTTCCGTAATGCCACTGATGTTGCGGAGGGAGTTGTCAAAGGGAATGGTATAGGTCTCGGAGAAACTGGTCCGGAAGTCGGTGAGGTCCACTGTGCTGAGGATGATCCGGTTCATGCCGTCCAGTATGGCTGAATCGCCCGCGAGGGTGATCCGATCCGGGGTGATGGTGACGAT
>JAEEGL015412774.1_pt1 | contig 15290 bp, 14 predicted proteins | sample 9134231 | NCBI WGS metagenome assembly JAEEGL01 (sample SAMN16246548, study PRJNA631951) | gut metagenome | biome: gut microbiome; feature: rumen; material: fiber-attached | host: Bos | place: Iran: Karaj | collected 2018-10 | reverse complement strand
TACATCTGTTTACCTGCAAAAACTGTGGTTATAAATCAAACGATGACCGCATTGGAGCTATGAATCTGTACCGCATGGGAATCAACTATCTTGAAGATAGTCAAGTACCTGATACAGTTATGGCAGAGTAAATCTTTGTCGTAAGGGGCGTTGTCAACCGTCCCATGATGTGACCCCACGGAAGTTACACCGACAAAATGTAGGAGTTATTACAACGAACTACAGGGGAGTCGCAAGCCACGTTCCTTTAGGTGCGTGGTAGTTGACATGAATATTGAACACATAGCAATGTACGTAAACGATCTTGAATCCGCCAGAGATTTCTTCGTCAAGTATCTCGATGGTACATCCAACGATGGTTATCACAATGTTAAAACAGATTTCCGCTCCTACTTCATCTCTTTTGATACCGGAGCGAGACTTGAACTGATGAATAAGCCGGGGCTGGTAGATGCGGAGAAGGCGCTGAATAGGACCGGATATATCCATATAGCTTTTTCTGTTGGAAGCAAAGAGAAGGTGGATGAATTGACAGAGCGGCTTAAGGGTGACGGCTACGAAGTGGTGAGCGGTCCAAGGTACACCGGGGACGGATATTACGAGAGCTGTATTGTGGCCATCGAAGGAAATCAGATTGAGATAACTGAGTGATCAAGAAAAGTAAATTATGTGAAAAAAAGTTGGGAGGGACGACAGCTGTGGAGAGTCAGAAAGAAGAAACAACGTTAGGCGTGTACTTAAACTATTTAAAGAGCGAAGCGGAAGTAGGAAAAAGGTTATTAAAATATTTTGTTATATATATAGTGTTAGTAGCAGTGTTTTATGCATTGTACTGGATGGCTGCGCCACAGGGGGAAAATACTGAAGTGTCTGCTAGCCAGATTGTAAACCAGATTGTGATTCAGTTTATGGAAATGGTTGAAAATCAGACGCATACAGAGCATGGATTTAACTTTTTTTTGTTAATACCCTTTGCTATGACTATATGGGGAATTGCCAAAGGAATTCCAAATTTATTTGCAAAGTATAGAAGTAATATTGACTCTGCATTTACGAGTACTAAGAGAATTGGAATAGAGGATATCAAAAGAATCATACTCTGTGGATTTGCTATAATCATTGCGTATTTTATTATTATAGGGACCAATATCATAAATCTTATTTCTACAGAAGAAGGGGGGAAAATACCTAAATGGGTAGTAATGGTTCTTGCGCTTGGAGTATGTGCAGTAGCGATTGTGACTAGCTGGTTACAAGCTAAAGCTGAAGGAAGAGACAATTTGTTGGCATATATTCAGACTATACCTATTATGATCTCAATAATTGCCTATCCGGTAAAGGAATATAATTTGAGATACGTCGCTATCTATATCGGTTTTTTCACATGTCTTACAGTAAAAATGATGTGGGACATTGGCAAATTATCGTTTGATAAAGTCGTGTGCTGCATTAAGAAATATGATTCCAAAGGAGATTTATACATTCACTATCGATTAGACGATGAACGTGTTGTATGCTCGAGAAATCAGGAATTGTCCAAGGATTCAAAGCCCTTCTTTTATAATATAAACGATTTATGCGGTTATGAAATTGAAAGCGAGCTCACAGACAGCAATAAAATCTGGCATGATTCTGTCCAGAAAATTACTACATTGAGAAAAGAAAAAAGAGAAAATAAGAAGATTGAAAAAGCCAATAGGAAGGCAGAAAAAGCCAAAAAGAAAGCAGAAACCAAAGCTCTGAAGGCTGAAAAAAAGGCAAAGAAGGAAGCGGCAAAATTAGAAAATACAAAGCTTAAGGAAGAAAAGAAAGAACTGCAAAACCAAATTGTTGAGCTTAAATCTATCAATAAAAAGCAAGGTCAAGAGATAATAAATCTTAAAACAGAGAATGAGAGACTAAAGACTCCCGGAAAGGGAGAGTAAGGAGGTCATTATGCTCGAAGTAGGAACCAAAGCCCCTGATTTCAAACTGCCGGATCAAAACGGCGAGACCCACTCCCTGTCCGAATACAAAGGTCAGAAGGTGGTCCTATATTTTTACCCCAAGGACAACACCGCGGGCTGCACCAAGCAGGCCTGCAGCTTCGGCGAGCTCTATCCCCAGTTCAGGGAAAATGGAGCGGTGGTGCTGGGAGTAAGCAAGGATTCCGTGGCATCCCATAAGAAGTTCGAGGAGAAGTACGGGCTGCCCTTTACTCTTTTATCCGACACGGAGCTCACAGTGATCAAGGCCTACGATGTCTGGAAGGAGAAAAAGAACTACGGCAAAGTCTCCATGGGAGTTGTCAGAACCACCTATCTCATCGATGAAAAAGGCGTGATCGTAAAGGCCATGGATAAGGTGAAGGCAGCAGAGAATCCTACGGACATGCTGAATATCCTTACAGAATAATCGTATATATATACAAAAAGTTTTATGCAAAATACGCATAAATATACGCAATAATTGCATAAAATATGATATGTAAACCGCATTTGACCGTTTTTATGCAGTGCCCATGCATAGCGGCTTTGCGGTTTATTTTTTGCTCATAAAGGTTATGGAAATTTAATTAGGCATACCGGGCGGATGCGATATAATGAATATACATACACTTTATAATGAATAATGGTGTGCTGGAAATGCAGACCATTAGTGGGTTATTGCATTCCTATGAGGTGAATAATTATGAGCAAAAATGGTGCAAAGCAAACTGGCGGATTTGTTCATTCCGTGAAGGGTAAGATCCTGATCATGGGTATTCTGGGGATCGCAGCTGCTGCGGTTATCGGAATTGTGGGAGTGTTCTCCATCAACAAGAATGCCCAGAGCAGTGAGATCGTTTCAACAGTTAATGAGATCAACGTGCTCCAATCCCAGAATCTGGCCAATGATGCTCTCTATCAGTACTATGTTGAGGAGAGCTATCTTAAGTCTGCTCTGGATAATCTGGCAAACATGGAGCAGCAGGCGGTACAGCTGGAATCCATCGCTGACGAGAGCTACCGCGCATCCGTTGATTCCATTATTGAGAACATTGAGAAAAACAAGACCAATTACAACGAGATACTTAGCATCCATTCCACCAGAGGTTACACACCGGACATTGGTAAGTATCAGGAATATATGACTGCCAGCACAGATCTCTCCGACAGCTTTGGCAGCCTTGTTAACAACAATGACTGGGTGGAGATCGAGTGGCAGAGCTATTTCCACGGCACCGATACACCTGAGACCGAGAAGGTCGATGGTAAGGACTACATCGTTCTTCACTACGATTACAAGCTTCCTGATGTAGGCAAGAGAAACAGTCTTATCTTCCGTCTTGGCGGAACCTTCACCTACAAAGGGGACTATTTTATCAAAGGCGTAGCCCTGTCCAACGGCTCCGAGGTGATCCCTCTTGATCTTGGAACCATTGAGCTGACGGAGAAGTCAGGTGCAGCCCTGGTGGATGCCGAGATCTCAACCTTTGGCGACGAGCCTGCTCTCAAGGTGTCTGCTAATTACAACGAGGCCAACGGTAAGTGGGAAGAGATCTCCACAACCCTCAACATGGTGGAATATTCACCGGAGACCTATCCGGTTCTTGAATATGACCTTTACCTTCTTCCTTCCGCAATTGGTTCAGAAACCGAGTACAAGTACGGCGGCGCCGTTTCGGGAGTGTACGGTTTTGCTTCTAATCTGGGAAGCCTCAATGACATGGTCAGCGCCTACAGTAAGCTGGTGGTTGAGGGCAAAGACGTTACAGCAAGCCTCGCTGAGATTGAAGCCCTGATGGCAGATATTCAGGAGAACATCCCCAAGTACACAACGGATCCATCGTTGGCAGATATATCAACGGAAAAAATTGAAACTCTGAAATCCATTTTTGAATCCATAAAATCAACAGATTCCACCACCCTTAAGATCAAAGCCGACAACGCCGAGATCAACTCCGTCCTCAGCAACATGTGCGCCACAGTTCAAAACGATGCAGTTGCCAACATGAACGGAGTAAGGAGCACGGTTACAATACTTATCGTCATCATCCTTATTGCCAGCATCGTTGTGCTGACTCTTTTCCTGGCAAGGATCTTCATCGGCATCAACAGGAGCGTTAATTCCTTCAGCTCAGCCATCGAGGAAATCGAGGCGGGCAAGATATCCACCAGAGCCAACGCTTCCGGCAGGGATGAATTCGCTCTTTTTGCAGAGAGTCTCAATAACTTTATGGATACCCTTGAGGGGACAATTATCAAGGTAAAAAAGGTTACGGATGTCCTGGCTGAGTCGGGAGTTGCCCTTGAAAACAGCGCCACCAAGACCAAGACCGTTGCAAGCGAGATCAATTCCACCATTGATGAGATCTCCAAGGGCGCCGGTGAACAGGCCAAGGATATTGAGTCCTCCTCCCAGCAGGTTATGGACATCAAGAGCAACATCATGAAGATCGTGGGCAGCGTAAATACTCTGTCAGAGAGGTCTTCAGAGATGAATGACAATGGCAAAAAAGCTACCGACAACATGGATCAGCTGACCAGATCCAGCGACTTTACCACCGAGGCCTTCGGTAAGATCGTTGATCAGGTTAAAAAGACAGATGAGTCTGTAGGTAAGATCCAGGAGGCTGTAAGCCTTATCGCTTCCGTTGCTGACCAGATCAACCTTCTGTCCCTGAATGCCAGCATTGAGGCCGCAAGAGCGGGAGATGCGGGCAAAGGTTTCGCAGTTGTTGCCAGTGAGATCTCCAATCTGGCGGATCAGACCAACCAGTCCACAGCTGTTATCGAGGAGATCATTCGCGGATTGGCCGAGGAGTCCAATCGCACTGTGGCTACCATCAATGAGGTTACGGGACTTATCGAGGATCAGAAAAACAGCATAGATTCCACGGGAAGCGCATTCGAGAACGTAAGTCTTGGAATCGATTTTACAAGAAGTTCCGTATCGGAGGTACTGGATCAGGCACAGGCCTGCGAAAATGCCAGCGAGACGGTGGCGGATCTCATGACAAACTTGTCAGCTATCTCAGAGGAAAATGCTGCTTCGGCGGAGACTACCTCTGTTGCCATGACGCAGCTCAATGAGGAGACCACAAGGCTTGCGGAGACTTCCGCAGAGCTCAAGAGATATGCGGATGAGCTGCAGGAGGATCTTGAGTTCTTTGAGATCGCCGGAGAGGCAAAGCGATGAATTTAGAGGCGATTTACCGCAAATAAAGGATGTCAAGTCTTAGCACGACATATTACATACATAGAATTACGGCCGGAGATGCCGGGATCTGCAGGATCAGGTCCCGGTGTTTCTTCGTTTATGGGGCGGGCCGTGCTATAATGGTGAAAGTATCTGTTTTGTGACGACTAAATATGAGTTTTGGGGTGAAAAAAATGAAATTATTCTACGACAGACCTGCGAATAAATGGGAGGAGGCGCTTCCTGTAGGAAACGGGCGACTTGGCGCCATGGCCTTTATGGCTCCGGAGAGGGAAGTTGTCTTTTTGAACGAAGACAGCATCTGGAGCGGAAGGCCCATAAACAGGATCAATCCCGATGCAAAAGAGAACCTGCCTGAGGTCAGAAGGCTCCTTAGGGAAGGCAAGATCAGAGAGGCGGAGAAGTTATCGCTCCTTGCCCTGTCGGGTACGCCCAATTCGGAGAGAAACTATGAGCCTGCAGGAGAGCTGCAGATTAGCTTCGAAGGGCAGGAGAACGCAGGAGCCGGGATATTCGGCGGCTTCAAGCCCTCGGATTACAGAAGAGAGCTGGATCTTACGACGGGAATCACCTCTGCGGAATATGTTATCGGGGGAAAAAAGTATTGCCGCAAGCTGTTTGCTTCTTTTCCTGAGCAGGTAATCGTGATGCGCCTTGAGACCGAGGCTTCGCAGAGCATCAGCTGCAGTATGAGGTTTGAGAGAAGCCACAACAAGCTGGATGAGGTCTATGGCAAGGGAAGCGAGATCGGATTTCGCGTGGTTAATGAAGGCGGGATCTCTTTTGCAGTGAAAATGCGTGTTAAGGCTGAAGGAGGAACTGTCAGGACTATCGGAGAGCATCTGCTGATAGAGGGGGCTAAGAGGGCGGATATGTTCCTGGCAATAGAGACGAGCTTCCGCCATGAGGACTATGAGAAGGCGGCCGCGGATAGGCTGGACAGGGCAGCAGCGCTTGGATATGAGACTATTGTTAAGGAGCAGCTTAAGGACTATGCGGAGCACCTGAACACCATGGAGCTGGAGCTGTCGGACGGGAAAGATGACAAGGCAGCAGAACTCCCTGTGGACAAGAGGCTGGAGAGGCTTCGCAGGGGCAAAAAAGATCCGTCGCTGTTTGCGCTGTATTTTATGTACGGCAGGTACCTTCTTTTTTCCTCCAGCAGGGGGGATTCGCTTCCAGCCAATCTTCAGGGAATCTGGAATAACAGCATGACGCCGCCCTGGGACAGCAAGTTTACGATCAATATCAATACGGAGATGAATTACTGGCCTGCGGAAAAGAGCGGGCTCTCTGAGTGCCATTTGCCGCTGTTTGCCTTTCTTGACAGGGTGTGTGAAAACGGCAAGCGAACCGCCCGGGAGATGTATGGCTGCAGAGGGTCGGTGGCTCACCACAACAGCGACGTGTTCGCGGATACGGCGCCGCAGGATCACTATATTCCTGCCAGCTTCTGGCCTATGGGAGAGGCTTTTCTGGCGACACATATCTGGGAACATTACAGTTATACGGGAGATAAGGAGTTCCTTAGGCGTAGTCTCTATGTGCTGGAGGAGTGCGTGGACTTTTTTGCGGACTTTCTGATAGAGGATGAGGAGGGACATCTGGTGACGTCTCCTTCTGTTTCTCCTGAGAATACGTATATCATGGAGGATGGAAGCCGGGGATGCATGTGCGAGGGACCTGCCATTGATACGCAGATTCTGGAGGAGTTGCTGACCGGGTATCTAAAGAGCTTGGAAGCACTGGGAAAAGAGGAGTCTGAGAGCGCTGGCGCAGAAGGAAAAGCAGGCGCAGAAGGTAAGGCAAATGCAGAAGGTGAATTGACTTCAAGGAAAGCTGTTGCAGAGGATATCTTGCGTAGGCTCCCCAAAATGGGAATCGGAAGACACGGACAGCTCCTCGAATGGTGCAAGGACTACGACGAACCGGAGCCCGGACATCGCCATATTTCCCATCTCTACGGTGTGTACCCGGGAACGTCAATTAGTTACGAGAAGGACAGGCAGCTTATGGAGGCCGCCAAGATTTCACTTAAGAGGCGCCTTGCAAACGGCGGTGGACACACCGGCTGGTCAAGGGCCTGGATCATCGGCCTCTGGGCCAGATTCCTTGAAAAGGACAAGGTGTATGAGAATCTCGAGGCGCTGCTTACCCAGAGCACCTTCGATAACCTGATGGATAATCACCCCTACGGACCGGGGAATTGTTTCCAGATAGACGGTAACTTCGGCGCTATTGCAGCCATGCTGGAGATGCTGGTGCAGGAGGATGAAGAAGGCAATGTGAAGCTCCTTCCTGCGCTGCCATCAGAATTTAAAAACGGCAGTGTGTCAGGAATCCGGCTGAAAGGCGGCCGGAGCCTGTCAATGAAATGGGTAAACGGCGAAGTGGTAGAGAGCAGTATCAGCGGTAGAGCTTTCTGAACTCCCTTGGGGTGTGCCCTTTCAGATCTCTGAATACTTTGTTGAAAGTAGTGGTTGACTGAAATCCCGCCTGATAAGCGCACTCTGTTATGGTCAGGTCATCGTCAAGAAGGAGGGATACTGCATTTTTGACTCTTACATTTGACAGATAGGTGGGAAAAGACATCTTCATGTACTGCTTGAACAGTTTGGAAAAATAGAAGGCGCTAAGGCCGATCTGATTTGCCACCAGTGACTGGGTCAGGTTTTCAGTTGAGTGCTCAACAATATATTTGCAGGCATCTGTGATGTAGTTCCAGCCGGCGTTACCTGTATTCTTATCCTCTGTTTCTTTTTTGCTATGGGCAAGGACTTTCTCGCCTATAGCCAGGATGATATCGTAAATGTACAGCTTGCAGCGGGTCTCTGAGAAAGGATCCGCTGAGCTGTGCATTTTTTTTATATCCATAAATTTATCTCTGATGAAGGCAGCAAGCTCCGGGTCATCTCTGCTGCTTATTTTGTGGCAAGGGTACAGAAAGCGCACGATGGACAGGAGCTCCAGGTTGTTATCCAGAATATCAGATGGAAACTGGATCATGAGAGTGCCCTTGTGAGGGATTTTAATGGTCTCATGGACCTGGTGAGGCCATATCAGGAGTATATCACCCTGCATTGCCTCGTAGATTGAATCCCCTATACGGTGTCTGCACTTGTCCTTAAGAATCAGGATAAACTCCGCTGCATTATGCCAGTGGAGCGGATAGGTCTCTTTAACGTCTTCTGACAGGATTATGGTATCTGGAAGATGATGTTGTATTTTGTCTTTCGATATTTTTTTCATGAATTAATGATAGCAAAAAATGGGCAAAATTTGTCAAAAAATTGAATCTAATCGTACCAAAGTGAGATTAGAATTAATAGTATGAAAGTTTGAAAAAGGAGATTTCCATGAGTATAGATCATACCAATATGCCAAAACTTGGATTTGGCCTTATGCGCCTTCCAGAGAAGGACGGCGTTGTTGACCATGAGCAGGTGTGCAGAATGGTTGACAATTACATGAAGATGGACAAACGATATTTTGATACTGCCTACGTGTATCACGGCGGCAAGTCGGAGGTGGCTGCCAGGGAAGCTCTGGTTAAGCGCTACCCCAGGGAGAGCTTCATGCTGGCAACCAAGCTCCCTGCCTGGGAAATCAAAAAAGAGAGCGACATAGAGCGAATATTTGAAGAGCAGCTTGAAAGAGCAGGGGTGGACTACTTCGATTTTTACCTGCTTCATTCCATTGAGGATGGCAACAACTACGACACCTACGTTATATATGACTGTTTCAGCTGGGGAGTTAAAAAGAAAGAGGAGGGGAAGATCAAACACTTTGGCTTCTCATATCATGGGAGCCCGGAGCTTCTGGAGGAAATTCTGGATGCTCACCCCGAGGTGGAATTTGTGCAGATCCAGCTCAACTACCTGGACAGAACCAACCCTGTAGTGCGCTCTCAGGCGCTCTACGAGATACTTTATAAGAGAAATATCCCAATTATTGTCATGGAACCGGTTCGCGGCGGTATGTTGGCCAATATGGCTCCCGAGATCGAGGCCAAATTCAAGGCCAAAAGGCCTGAGGCTTCCGTGGCTTCCTGGGCACTTCGATTCGTAGCATCCCTTCCCGGAGTTATGACGGTTCTCTCGGGAATGTCCAATGAGGAACAGATGCTTGATAATATCGCGACCTTCACAAATTTCGAACCCGTCACCGATGAGGAGGTTGCCCTTATCGACGAAGTTACCACAGAAATACTCAGCATTCCGCAGATTGGCTGCACAGCGTGCAAGTACTGCACACCGGGATGTCCACAAAATATCAGCATCCCTGACGTATTCAGGACTATCAATACCCTCAGAAGATATCCTGACGATTGGAGAAGCAAAAACTTCTACAACGGCCTTAAGAGCAGGTTTGGCAGTGCGTCAGACTGTATCGCCTGCGGTCAGTGCGAAAGCGTCTGCCCTCAGCATTTGCCCATCATTGACCTGCTAAAAGAAGCGGCAGAGATACTGGATTGACTTTCTTTCATTATCCTTCCTTCTTGTGAAAGCACACAACTACAGCTTTCGCAGGATTGGGGTCAGGCTCCCAAAAATTGGGGTCTGACCCCAATTTATTTGATTTATCATGAATTCTTATATCTGCCTATAAGCTTTATCTTTTTTACAGGTACGTGTTTTCTGAATTATGATAATTATAGAAAAAGAAAACTACGGAAAAGAGGCGCTTATGAGGCAGATTTTAGCTTATGGAGATTCAAATACATGGGGACTTATCCCGGGATCATCCCCCTATGAGAGATATCCCTGGGAAGTAAGGTGGACCAGCCTTCTTCAGGAGAAGCTTGCTGAGGACAGAATCATAGAGGAAGGGCTCTGCGGTCGTACCACAGTGTTCGAGGATGAGCTTAGACCCGGAAGAAAGGGCGTGGGATCCCTTCCGATGATACTGGAGAGCCATTATCCCGTGGACTACGTCATTCTGATGCTTGGCACCAACGACTGCAAGAGCTACTACAATGTGTCCGCCGGAACCATCGGCAAGGGCATTGAGAGATGCCTTGATGTGATCATGGATCATGTAGAACCCGAGAATATACTTCTCATTTCGCCCATAGCCCTCGGAGATGATGTGTGGAGAGATGACAAGGACCCGGAGTTCAGTACCCGGTCAGTGGTTGTCAGTAAGCAGTTAAAAGAGGTCTACAGGGCTATTGCTGATAGGAGAGGGGTGAATTTCCTGGCGGCTTCGGACTATGTGAAGGCAAGCGGTGTGGACTGCGAGCATATGGATGAGAATGGGCATAGGGTGTTCGCAGATGTGGTGTATAGGAGGATGATGAGGGCTGTGAAGGAGCAGAGTGCGTAATACTGCGCTACGAGTGCTTGCTGTGATGGCATTACAAAGTGATGAAATTTTTGTGAGATATTTCCAACAAATAGGCATTTACTCCATCCTATTTCTCTCAAACAGCTAAATATTTTCCCTCCATCCTATATTATGCTATATTCATCCCTGACATTTATCAGTTAAATATAGGAGAAACGCTATGAAAAAAGTAAAACTTTTATCTATAGGACTTTCCCTGTCACTTCTCATGACGGGTTGTGGGTTGAATATCGGCGACAGGCAGGAGACATTGCCGCCGACATCCGGTGAGAGCAGCGAGAATACAAATATTCAGCTGCCGATTCCGAATCAAAGTAATGAACAGAATCAGGCATCTGAGCAAAAGACCAATAAATTCAATGGTCCCGAAATTAAAGCATATAAGAAATTTCTGAAGGAGAGGATGGAGGCCAATACCCAGGTTTGCTACGTCACTCTTCTCCATCTTGATGAAGATGATGTCTATGAACTTGCAGCCCTTGAATATGAGGGGCTTAATTATAACATTTATCTTTATTCTTACGATAACGGCGAGGTCGTATCCCTTGAAACTTCCGGATTTCCGTTCTATGGCGGCTCAGGAGATTTTTATTACGTCGACAAAGGAAACCGCTTTTACTATGAATATGTAAATGGCGGCGGAGATACGGCCGATATTACAGAATTTGTATTTGCCATGGAAGATGGCAAACCGGTTCTTAAGAATACGCTGACTAAGAGCACTCTGTATGAAACTGAAGAAACTACTTATTTCATTGATAAGGAGAAAGTAACAGAAGAGGAGTATGATACCTTCAACAAACAGTTCCAGCAGGAAGACGGCTATTCAGATTCATTTACCTGCGTTATGGTAGATGCTTGTACTCCGATCATAAATGATGATTATCTTGAGGACGCTATGAAAATAGACTATGTAAGCGCCTATGAGTGAGACCTACGAATATCTTTTCCGGGAATATCAGTCCCCATAGCTGTTATTCATATGCAAATGTCTTCAGGAATCGCCTGGCCCTTTCTGTTGACGGATTTTCGAAGAAACCTCTGACATCAGAGGTTTCTTCTACTATTTCCCCTTCATCAAAAAACACTATTCTATCGGCCACTGCTTTTGCAAAAGCCATCTCATGAGTCACGATGATCATCGTGGAGCCGCTCCTTGCCAGATCCAGCATGGTCTGCAGAACTTCGTGCACCATTTCAGGATCAAGAGCTGCTGTAACTTCATCAAACAACAGAACTTCAGGATGCATCAAAAGAGCACGAACGATTGCCACACGCTGTTTCTGTCCGCCTGAGAGCTGCCTTGGGTAGTAGTCTTTTTTATCCGCAAGACCGACCTTATCAAGGAGAACCAGAGCTTCTCTTATGGCGTCGTCCTTGTATCTCTTCTGGACCTTAACGGGCGCCAGTATCACGTTCTCAAGAACTGTCTTGTGAGGGAACAGCTCGTAGGACTGAAATACCATTCCGATCTTCTGACGGATCTTGGTGATATCCTTTTTGTCAGGTTCGACGGGAAGACCGTCTACGGTTATGACGCCGCCCTGGATCTCCTCAAGGCCGTTGAGACATCTAAGGAAGGTGCTCTTTCCGCAGCCGGAGGGGCCGATGACCACTACGACTTCGCCTCTTTTCACCGACAGATCGATGCTCTTTAGGACCACATTTCTTCCGTATTCCTTGTGCAGGTTCTTAACTCTTACCAGATCACCCATTTTTTTACGCCCACCTTTTCTCTAATTTATTGGCAAGTCTGCTGACGGGCCAGCAAACGATGAAGTATAGCAGAAATACCACGGCGAAGACGCCAAAAGCCGCATTGGGAGAGGATTTCCTGTTGGCCTCAATTATCTGCTGGGAGACCTTAAGGACCTCCACGATTCCGATCATCATTACCAGGGACGTGGTCTTGATCATACGCGTCACCAGGTTGATTGACAGCGGCAGGAGCCTTCTTATGGTCTGTGGAAAAATAATGTAAAAATGCACCTGAAACTTGTTCATCCCAAGTGCATAAGCCGAGTCATATTGAATTCTTGGTATGCTTTTGATGGAGCCTCTTACCAAATCACCCATTTCCGCAGTGCCCCAGAATACAAATACGATTATGGCTGACAGCTCCGCGGAGATGTTGATACCGAAGACTCTTGTGGTGCCGAAGTAAACGATAAACAGAAGTACCATCTGCGGCATTATCCTGACGATTTCCAGGTAAATGCGAAGTATCAGGCGAATGAGCCTTGCTTTCGAGGTCATCAGGACTCCAATGATAAGTCCCAGGACAATGCTGATGGCAACTGAGATAAGGCTTATTTCTACGGAGACCCACAGTCCCTTGAGGAGCCTTAGCATATTTGTTCCTTTGAAAAGAACATCAATCCCCAAACTCTGCATAACGAACTCTCCTCTCAACTACCGATCCCAGCAGTGATACGGGGAGCAGCATTATCAGATAATAAACTACAAGTAGGAAGAGACACTCAATTGTCTTGGCATACATTCCGATCAGGTCCTTGGCTGTAAACATCAGGTCCATAAGACTTATTGTGGAAAAAACCGAGGTCTCTTTTAACATAAAGATCACATTGGCCATGATTCCGGGAACACTTCTTGAGATTCCCTGGGGTAAGATGATACTCCCGAAAACCTGTGACTTTGTCATTCCCAGTGAAAGAGCGCTTTCGCTCTGGATCTTGTCAATGGATTCAAGGCCGCTTCTTAGGGTCTCTATCATGTAGGCTCCGCCGATAAGGCTAAGGCCCAGGGTTCCGCAGGCTTCTGCAGAGATTCTTATTCCGAGCTTTGGGAGAGCGAAGTAGATAAAAAAGAGCTGAACCAGGAGCGGTGTGTTTCTGAACAGTTCTATGTAGACTGTAAGTACTTTTTTGACAACGGGCACTTTGAAATAGAGGGCTGCCGCTCCCGACAGCCCTATGGCAAAAGCTGTCAGGATGCCCAGCAGGCCTATTTTAAAAGTTAATAGGAGTGCATCGTTATATAGTGGGATGTAGGATCTGATTATTTCAATATCCATTGCCGGTCCTTTTACTGAACCTTGCCGCCCTCAACTACAAGAGTGTTCTCGTAGTCAGCGCCGTAGGTATCAAGAAGAGTTGCTTCATAGTCAGCGTGGAAGAAGTTCTCTTCGCCGATGGCTACGATCTCGTCGTTGAGCCAGCCCAGCAGGGATTCGTTGCCTTTGGTTACGGCAGGTGCGATGGTGTCCGCATCTCCCAGGGAAGGAATGCCTACGGTGAAGCCTTCGTTCTCGATTGCGAAAGCGATAACTTCGGTGTTGTCATTGGCCCAGGCGATGGCATTGCCGTTTTCAAAGGCTGTCTTGGCCTCTGCGTAGGCATCGTACTTCTGGAGCTTGATGTCAGGGTAGTTCTTCTCAAGGTAGGTTTCGGCTGTTGTGCCGGAGATAACTATGATCTGGTCCTGTGCCTGAACGTCGTCAAGGCTTGTAAGTACTGCGTCGGAAGGAGATACAACGCCGAGAGCAACGTTCATGTAAGGAAGTGCGAAGTCAACCTCCTGGGCACGCTCATCGGTAACGGTGAAGTTGGCAAGAATTATATCCACCTTACCTGTCTGGAGGTACTCAATTCTGTTGGCTGCTTCTGTGGAAACATAGTTGATCTTAACCCCGAGGTCTGCTCCGATCCTTTCTGCAAAGTATACGTCGTAGCCTGCGTAGTTGCCGTTTTCATCCACATATCCGAAGGGACTCTTGTCGGAGAAAACACCGATATTGATGGTGCCGCTCTCCTTGATCTCGTCAACGGTTCTGTAAACGACGGAGGATTCGGGAGAGGCTGCCTTGGCAACCTCTGCTTCATCGATAGATGCTGTATTTGTACTTCCGCAGCCGGTGAGAGCTGCGGCGCCGAGTACTGTTGATAATGCGATTGCTATAATGTTCTTTTTCATAATGTTTTCCTCCTCTTATTAAAGGGTCAGTCCCCATCAACAAACTGTGACCAACATAGTCCGTCGATAGTCATTGAGGCTCACAATTTGTTAATTGGGACAGAACCCGTATGCTATCTCTTCAATTAGTTCTTGGCGGCAGCAAAGCCTTTCTCAAGGTCTGCAATTATGTCATCGATGTGCTCTGTGCCTATGGAAAGTCTGATGGTGCTCTGTGTGATGCCCTGATCTGCCAGCTCCTCATCGTTAAGCTGTGAGTGAGTTGTTGTTGCGGGGTGGATAACAAGGCTCTTAACATCAGCTACATTTGCAAGGAGAGAGAAGATCTCCAGGTTATCGATGAACTTCCAGGCTGCTTCTTTGCCGCCCTTGATCTCAAAGGTGAAGATGGAAGCGCCGCCATTCGGGAAGTACTTCTCATAAAGTGCGTGATCAGGGTGATCCTTAAGTGAAGGATGGTTAACCTTCTCAACCTGAGGGTGACTTGCCAGGAACTCAACTACCTTCCTGGTGTTCTCAGCGTGTCTGTCGAGACGAAGTGAAAGTGTCTCAACACCCTGAAGAAGAAGGAATGCGTTGAAAGGTGAGATTGTAGCGCCTGTGTCACGAAGAAGGATGGCTCTGATGTAGGTTACGAAGGCAGCAGGTCCAACAACGTCGTAGAAGGATACACCGTGGTAGCTGGGGTTGGGAGCAGCGATCTGAGGATAGTTGCCGCTTTCCTTCCAGTTGAACTTACCTGACTCAACGATGATTCCGCCGAGGGTTGTTCCGTGGCCGCCGATGAACTTGGTTGCTGAGTGAACAACGATGTCAGCGCCGTGCTCGAT
>JAEEGL015331964.1_pt1 | contig 15290 bp, 11 predicted proteins | sample 9134231 | NCBI WGS metagenome assembly JAEEGL01 (sample SAMN16246548, study PRJNA631951) | gut metagenome | biome: gut microbiome; feature: rumen; material: fiber-attached | host: Bos | place: Iran: Karaj | collected 2018-10 | reverse complement strand
GGGGAAGGACCTGGGTGAGACTATGGGTAACATCATTGCTAAGAGCTACCAGCTGATGGTTGAGGTGCAGCCTGATGCCGTCCTGGTGTTGGGGGATACCAACTCCTGCCTAAGCGTTATTGGCGCCAAGCGTCTGCACATCCCTATCTTCCACATGGAAGCTGGCAATCGTTGCAAAGACGAATGCTTACCCGAGGAGACTAACCGGCGGATAGTTGATATCATTTCCGATGTGAACATGGCCTACAGCGAGCATGCCCGCCGCTATTTGGCCGATACGGGACTTCCCAAAGAACGTACCTATGTCACTGGCAGTCCTATGGCTGAGGTCCTGCACAAGAATCTCGCTGCCATTGAATCAAGCGACATCCATCAGCGCCTTGGTCTGGAGAAAGGCAAATACATCCTGCTTTCTGCCCACCGTGAGGAAAATATCGATACAGAGAAGAACTTCCTGAGCCTCTTTAATGCCATTAACAAGATGGCTCAGAAGTACGACTTGCCAATCTTATACAGTTGTCATCCTCGTTCCCGCAAGCGTCTTGAGGCTTCTGGTTTCCAACTCGACAAACGCGTCATACAGCATGAACCGCTGGGATTCCACGACTACAATTGTCTCCAGATGAATGCATTCGCAGTCGTGTCTGACAGTGGAACTCTTCCTGAGGAATCTTCCTTCTTCACTAGCGTGGGTCACCCTTTCCCAGCCATTTGCATCCGCACTTCCACCGAGCGTCCGGAGGCCATGGATAAAGCTTGCTTCATCATTGCCGGCATCGATGAGAAGTCTCTGCTTCAGGCGGTTGATACAGCCGTTGAACTCAATCGGGACGGCAAGTCTGGTATTCCAGTGCCGGATTATGTCGATGAGAACGTGAGCACGAAGGTTGTGAAGATTATTCAGAGCTATACCGGAATTGTGAATAAGATGGTTTGGCGGAAAGAGATAGAGGGTTCTGGAAATGTAGATAATGCAATAATAGGCTGAAAACATAAGACGTTATAGAGTAGGCATTCTTTTTCCGAGTTCCATCTTTTATCAGGAGCATCAACTTTAGACCTTGTTTCCGCAATTGGCAGCACTGAGATCTGATATAGACTGGTTGATGACGCTCATCTGAGTTAATTAGGTATAGTAAGTATGACGTTATGAAGGACAATTCTATATAGTTTTATGATGGTCCACATTGGAAGACGGCCTATCCTGACTTTTTTTAGTCTATTATGCCTGACACTTGCTTGCTCAAAAGAACCCCGGAATTATAAACTAATAGCTGGTATTCCTGAGTATTACTTTGAGAATGGCTATCTTGATGGTAAATTGAATGAATTGAAAAATGCCATGAGTGTTTCCAATGGCGTGACTTTTGGCTTTTTGACTGATATTCATATATCTAAGTATTTGTACTCAGAAGACACGTATAGTACGTCCGGGAATGCAGGGTATTCCCCATTCCTTTTAAAGTATTTTATTGATAGTCTTCATATTCCCTTTGTTTTATTTGGAGGTGATGTGCCTGTTGTTCGAACACGGAGTTGGGACGATATTGTTGGGAGTGCAGATAGGTGGCAGCAGATGATGAATGTTATAGGGAAAGAAAGGGTATTTCAGACTCGTGGCAATCACGACTATCTGGGTTTTGCTTCTATTGGTGCTAAAGAGGTCACAACCTGCTCACCTGATTTTTTATATCCTATTCTAATGGGAAGCAAACATGTCTATGATGTGAGGTCTCCACAGGGTAAAATGTACTACTACTTTGATGTAGATAGTACTAATCTACGAGTGATTGTTCTTGATGACTATGGAGACAAAGACACCATGACTTCAATCAGTGGCTTATCTTGTATTAGTCAGTCGCAATATGATTGGCTAATTAATATAGCTCTTAATTGCGAGAATAAGTTTATCTTACTGCTGTCGCATCAAACCTCCGACCCTATTCTTAGTGAAGGGGAAGATGATGTTGATGAAAATAGGACAGCTCTTCATGAAATCCTCAAAGCCCTAGTAAATAAATCATTGCTTGATTTCACAAGTACAGATAATAATGGAGTTATTATTGTCAAAAAGGATTTCTCACAAGATACAAATACTTTTATTTGCCACTTATCTGGACATCGACATAGAGATGCGTCTTCAGTAACTGATGGGGTGTTGAGTATTGAACATACATGCGACTGTTATACTGGATATATCTATGAAGGTAATTATCCAGGGAGAATTCCAGGTACTATAAAGGAACATGCGGTTTCATTTTTCAGTATCGATTTTGACTCAAAAGCCATTACAATGATCCGTATTGGCGCTGGCGTGAATAGAGAATGGACCTATTAAAATCGTGTCAACAGGTAGTTAATTATATTTCATATGCAAGCAATAATACTAGCTGCTGGAATGGGCAAGCGGCTTGGTGAATACACCAAGAACAACACAAAATGTATGGTGCCAGTCAATGGGATCCCGTTGATTGACCGTGTTTTGAACCAACTATCCTCGTTGCAACTCAATCGAGTTGTGATAGTAGTGGGCTTTGAGGGCAGAAAACTTATCGATTATCTTGGCAATGAGAGGAACGGGCTCAAGATAGAGTATGTGAACAATCCAGTCTTTGATAAGACAAACAACATCTATTCATTAGCTCTCGCTAAAGATAAGATGATGGAGGACGATACGCTACTCATAGAGAGTGATCTTATTTTTGATGAGGGGATGTTCAACCTCTTGCTAGATAACCCTTTCCCCAATCTGGCACTTGTGGCCAAGTACGAGAGCTGGATGGATGGTACGATGGTGCGAATCGATAGGGATAACAACATTGTGAATTTTATTCCGAAAGCCGCGTTTAACTTTAAGGAAACGGATTCGTACTACAAGACAGTGAATATCTACAAGTTCTCGAAAGAGTTCTCAAGAACAAAATATGTCCCTTTCTTAGAGGCTTACAGCAAGGCTGTCGGCAACAATGAGTACTACGAGAATGTGCTTCGCATAATTTCTTTCTTGAACAGTCACGAGTTGAAAGCCCTACCTATTACTAACGAGAGATGGTACGAAATAGACGATAAACAGGATCTCGATATTGCTGAGGCTTTGTTCGCAGACGAGAAAGATGTTCTGCGCAAGTACTATGGTAGATATGGCGGTTTTTGGCGTTTCCCAAAAATGTTGGATTATTGCTATTTGGTGAACCCGTATTTCAACGAGAGTCGTATCATTGACGAAATGGAAGCTTTTTTCCGAACACTTGTCTCTGAGTATCCGTCTGGAATGAAGGTGAACTCACTTATTGCAAGCAAGTGCTGGGGTGTAAAGGAAGAGTATATTATTCCAGGCAATGGTGCTGCGGAGTTGATTAAAGTCTTAATGGAAATCCTGCCAGGTACACTTGGCATCACACGTCCGACTTTTGAAGAGTATCCCAACAGGAGGGATAAAGGGGATCTTGTAACCTTTGTACCAAAGAATAGTGAGTATCGTTATACTGCTAAAGATTTGATGGATTATTATGGAGAACATCATGTCGACAATATCCTTCTAATCAATCCGGACAATCCTTCCGGTAATTTCATCCCTATTGATGATGTTATTGCACTCGCATCGTGGTGCCAAGACCAGAATACACGACTTATCGTGGACGAAAGTTTTGTCGATTTCAGTATTGGATATGAGAAAAATTCGCTGTTAACTGATACTATCCTTGAGGCTTATCCCCAACTGGTAGTTATGAAGAGTATCAGCAAGAGCTATGGCGTGCCTGGCTTGCGTTTGGGCATCCTTTGCTCAGCAGACACAACTCTAATTGCCAAGATGAAAAAGCTGGTGAGCATATGGAATATCAACTCTTTTGCAGAGTATTTTATGCAAATATTTACCAAATACGAAAAGGATTACAAGCGAGCTTGTGAGAGATTCATTACAGAGCGGGAAGACTTCGAGAAAAAGCTTAAAGAAATCAGATTCTTGAGAGTGATGCCATCGCAGGCAAACTACTTCTTGTGCGAAATACTCCCGCCCAAGAATGCAAATCAATTGGTCCTTACGATGCTTAAGCGTTTTAATATTTTAGTCCGCGACTGCTCTGACAAGCAGGGGTTTGATGGTAGACAATATATGCGTATCGCAGTACGCTCACACGAAGACAACGCCAAGCTTATTGCGGCATTTAGGGAAATAGACGGCAAATAGTCATAAAGATGAAGATAATATCCCAACAACAAATCCGTGCTCTCGGCATTACTCCAGCAACTTGTGTTGAGTGGATAAAAGAGAGTTTTGCATTGAAACAATACGCTGAACTGCCAGCAAAAATCAGTGTGCATCCTGAAGACGGCGAGTTTTTTACATCAATGCCTTGCTTATTACCGCCAACATCATATGTGTTTGATGTAGAGCGAGTTAATAATTTTTCGAGAAGATATTTTGGCGTAAAAGAAGTACATAGGCTATTAAGTTCTGTCCCAAGTCTTGGTAGTGATATGATGCTTTATGATGCCAAAACCGGCGAGTTATTAGCGCTAATTGATACTGACTGGATAACCACGATGCGAACAGGAGCGGTGGCTGCAGTGTCAGCTAGAGTACTTCGTAAAAGCAATGTACAGACATATGGCATTGTCGGGTTAGGAAACACGGCGCGCGCAACAATGCTTTGCATCCTTGAACAAGAACCGGAACGCCATTTCTCTGTTGAACTGGTCAGATATAAAGATCAAGCAGAACTGTTTATCGAACGATTCAAGAATTATGGAAACGTGTCCTTTGAAATCGTCGATAGCGTAGAGCAAATGGCAGGCGAGGTAGACGTGTTCATTAGCTGTATTACCAACGCTCAAGGTCTTCTTGTACCCGATGAAAGCTCATTTAAGCCAGGCAGTACGGTTTTACCCGTACATATGCGGGGCTTAGAGAATTGTGACACCACCTTTGACAGAGTTTTCGGTGACGATACAGGACATGTTCAGGGATTCAGGTTTTTTCATCAATGGAAAGATTACAATGAGATAGGAGAAGTCCTCAGTGGCCGTGACCCCGGTCGCAAGTCAGACGAGCAACGAATAATTGACTACAATTATGGGCTTGCGTTACACGATGTCGTGTATGCTGCCAAGATATATGAACTATTAAAAGACGAAAGTCAAGACATAAGAATAGAACGTGAAACCGCTAAATTCTGGGTATAGTCTTCAATACGGGTTGTCTCTTAAAAAACACCAAATAGATGAAGACGTGCTTTTTCGGCGGAGGCTCGTTAGGGTACATATGTGCAAGCGTGATAGCCTCGCAGAATGATGGGGAATTGGCGCAGATGGTTCTGGACCAGGATGCCGTAGCAAGATACCTGAAGTCACGCATCCCATTCTCTGGAACATACACTCTTATGATGGACCGCACGAACTGAAGTCCGGAGAGGTGAATATCAATGTATGAGTTCAGGGCATATCTTATGATCAAATGCTGTTCCCAACCCTGCTCAGCCTCCTGCCCTAGCTCAGGAACTCCAACTGCAAGGAGCGAATCAATATCATTGAGCGGTTCATCCGCCTGTTTGCTTGTGATAGTATCAAATGCCTGGTCGCAGACCGGGAGTTCGTCGGTAACGAATGTTTCAAGTGGCTCTACGGAAATGCTATCCAGTACCATATCCGCATCCGTGATAACTTCTGGGTGGAGGATCCCAGAACAGGAAAAACGATACGGGCGCAGCATATCATCGCCAATCTCAAAGTCAAGGCTATCAGGGTTCTCAACGATGGGAGGCGTGCCATCAGCCTTGTCAAGTACTGTCTGAATTTCATCGCAGACACCCTCCTCAATCGGTTCAGACCAACTACAATCAATGTGTTTGTTCATTTATAATGTACTTAGTGTTTTGTTAAATTATGGACGATAGCTTGTTTTTAGAAGAAACGTATAAATATGTCAATGAACGTTTCTTACGATTCAAGGAGTACCAAACAATAGTAATGGGTATTTTACAAGTCTTTGATAATGTATGCAAAGAATCTGGTGTAAATTATGTTTTAACATTTGGAAATTTAATAAGTGTTATAAGAGACAAAACAATTCAATTGCCATGGGATTATGATATTGATGTTTCAATTGCATATGAAGACAAAGATCGATTAATATCAGCATTAGAATCTAGACTTCCTAAGGGTTATTATTATAAATATGATAATAATACCCAACGATATCCAGCACCTTGTATGAGGATTTGTAAAGAAGGATTTACATGGATGGCAATTCATGTTGATGTTTTTTTTATCATAGGACTCCCAGATAGTAAAGAAAAACAAAGAAAAATAATAAAAAGAATAAGGAAATTTGCTGCCGCAAAGACTTTTTTAAATTATAGATATCATCAATTAGAACCGCAGGATAATCGTGTCGGGCTATTGGTTAAAAGAATAGTTGGATTATTAAAATTCGGTTTTGTTTCTGGAAATCTAATGGATAAACAATTGGCTCGTCACGTAAAGCAATACCCTCTAGCGATTTCAAATTATGTTATGCCTGTTGGCACAATAAGTAATATTGTATGGGAGAAAAGGTGGCTAAATCCTATTATGATTAATTTAGATGGTAAAGAATATCCAATTCCACAACATTATGATTGTATTTTAAGGCCTATCTATGGAGATTATATGCTATATCTTCCAATTGATAGGCGCTTTGATGAGTTTTATACTATGAGTTGTATAGTTGAAAAAAGACAAAAGTTATTTGAAGAAATGCTTGAAGATAAAGATGGAGGAGTATAGCCGTACTTTGTTTTTATTAGATAGATAGAGATGAAAAGAAGCAGTAGAATTGTTAAGAATACAATATATCTTACACTTCAAACAGTTTTTGTTCTTTTTGTATCTCTTTATACATCAAGGGTAATTCTGAAGGCTTTAGGAGTTAGTGACTTCGGTATCTATAACGTTGTGGGTGGTTTTGTCTCGATGTTTGCCTTCCTGAATACATCAATGATTAATGGGATACAGAGGTTTTATAACTATGAACTGGGGAAGTGTGGCAATGAGGGACTTACAAGAGTATTTAATACGGCTCTGAGCATACAAGCATTAATAGCTATTATCATTTTATTCCTTACAGAGACAGTTGGACTTTGGTACATTAACAACGTAATGGTGATCCCCGAAGAGAGACTTTTTGCGGCAAAGTGGATTTTCCAGTTTTCAGTTATCTCTCTCATCTTTGTAATCATGCAGGTGCCATATAGCTCAGCCATAGTCGCTCATGAAAATATGGGGTTTTATTCGATTATTAATATGTTGGATACTGTCCTCAAATTAACTATTGCGATTTCGCTTCCTTTTTTCTCTGCAGACAAGTTGATTGTCTATGGTTTCTTAATACTCTTGATAAGCATTATAAACTGGTTGCTATTTTATTCTTACGCAAAAATAAAATACAAGGAAATTAGAATTTGCAGAGGGTTCAATTCATCGCAGTTTAAGGAAATGCTGTCTTTTTCAGGGTGGAATCTTTTCGGTTCATTCTCTGGTGTTATGAAGGAACAAGGAATTAATATGATATTGAATCTTTTCTTTGGGCCTGTGGTAAATGCGGCGAGAGGAATTGCATATCAAGTGAATGGAGCTATGATGGGATTTGTAGCAAATATCAACACAGCTTCTCGTCCTCAGTTAACTCAATCATACGCATCAGGGAATCTGGATAGATCTATTCATCTGATGTATAGTATGAGCAAGATAGCCGTAGTAACAATAACACTCTTCGCTGTCCCTGTTATTTTTGAGATAGATTATATTCTGAAGATTTGGTTAGATACAGAGATTCCATTACATACAAATAGTTTTGTACAATTGGTTGTTATTAACTCTATTATTCTATGCCTGAATCCACCGGTATCCTTTTTAGTGCATGCAACAGGTAAAATGAGAAAATACCAGGTTGTATCAAGTCTGTTTTCGCTCCTAGTCCTACCCTTTTCATATATTATGCTCCAACAAGGGGCAGAACCTGAATATGTGTTTGTACTGATGATACTTTTTACATTCATTGGGCAATGGATTTGTATACATATTTTGAAACAACTTGTAGATTTCTCAGCAGCAGATTATGTGAAGCAAGTGATTTTACCCCTTGCAGTTTTCCTGGCATTAATACCTATCTTACCACTGATTCCTCGGTTGCTTTTGGATGAATCATTTTTCAGGTTAGTTTTGGTAAGTGCACTTTCGGTTATATCAACAGGCGCCATAGGGTATTTCTTACTGCTTGATCAATCCGAAAAGGATAGGGTATTATTATTCTTAAAAATAAAGAAAAATGAATAATCTTATCTCGGTGATAGTACCAATTTACAAAGTTGAAGCTTACCTTAAGCAATGCGTTGATTCCATAATCAGCCAAACATACAAGAATTTGGAAATAATTCTAGTAGATGATGGGTCGCCCGATGCTTGCCCTCAGATATGTGAAGAATATGCTCAAAAAGACAATCGTGTTCGGGTAATCCACAAATTGAATGAAGGGTTGTCTTCAGCACGTAATGCGGGTTTGGATATCGCAACAGGAGAGTATATTGCATTTGTAGACAGCGATGACTGGCTGGAAAGTGATATGTACGGAAGGCTTCTGGAGCTTTTGCATAAGCATGATGCTGATGTCGTGGAATGTGCTCATAATAATGGCACTCTGAAGAATGTAAATAATGATTCTAATGAAATTAACTATACTGAAACGATTTTTGATGACTATTCTTCCATTGTAAATAACATTGTTATTGAAGGGAGCATACCAGACTTGCGATTCGAAGTATGGGATAAGCTTTTTAAAAGGAGTATTATCTCTGATATCCGGTTTAAAGTTGGTCAGATTTACGAAGACTTGTATTTTGATAGGGTAGTACTAAAACGGTGCAATCGGTTGGTATATACGAATTATATTGGATACAATTATAGGGTAAATCGAGAAGGGAGTACAGTGTCTTTCTTCAATGAGAAGAAATTATGTAAGTTTTCTGAAATTGATGAATATATCAAAGAGTTTGAGAAAGAAAAAAGATATGACATATCAAATAACTTTCGAGTTTTTGGATGCGCATCTGCCATAGACTTGTACCACTCGTCAAAAAAACACGCAGGAAGTCAGATAAGCAGAAATAACATTTATAAATATTTCAAGTATTTTGCCAGTGGCATTCGTCCGCTACCTCTTTCATACAGATTGTTTATTCTTTCACCCTCTTTGTATTATTTGTGTCGTTCTCTTATTAAGGGAACAAACTGAATTTATTTGTTTTGATCGTATATAGGACGTATGCCATCTAATAAACCTATAAGTATTGTACTTATTATAATTTTATATTTGTACATCTATAATCCAGTTCTTAGGTGGCCGGGATTTGGGTTCAATATCGTGTTGATGATATTCGGCCTTATATATGTTATTCTCAAATATGGTACATCAAGAAAGTATTTACACTATTACAGGGCAGAGCTAATCTTGAGTTTATTAATGATAAATTATGTTATTGTGATTTGTCTTGCAAATGGGGAGGATGATTTACAGGTAATAAGCGAATTAATAACTTGGGTAATCATGTCCACATGCGTGCCAATTTTCTTGGTAAGAGAGCTGTTGGCGCGATGTAAAGGCTTAGTTTTCTGGGACGCTGTTTTGTTCGTAGGGTTTATAGCATCGTTAATTTCATGTATTGCTCTCTTTGTGCCTGGAGTTAATCTGTTTCTGCGTGAGATTCAATTGGAGATAACCGGTGGCCAAACTGAAGAGCAGATGGCATTTAGATTCTTTGGGCTAGCGATTAATCTTTCAAGTGCATTTGGATACATGCAAGGTCTACTGGCCTCTCTTTGCTTATTGCGTATAGATAAGAATCACAAACGCTATGCTCTTTATTTCCTTACAATGATTATTTCGGTAATTATTAATGCTCGTACAGGATTATTACCCATTTTCTTGACTGTTCTTTACTTGGTTGTAAATGCTGTAGTTAAATTTAGAATTGGTCAGCTAATAAAGCTTACTATTGCTTCGGCATTCGCTTTCATTTCTGCATCTTTTATTATCGGGCAACTTCCAGATGTGACGGATTTTGTGATGGATTTCTTTGACCAACTAAGTGTCATGTTCTTGGAGGATAATAATGGGTTGGAGAATTCTGCATATGTAACAATGTTGAAGTTCCCAGAGACCGTTACGGGTTTGGTTTTCGGAGAGGGGCGATCACTGTACGGCATAGGAGCAGGGGAATCATCTGATATAGGATACGTGAATCAAATATTTCTTGGTGGGATCATTTTTGCAGGTTCTTTGATTATATATGAAATAATTCTATATAGGCAAATTCTAAAAAAATCCAGAGAGAAAGTGTTTTCCACCATTTTCTTCTTTTCGCTCCTTGCCTTTAATTATAAAGGCTTTAATTTTTATGCAGGAGGCGCTTATATAAAAGTATGGATTTTGTATTATTATGTTTTGGTTCATAACCAAATCAATAGTAAAAATAGGATTCCTTTATTTTCGGTTCAACAACCAGATCAAATACGGAAACCGGGCACTAGTTCCGGTCGGAACAGCAAATAGTTAAAACGATGAGTCTGATGCGGCAAGACAAGGGAAATGTCACCGCTCAACTCTGGTAAAAGATAATAAACGACAAACCCTATCTTTATTCTGTTTCCCCTGTTTCCCAGTTATTATGATTTTTCAGAGTAGAAAGAAGACGGCCTCTTTGTTTATACTGTGTATTATTTATGCACTTGTTGCCGAGTCCATGTCCAGCAACGGGAAAATGATGCAAGATGGCGAGGGAATCATTAGATTACGAGATTCTTTAGATGTTATTCAATACATTATTCCTACAATTAAGAGTTGGATACCCGACAAGACAATTGTTGTGAAGAATCAAAAAGATTGGAATTCTATTAGTCACAATTTGGAAGATCTATTAAGTATCGGAGAAAAAAACATAATAATCGATGTGCGAGGCAGGAATATTCAATTCGGCAATGGCATCATTTTGCGCAATTTGAATTATCCTGATGCTAACATTCGTGTTAAAGGTTCGAGGGGCACTATTCTTGCCAACGACTTTATTTTCCTGAAAGGTAGAGCGGAAAAGTCAAATGGTTTTTATGTCTATCCTTACTCTTCAGTTCAATCGGCTTTTATGTTTATGGATGAAAAAGGTAGTGAAGTCCCTTTAAGAGAGCCCGTATTTGAGATAGATAGTAAGATTGAAGAAGTAAAGGAATACGGGGAAACGTATTTCAAGAAATTTGGAACAGACGTTACGGATTCAATAACGAAAGTGTGGCGTTTCCCTGTCTCACTACCAGATTTATCGGAAGATGAATGTAAAGATTTCTATATCCTGTTAACAAGAGATTGGATCTCTTGCCGTCATAAGGTGTATAAAGTCGAAGATAACTTTCTTTATTTCTATATGGACTCTCCAGACTTTATGTCATCTGTGACGCCTAATTGTGATAAAGAAAAATATAATGTCCCTCCTCGCGTCCGCTTTATTAATTGCCCTGTTTCAAGAGGATTGCATTATAAAGACGGAAAGCTATATATCCCTTCAAAATACAAGGCCATTAGGTCTGTGGAGGGGTACAGGCTGTTAACGATATCAAATTGTGTGTTTAATAGTGTTGAAATAAGTGGTTTCAGTATAAATGGAAGTGGAGATGGGGCCGTTATAGACATAGCAAATTGTCGTTTTAAAGAGGCGATGCTTATCAAAAACAATGAGTTTTCAAATCTGTCAAATCTGGCGATTCAGGCAATTAATAACGAGAATGTTAGTGTTTCGAGGAATAGTATTATTAATACTCGTGTTGGAGCAATACACTGCACAGGGAAGAATACGACAATTAGTGACAATCATCTCAAGAACATTGGCTGGATGCTAAATACAAGAGCAATAATAGGTGGCGGTGAAGAGTTACACATTTGTGACAATATAATAGAAGATTTTTATTACGCAGCGATTACAACAGGAAACTCGGCATCAAATGAGATAGCGGCGAAGCTCACATACATTATAGAACGCAATCTAATCAAGCAGAATAAAGAACATACAAACAATTATCTCTATAATTCATTGGCTGATGGCGGAGGAATTTATATTGGGCCACAATGTTCTCAAGGGATAATTCGTCACAATGTTGTAATGAACATGAAAGGGATTTATAGTAATCGAGGTATTTTTTTGGATGATGGAGCGAAGAACCTTTCGGTGTATGGGAATATGGTTTGTAATACTTCAAATTGCTATGATATTGATTTAAGACTAAGTCCAACCTATGCAAAAGGGATTCCTGACCATAACTGTAATAATGCTGTTTTTAATAACATCTTAGCAGGAGGGTATCGCTTTCAAGATGCCGGTTCAAAAAGTAATTGTATAGGAGGTCAGAATGCCTGTTTAGGTATAGGTTCGTTTCTAAAATATGATATTTCTTTGACTAATCATGTAGAAGATTTTTGGGTAACAGATTGTTTGTTTGAAAACGACAAGTTGTATGTTCCCCGGTCTAAAAAATCTTTTTTAGATAGTTTGAGAGTAGATAGATTTGTGAGGGGTTTTATTGTAAATAAATAATTTAGACTCAATGCTTAAACCTTTATTTATAAACAGAGACTATCTTTTTGCTCATTCTCCTAACGGCGAGTGTTTGCGATCATTCATGGGTGGGATGAATAAAGAGGAATGGCAGCCAATAGTATATGGGTCTGATAAAAAACCTCTTGTCTCATATTCAGAATATGAGTATCGCTTGACTCACGAGAAGCGATATGTGCAGTATTTAGCAGCTCTCGTGCGAAGAATACTCATTCCAGACCTGACTTGGTTGCCTGGTTATGAATGGTCAGCATGGGGAAAGGAAGCAGCAAGGAGAATAATTAAGGACATTAAGTCCGGTGCTGTTACTCCAGACTACATTCATTCTATTAGTTATCCAGTAGCCAGCCATTGGACAGCTCTCAAAATGAAGAGGGCTACAGGATTGCCTTGGGTGATGCAATTGTATGATCCCTGGGCAGACAATCCCTACCGCCCGTTCAGAACTATGTACTTTAAAAAGAAAGATGTGGAGATGGAGGCCGTTGCCGCAAAGGAGGCAGACCTGATTATTCATACGAATAAGAAGATTGCCGGACTTTGGAGAGAGAGATATGGCGAAGAAATCTCAAAGAAAATCATGGTTTTGCCATTAACAATTCCTATTCCCAGGGTGTCTGTTTCACCAGTTGCACATCAGCCTTCAGATCCAATTGTGATTTCTCATATTGGCAATTTTATGCTGAATAGGAGGGGTGTGCCATTTATTCAAGCACTCTCAAAATTACTGAAGATGCACCCTGAGTACCGTACCAAGATAAAGGTTTTTTTTGTAGGAGCAGTACCGGATGAAGACAAGATAATGATAGAGGAGAATCGTCTGAGTGATATTATCAAACTTCAAGGCATTTTGCCGATAGAAGAATGTGAGCAGTATTACCAGAATTCGGATTTGTTCTTGGTGATAGATGGTATTAACCCGAATAATATCTTTTTCCCATCAAAGATACTCAAGTATTTTTATTTCCAGCGCCCGATTCTGGGAATCTCTCCTTCAGGTTCAGTTTTGGACGCAGAATTACGCGCTTCAGGCCACTGTTGTTTTGATAATAATGACATTGACGGTATTGCAGAGTGTTTGAATACTGCTGTTGTAGATTACACAAAACTTTGCCGATTCAATGCAGACTATTGGAGATTATTTGACCCCACTTCTGTGGTCAATTCCTATAAAGAAGCTATAATGAAATTGTTAGGCAAGTGAAAGTATCAGTATTGATGGCGGCATACAATTCCAACCCGGAATTGCTGCGTTTATCTGTATTGTCTGTTATTAAGCAGACATTCAAAGATTTCGAATTCATTATTGTGGATGACGGATCAAAATGCCCTATAGAACCAGTCGTTCGTCAGATATGTGACGATGATAGAATAGTCGTTTACAGAAAGGAAAATTCAGGGCTGGGATCGTCTCTGACTTTTGGCATAAGCAAAGCGAGAGGCGAATATATCGCTAGAATCGACGATGATGACTTGATGGTGCCCAACCGCCTGGAGCTGCAGGTGAATTATCTTGATGAACATCCGGAGGTAAGCTGTGTGGGTGGGCACATGTTTTTTTACAATAGAAATCGTTATATACCATACAGGAAGTTCCCGCTTGAACATGAAGGAATTGTCAAAAGCATGCTATCACGAAAATGGGCGATGGCTCACTCTTCACTTATGTACCGCAAGGAGAGTGTTGTCAAAGCAGGTTTCTACCGTTTAAAAGGAACAGGTGAAGACTTGGATTTAATACTTCAGTTGAGTCTAGTCGGTAAGCTGGCTAATATTGATAATTATCTGGTTTATTATCATATCAGTGTAGGCAGTTTATCCTCGACAAACAGCCAATTGCCGGGGCATGCATTTGCATTGCGTGAGTATAAAAAGAGTGACGATTATGCTAAGTATGCAGTGATTGTTGATAAGTCTTTGGCTCTAATTGAGCAGGAAATGAAAGAGAGTAAAAAACAACTTAGTTGGAAACGCTGGGGAGTGATTAAGTACATTGGGCTGTTTGGGAAGAAGATGCCAAACTAATCACTACTAAAGTTGAGCAATTATCATTATTACAAGCCTAGTTAAAGATTCAAGACTTATGGTGCAATTATGATATGGACTTTCAGAAACTCGTAACTCGCTATAAGCAGTTTGGTGGGATGAGGCTGGCGTGGGAGTATTTCAAACTTGGAACTTTGTGGTCAATTGTTAAGGCGGTAGTGAGGTGCGGGGTGAAACGGCAGTCATTTAATGGGATTTATCCGGAGGTGCTGAAGAGGATTGAGCCGTTTCTTGTGGAGAGATATGGCACACAGATACCACAGATATCACATAAAATTAAAGCGAACACGGATGATACGAATCGGACGGATAATGCTTCGACCGGCATTGCAACCATCTGGTGGTGCTGGCTGCAAGGACTAGACGCTGCGCCTCCTATTGTTGAGGCTTGTTACAACAGTCTAGTTCATGGTGAATGGTTCTCTGTTCATGGTTATGAAGTCAAGGTAATTGACAACTCGAACTGGAGGAAGTATGTGGAGTTGCCGGGGTATATCGTGGAGAAATGGGAGAAGGGAAGGATTCCGGCGGCGATGTTCTCGGACTTGCTGAGGGTGGAGCTGCTGATACGGTATGGCGGGACGTGGATTGACTCGACCGTGCTTTGCACTG
>JAEEGL012993968.1_pt1 | contig 15290 bp, 14 predicted proteins | sample 9134231 | NCBI WGS metagenome assembly JAEEGL01 (sample SAMN16246548, study PRJNA631951) | gut metagenome | biome: gut microbiome; feature: rumen; material: fiber-attached | host: Bos | place: Iran: Karaj | collected 2018-10 | reverse complement strand
GGACAATTACACCAACGGCCGTCCCCCACTCCATCTGGGCGGCGCGCTCTACACCACGCGTGAGACCGTCGACAAGGTGGAGACGATGAAGGTGACCACCTGTCTCAACCCGCTCCACACAGCCATGTCCATCTACGGCTGTATGCGGTGCTACACGCTCATCGCAGCCGATAGGAATTTCGAGGACCTGCGCCCGTTCATCCAGAAAATCGGGTATATGGAGGCCATGCCCGTCGTCACCGACCCGGGCGTGCTGAACCCCTACGAGTTCATCGGCGCCGTCATCAACCGCCGACTGCCCAACCCGTTCATGCCCGACGCCCCGCAGCGCATCGCCATGGACACCAGCCAGAAGCTGCCCATCCGCTTCGGCGAGACGCTGAAGAAGTACATCGCCCGTGGTCTCGACAAGTCGAACCTCGTGCTCATCCCCCTCACCCTTGCCGGCTACGCCCGCTATCTGAAGGGCATCGACGACAACTGCCGTCCCTTCAGTCCGTCGCCCGACCCCATGCTCGACGAGCTGATGGCCATCGTCGCCCCGCTCGAAGTGGGCAAGCCCGATCAGGACTGGAGCCCCCTGCGCAAGCTCTTCTCGCGCAAGGACGTCTTCGGCCTCGACCTCTACGAAGCCGGACTGGGCGAGCAGATCGAGGGCATGGTGCGCGAGCTCTACGCCGCCCCCGGTGCCGTCCGCACAACGCTCCACAAATACGTATCGGCAAGATAATTTTCTCTAAACTCTGAACACTAAACTCTAAACTCAAAAAATATGTATAGCGATCCAAAACAGTGCTTGTATTGCACGAACAACGAGACCCTCCACAATCTGATGATTGAGTTTGCACAGCTGTCGGTATCACGCGCATTCCTCTTCAAGGAGCAGACCTACCGCGGACGATGCCTCGTGGCCTACAAAGACCACGTCAACGACCTCAACGAGCTGTCGGACGACGACCGCAACGCCTTCATGGCCGACGTCGCACGCGTCACACGCGCCATGCAGAAGGCATTCAATCCCGAGAAAATCAACTACGGCGCCTACAGCGACAAGCTCTCCCACCTGCACTTCCACCTCGCCCCGAAATACGTCGACGGCCCCGACTACGGCGGCACGTTCCAGATGAATCCCGGCAAGGTCTACCTCTCCGACGCTGAGTACGCGGAGATGATCGAGAAAATCAAAGCAAATCTATAACATTTTAGAAACAATATGGCTATCATCAAACCATTCAAGGGCATTCGTCCCCCGAAGGACTTAGTGGAGCAGGTGGAGAGCCGCCCCTACGACGTGCTCGACAGCGAGGAGGCCCGCGCCGAGCCCGGCGACAACGAGAAGAGCCTCTACCACATCATCAAGCCCGAAATCGACTTCCCCGTCGGCACCAGCGAGTACGACCCGCGCGTCTACGAGAAGGCCGCCGAGAACTTCAAGAAGTTCCAGGACAAAGGCTGGCTCGTGCAGGACGCCGACGAACATTATTATATATATGCACAGACGATGAACGGGAAGACGCAGTACGGCCTCGTGGTTTGCGCACATACCGACGACTACATGGCCGGGCGCATCAAGAAGCACGAACTCACCCGCCGCGACAAGGAGGAAGACCGCATGAAGCACGTACGCGTCAACAACGCCAACATCGAGCCCGTCTTCTTCGCCTATCCCGACAACGCCGTGCTCGACGCCCTCATCATGCGCTACGCCAAGACCGAGCCTGAGTACGACTTCATCGCGCCCGTCGACGGATTCCGCCATCAGTTCTGGATCATCAGCGATGCCGTCGACATGGTTACCATCACCGACGAGTTTGCCAAGATGCCATCGCTCTACATTGCCGACGGTCACCACCGCTCAGCCGCAGCCGCACTCGTCGGCGCCGAGAAGCAGAAGCAGAACCCCAACCACAAGGGCACCGAGGAGTACAACTACTTCATGGCCGTCTGCTTCCAGGCATCGCAGCTCACCATCCTCGACTACAACCGCGTGGTCAAGGACCTCAACGGCCTCACCTCCGATGAGTTCCTCGTCGCACTCAGCAAGAACTTCCGCGTCATCAACTGCGGCCCCAACATCTACAAGCCCGGCAACCTCCACGAGTTCTCGCTCTATCTCGACGGCAACTGGTACAGCCTGATGGCCAAGCAAGGCACTTACGACGACAACGATCCCATCGGCGTGCTCGACGTCGACATCTCCAGCCGACTCATCCTCGACGAGATCCTCAACATCGGCGACCTCCGCTCATCCAACCGCATCGACTTCGTGGGCGGACTGCGCGGACTCGGCGAACTGAAGCGCCGCGTCGACTCCGGCGAGATGCGCGCAGCCCTCGCACTCTATCCCGTCTCGATGAAGCAGATCATGGACATCGCCGACAGCGGCAAAATCATGCCGCCCAAGGCCACATGGTTCGAACCGAAACTGCGCAGCGGTCTCGTAATCCATAAATTAGATGACTGACGAATACCGCACGATATCAGGCACAAGCGAGGGATACTACACCGAGAAGCGGAGCAAGTTCCTCGCTTTTGCGCATCACGTGGAGACCCTCGACGAAATCAAGGAACTCCTCGCGGGCTACCGCAAGAAATACTACGATGCCCGCCACGTCTGCTACGCCTATATGCTCGGCCCCGAACGGCTGGAGTTCCGCGCCAACGATGACGGCGAGCCATCCTCGACCGCCGGAAAGCCCATCCTCGGACAAATCAACAGCAACGAGCTCACCAACATCCTCATCGTTGTCGTCCGCTACTACGGCGGCGTCAACCTCGGCACCAGCGGACTCATCGTCGCCTACCGCGAGGCCGCGTCCGACGCCATCGCCCACGCCACCGTCGAAACCCGACAGGTCGAGGAAATCGTCAAGTACGCCTTCGCCTATCCCCAGATGAACGACGTCATGCGCATCGTCAAGGACATGAATCCCCGTATTGTCTCCCAGACCTACGACAACACCTGCGAAATCGTGCTCAGCATCCGCAAATCCGAGGCCGAACAGCTGAAATCAAAACTCGCTAACCTCTCCTTCGAATAATTTTCGCAACCCTTTCGAATAATTTTCGCAAGTTTCCTGCAATTTCTTTTGGTAGTATCGGAAAAAAGTATTACCTTTGCATCCGCATTCGAGAAGAGTGCAATCCGGAAGGTTGGCAGAGTGATCGATCGCGCTGGACTCGAAATCCGGTATACCCCTTTCGGGTATCGGGGGTTTGAATCCCTCACCTTCCGCTAAAGGAGTTCTACAAGTAACATTGTGGGACTCTTTTTTTGCGTCAAGTGAGGGCTTCAAATCGGCTCAGTCCGAAAAGCCTGTTGAAAATCAACATCTGCTATGCGCATAATTTCATCAGTCTGAACAGGAAGAACGGAATATCATTCACTCCCCTGAACTGAGCCCTGAAAGCCTTGACTTTTGCGTCAAGGCGGCTTTGGAGAATACCTACAAGGAGGCAATGTACGACAACAAGGTCACTACGGACGAATTTCCTCACCTGAGAAGCTTCCTGATCAAGTGCCTCTCCACCGCTCCCAGAAAGGCCATCAAGTCTAACATGTTCAAATTCTAATCAGGACTACAGCAACACAAGAAAGCCGGAAGCAACAGCTCCCGGTTTTTTCTTGTTGTGAAAAAAGAATGTTGCAGATTTCATCTAAAAATCCATAATCGTTTTTTTTTAAGTTTAGTGTTATTACTCTACCTTACCACCAAACTCATTATATGACACGTTCTCAGGCTTCCATTTATCCTTTGGTGTAGGTTGTTCTGCAGGATGGCCTATGGCGATGACGCACAGAGGAACAATGGCCTGAGGCAACTTCAACACCTTGGAGACTTCTGCAACGCGGTCATCGGTCGGATAGCAGCCTGTCCATACGGCTCCGAGTCCGAGGGCATGGGCTGCTATGAGGATATTTTCTGTTGCTGCCGAGCAGTCCTGAATCCAATAGTCTTGCGCCTTGCCCTGCATCGCCTTATCCAGATTGCCACAAACAACAATAGCGACACCTGCTTGCTTAATCATGCCTCTGCGACCAGCAAGTTCTGCTAGTTTCTCCTTGTTGGTGACTGCTACGAAATGCCAGGGCTGCTTGTTGACGGCTGTGGGAGCAGCCATACCTGCACGAAGCATCGTCTCGATATCAGCCTTTGAAACGGGCTCATTGGTGTACTGTCGGATGCTGGTACGCGTCATGATACTGCTCAGTACGGGATTCACCTCCATCTGGATGGCGGCCTCAATATCACTCATCTTATCCGTCGGCTCATAGCGTTTTAACACACGACCATCGCGACCGACGAGGAACTTGGTGAAGTTCCATTTAATGTCACTCTTCTTATCGAAATCGGCATCACGCTTTCGGAGCATGTCGTCCATGAACTTGCCTCGCTGGTCGTTGGTATCGAAACCACTGAATCCCTTCTGTGCCTTTAAGAAGGTGTAGAGCGGATGCTCGTTGGCTCCATTCACATCAATCTTGTCGAACTGTGGGAATTGGATGTCGAAGTTGGCTGTACAGAACGAGTGAATCTCCTTAATCGTGCCAGGAGCCTGTTCGCCAAACTGGTTGCAAGGGAAGTCAAGAATCTCGAAGCCGTCCTTAGCATACTTCTCATAAAGCGACTCTAGTTCCTTGTACTGTGGCGTGAATCCGCATCGGGTAGCGGTGTTCACAATCAGTAGCACCTTACCCTTGTAGTCAGAGAGCGAGACCTCCTGTCCTACGTCATCCTTTACCTTGAAATCATAAATACTCTGTGCAGAAAGGGTCAGCACGCCCATCATTGCCATAAGGCAGAAAAACACTTTTCTCATAATCGTATAGTTTTTGTTGGTTATATTTCAAAAACATATTAAATCTGCGTGTAAAGTTACGAAAAAAGGAGAATATTTCGTAACTTTGTGCCCAATTATTAACAATACTTTAATGATTTCAAGTGGTTATGGCATATATGAATAGATTCAATCAATCCGATGAAGGACGGCGTGATGAACTAATAAGAATCATCGAACATAGTGTGGAGAAACTGACTTTGGCGGAGTTAGAGGCACTATATTACGACATGACGACGAAATCCTATATTAACGACTGATTGCATGACACATATCTCACGTACCTGGTACTTGACATAATTGATGTAACTCATTATTTATAAAAGGTACAACAGCAAATCTGGTATGTTCGCAAATGAATGGGCAACAATGCATACCCATAGGCTATTGGTCTTTGCAAAGATGAGTGCAAAAACTAGCCCCATCAGTGCAGCACCGATTGCCAATATGAGTCCACCCGCCGTGACATGCATCAAACCGAAGAGCAGCGAACTGATAATGATGGCTGATTTGCTCCCCACAGCATTCTCTATGCGAGTATATACTATGCCGCGCATTACAATCTCTTCGACCACAGGAGCAGCCACAAGGAGATTCAGTATTATAAGGAAGAACCCGAGACCAGGGAATATTCCTGAATAATAATTGGCAGAACGGAAGATTGGGTTTGTTCCTTCGGGCGAGATGTAATTCGCCAGCAGCGAGTAAATCGTGGAGTATGCTACGGCTGCAGTAACGGAGATGACAAGAGCCATTGATGTGAAAGGCAATAGCTTCCATTCGATTTTAACCCTTTTTCCACGTCTTTTGAAAATCAGATAGAATATGACGCCCACACTTACAATCGTCAACAAGACTGACGTCAGCAGGTTGTTGTTGGCGAATGACCCAAAATCCGTCTCGTTTCTTATGCCGCCAATATACGATATGCCCATGATGACGAAAGTGTAAAGCATTTGTAATACCATCATTAAGCATGCGTACAGCAAAAAATAGCCGATGCCGGCAAAGATTCCTGTTAGTTGTTTTTTATCCATCTGTAAAAGTCCTTTTATCTGATTTCTTCCAAAACACTGCACAAAGGTACGCATTTTCCCTTTATTATTCGTATCATTGCACCAATTATTAGGATTGTTTATGATAAACGGGGAACCTCATTGCTAAAGTTCCCGTATGATAGGGGCCTGTCCTATATTAGAATGTCCCGAGTCAGAAACAAATTTTGTAATTTTTACACTATGTTGCTTGAATATTATTTTTCTTTTGTACCTTTGTATCGTCAAATAAGCATCTAAGCAAAAGAAATGAAAAAAATTATCTTTCTACTTACAACATTCTTTGCATTATTTTGTATAGTAAATTGTCTTGCGGACAAATCCAATGCAAATCGTAAACTGAAAAAACCTGTTTTCATTGCGAGCAATGAAGAATCAAGGATTTACGACATAAAAGCCACTGACAACTATGATAGTATCTTTTCATATAAGATGGAGATGGTTCAGGATGAGATGGGAGATGTCATAATGGAACTACATTTTGTCGACACGAATGGAAAAGAACGTGTCGATTCGGCTTCCTATGCTGGTGTTTACGTTGAGAAATTCGTTTTTCACAGAAAGGGCTATGAAGACACCGATACTTTATACGCCTGGCGTGTGCAACTTCTTTTGGGAATGGAAAAAGAAATCATGTTGAATAATGAAGGAACAACGCTTAAGATATTCGGTAAAAATTATGGCAAGAAAGTCTCCGTCTCCGCTTCAGATGATAAAATCATTGCAGAAAAGGCTATAACAAATGGTGTTACAGAGATCTGCATCCCTAAAGGAGTGGAATATCTCAATGTCAATATAAAATATGACGAACAAAAACATTACCTCTTCAAGTATCCAATAAAATAGTATTCTCTTCTATATATTTGCTCATTTCGAGGAATGTTAGTAATTTTGTACTCTGAAACCAAATATAATTACAATGCTACAGAAAATTTTCGGATTTGACCCCACTACGATGGCAATTCGCAAGGAGGTCATCGGTGGTATAACCACCTTTCTCACCATGGCCTATATTCTGGCTGTCAACCCCAGCATTCTGTCTGCCACAGGCATGGACGGAGGTGCTATCTTCACAACAACATGCATCTCGGCAGTCGTAGCCACCTTAGTGATGGCTATCTATGCGAAGCTGCCCTTTGCACTGGCTCCAGGAATGGGACTGAATGCTTTTTTCGCTTATACAGTTGTGCTGACAATGGGCTATTCGTGGCAGTTTGCGCTGACAGCTGTATTGTTAGAAGGCATTATCTTTATCCTGCTTACCGTGACAGGGTTGCGCCAGCATATCGTGAATGCCATACCGCTGGTTCTGAGGCGAGCCATCAGTCCTGGTATTGGACTGTTTATAGCTTTTGTGGGACTGAAAAGTGCCGGAATAGTAGCATCGTCAGAGGCCACCTTCATCACTCTGGGTAACATGCACGATACCGCTGTGCTGCTCAGCATCTTCGGCATCCTGCTGACAGCCGCCCTGCTGGTAAGAAAGGTAACGGGGGCATTGCTCATTGGTATCCTGGTGACAACGATAGTGGGCATACCGCTCGGGGTGACCAACTATGCAGGCATCGTTTCCGTACCGCCATCGATTGAGCCCATCTTCTGGCAGTTCGAGTGGCATAGCATCATGTCCGTCGATATGGTAATCGTTGTGCTGACGTTCCTGTTTATTGATATGTTTGACACCATAGGCACACTCATCGGAGTGTCAAACCGTGCGGGAATGGTCGATGACGACGGCAACGTGAAGAACCTGAACAAGGCTTTCATGGCTGACGCTGTGGGAACGACTGTGGGAGCAATGCTTGGCACATCGACTGTTACTACTTACGTGAAGAGTGCCTCGGGTGTAAATGTCGGCGGTCGCTCTGGTCTCACCAGTTTTACTACGGCCATTTGCTTTGCCGTAGCTCTGCTCTTCGCACCGCTTTTCCTGGCCATTCCGGCGCAGGCAACAGCAGCAGCTCTGATTCTGGTAGGCGTCATGATGATGTATGACATCCGCAAGGTCGATTTCTCCGACTACGTGACGGCCATTCCCTGCTTCGTCTGTATTGTGCTCATGCCGCTGACGTACAGCATCTCCGACGGCATTCTGATGGGTGTCATCTCGTACGTGCTGATTCACCTGCTGTCGGGTACCCTCAAAGATAAGGACGAGCGTAACAACATCAATTGGGCCACTATTTTGCTGGCAGCCCTCTTCGTATGCAAATACGCTTTCTTGTAGAGCAAATTAAAGAAAGGCTAGCTTTCACTCTTCAGGTAGCCACTCAGCAATAGTTACGTATTTCAAACTAAAAACGGTTGTAATTGTGAAATTTATCTGCTTTTTCACAATTCAACCGTTAATTTCTAATAGCCGTTAAGCATGATAACTGAATTGTTAAATTGAGACAAAAAGATACGACAAATTGACAGAATACGGAAAAATGCACCTATATTTGCACCGTCAAACGACAAGCAAACAATTTAGTTAATTAAAGAGATAAGATTATGAAAAAGATTGTAAAAACTCTGATGCCTGCCATGTATCTCATGGTTATCGCATTCTCGGCAGCCTCGTGCAACAAGACACAGGCCGCTCCCGCAACAGCCGCTGTTGCTCCAGGACAACCCGTTGACCTCACGTATGCAGCAGAAAAGTCGCTGCCAGCAGTGGTATATATTAAATCGGTAACGAACTCGAAGGTTCAGACTGTAGAGTATAATGACCCGTTTGAGGACTTCTTCTCAGACCCGTTCGGCGGCTTCTTTGGTCGTGGTCAGGGACAGGGCAACGGTGGTGGCCGTAAGCGTCAGGTGCAGACTCCTAAGCGTGCCGCTGCCGGTTCGGGTGTCATCGTCTCAGCAGATGGCTATATTGTGACCAACAACCACGTTGTAGATGGTGCTGACGAGTTGACAGTAACGCTCAACGAGAATTCGAAAGAATACTCAGCCCGTATCATTGGTGCCGACAAGGCTACCGACCTGGCTCTCATCAAGATTGATGCAAAAAACCTGCCCGCCATTGTCATTGCTAACTCTGATGACGTGAAGGTTGGCGAATGGGTGCTGGCTGTTGGTAACCCGTTGGGACTGAACAATACCGTTACTGCCGGTATCGTCAGCGCTAAGGCACGTACTATGGGACAGGGCGTAAGTTCGATGATCCAGACCGATGCTGCCATCAACCAGGGTAACTCAGGTGGTGCGCTGGTGAACACTCGTGGTGAACTGATTGGTATCAATGCTATGTTGTACTCACAGACGGGCTCGAACATTGGCTACGGTTTTGCCATTCCTACCACCATCGTCCAGAAGGCTATCGATGACTTCAAGAAGTACGGCACCTACCAGCGCGCTATGATTGGCATTAAGGGTAGCGACGTGAGCAACTATGTGGACGTAGAAAAGGAGAAGGGCAACGAGGTTGACCTGGGCACCATGGAGGGTATCTACATTGCCGAGGTTGTAGAAGACGGTGCTGCTGCCGATGCTGGTCTGCAGAAGGGTGACGTCATTACAAGCATTGACGGCAAGAAGATGAAGCAGTTTGGTGAACTGCAGGGCATCATCGCCCAGAAGCGTCCTGGCGATAAAGTTGTGGTGAAGTATCTGCGCAACAAGAAGGAGAAGACCGCCACGCTGACGCTGAAGAACGAGCAAGGCAACACGAAGGTAGTGAAGAATGCTGATGTTGACGTGCTGGGCATCGATGTGCGTCCTGTTACAGACAGTCAGAAGAAGCAATTGGAAATCTCGTATGGTCTTGAGGTTCTGAAGGTTAATGGTGGCAAGATGAAGGATGCCGGTGTTCCTAAGGGTTTCATCATCCAGGTAGTAAACGACCAGCCAATGCGTTCATTCGATGACCTGCAGGAGGTGGTGAAAGATGCCAAAGACCAGATGCTGGTCATCAAGGGTATTTTCCCGACTGGCAAGCGCGGTGGATTTGTAGTTTACCTGCAGAATGAGTAATACTTGGCAGTTGGCAACAGCCAAAAGCAGCAAGCTGATGGCTAAAAGTTAAAAAAGTTGGGCATTTTTTTGGTTATTCCAGAAAAATGCCTTACTTTTGCATCCAGCTATAAAAAAATACGACTAAATGAGACAACTAAAAATCACAAAATCAATTACGAATCGCGAAAGTGAGTCGTTGGAAAAATACTTACAGGAAATAGGCCATGAGGAATTGCTTTCTACCGACGAAGAGGTGGAGTTGGCACAACGTATCCGCAAGGGCGACCGTAAAGCATTGGACAAGCTCACCAAGGCGAACCTGCGTTTTGTGGTTTCTGTTGCCAAGCAGTACCAGAATCAGGGATTGTCACTCCCCGACCTCATCAACGAGGGTAATCTGGGACTTATCAAGGCTGCTGAAAAGTTTGACGAGACGCGCGGCTTCAAGTTCATCTCGTATGCCGTCTGGTGGATTCGTCAGTCTATCTTGCAAGCCATTGCTGAACAGAGTCGTATTGTCCGTCTGCCTCTGAACCAGGTAGGTTCGGTCAACAAGATTAACCGTATGCTCAGCAAGTTTGAGCAGGAGAATGAGCGCCGTCCGTCAGTTGACGAGATATCGGAACAGACGGATCTGCCAGAGGATAAAGTTGGCGAGGCCATGTTGGCAAATACCCGCCACGTATCGGTTGACGCTCCTTTCATAGATGGTGAGGACAACTCGCTGCTTGACGTACTCATCAACGACGATGCGCCCATGGCTGACCGTCAATTGGTATTGGAATCATTGCGCGAGGAAATCACCAATGTGCTGAATACGCTGAACGACCGTGAGCGTTGCGTCATCAAGGCATTCTATGGCATTGGCGAACCAGAAATGACGCTGGAGGAGATTGGTAGCAAGTACGGACTGACGCGCGAGCGTGTGCGCCAGATTAAGGAGAAAGCCATCCGTAGGCTGCGTTCAAACACGAAGAACCAGTTATTGAAATCATATTTAGGACAATAAGATAAAAAAAGTATTTAGGACAATGAAATATTTAAAGTACATCGTAATGACGTTGCTGATTAGCATCGCCATGGGAGCCGAGGCAAAGACCGTCAAGGCGAAACACATGTATATGTTTGGGTTTGCGGCATCATTCAAGGATTCTGTCGTCTATATGACGGAGATACAGGACGTGAAAGATGCCATGTATGATACGAAGAGTAAATTCCTGCTGGGCCGCGACAGCTATTCCGACCAGTTGAAGACGTACTTCAGAGAGAAGATGCAGCTGAGTGATCGCGTTTGTGTGGTCATGTTCTCCACCTCTAAGAAAAAGGCTGAGAAAAAATATCTGAAGTTGCGCAAGAAATATCTGAGTAACAAAAAACACACCTCAACGTATGAGGTGCGTTATGTAACCACTCAGGACTTCGAGTTCGAACCTGTTGCAATGGACGAATAAAAATAGTGGACGGCGGTTTTCCCGCCGTCACTTTTTTTATGGATTATTCTTCTCGAAGATAGTCATGCGCTCCTCTAATTGAGCGTACTGATGGTCTTCGATGAACGACGTGCAGACACGCAGGCCTTCCTGATGGGAACCTGTGGTTATCAGACAGATGGCTGACACGCCATAGTACATCAGTTCCTGAGCCAGTTCTCCGCTGGTCATCTGCTTGTATCCGATAGTGAAATAGAAACCATCGGCAACAGGTTCGTCAAGGTCTTTGTCATAGACCACATGGAAACCATGACGACAGAAAATCTCCTTCAGCTTATGGGCACGTTCGCCATAAACGCTGACCTCTTTGCGGAAGTCATAGTCCCCATCAGTAGCAGCCTTGAGCATAGCAGCCATTGCATATTGTGCCGAATGACTGGTACCTGAAGACAGCGCATAGAGCATACGTGTCGAGAAAACCAGACCAAAGGGCAGTCCCTGGTAGCGCTGTGCCAGCAAGTCGAAATGGCGATGGAACAGCTTATCCGAGATGCATACCACACCGATACGCTCGCCAGCATACGAGAATGCCTTCGAGCCGCTGATAAGCAGCATATAGTTATCGGTATAGCGGCCAACGGTAGGCTGATAAGGTGCCTGGAACGGTACGCTGAGGTCTTTGCGGAAGTCCATAGCGAAATAAGCCAAGTCTTCCATCACCACGCAGTCGTACTTTGTGGCCAAGGTGCCAATAGCCTGCAGTTCCTGTTCGTTCAAGCAGATCCATGCAGGGTTATTGGGATTAGAATAGACGATGGCGCAGATGTTGCCATTCTTCAGATACGACTCCAGTTTCGGACCCAATTTCTCGCCACGGAAGTCATAGACATCAAACGTCTCGTACTTCACGCCCATCACCTGCAGTTGCATCTTCTGGACAGGGAATCCAGGGTCGATGAACAATACGGTATCCTTGCCCTCCTGTGCCTGCGAACAGGTGAGGAACGAAGCAAACGTTCCCTGCATGGAGCCTGTAACAGGTACACAGCCTTCAGCGGCAACATCCAGTCCGATGAACGCCTTGACGAAGCGCGAGGCTTCCTTCTTCAGTTCAGGATAGCCCTGGATATCGGGATAAGAATGGGCAATACCGTCTTGCAAGGCCTTGACCTGTGCATCGACTCCCACCTGAGCGGCAGGCAGTCCGGGAATACCCATCTCCATCTTGATGAACTCTACCCCACTCGCCTGCTCTGCCTTGGCTGCCACCTGCTTAACTTCGCGAATGGTCGCTTTGGCAAAGTCCGTAATGCCAAGGTCAGCAATAAGCTTGTCAACCAGTTCTTTCTTAATCGGTGTCTCCATTTCTTTCGTTATTACGTTATAACGTTATATCGTTATTACGACTCTATTTCTGTGCCTCGCGACCTATTGCCAATGCCTTGATATTTGCCTCGACGATAGCCTCGCCCTTACGACCGAAGACGCGACGGATGGCATCCTCCAGTTTATTGTACTCGATGCCTAAGGCCTTCTGGGCAGCACCCAGCAGGATGACATTGGCCGAACGGGGTACGCCAGCATCCTTTGCCTTCTCCTCGATGTCGAGCATGATAACGTTAGGCAACTTTGCGAGGTCTTTTTTGATAACCTCAATATCGGGATAATTCGGAATGTTCACAAATGGTGTGCTGCTGGTAATAATCCAGCCATTCTTCGAGAGATAAGGCAGATAGCGCAGAGCCTCCATCGGTTCCATGGAGATGATAACGTCAGCACCACCCTTGGGAATCAGGTCGCTGGCAATGGGATTGCTCGATATGCGCAGATTCGACTGCACATCGCCACCACGTTGTGACATACCGTGCACCTCAGCCTGCTTGATGTATAGGTTCTCGTTCATGGCGGCTTCGCCAATGATGGTAGCGATAGAGAGGATACCCTGTCCGCCTACGCCACACAATATAATATCAGCTTTCATTTACGATTTGCAATTTACGATTTGACAATTACTTTTTCTCAGCCGCCTTTTTCTGCTTGAGGTGGCGCTGCAAAGTCTGCATACACTCACGGCGCGGAATGATGACAGATGTTCCCTTGTAGTTAATCTCGTCGCGGATAATCTGCGTAATCTCCGGCATATTCTTTGGCAGAGGAACAACCACCTTCAAGTGTTCGTCAGAGAGTCCCAAGCCACGACAGATAGCCTCAAACTTATTGGTACCTGCCGAGTCCTGTCCACCTGTCATACCCGTTGTCAGGTTGTCAGAGATGATAACGGTAATGTTGGCATTCTCGTTGATAGCATCCAACAGGCCCGTCATACCGCTATGCGTAAATGTAGAGTCGCCGATGATAGCAACGGCAGGCCATTGACCTGCATCGGCAGCACCCTTGGCCATCGTAATCGAAGCACCCATATCTACACACGAGTGGATGGCGCGGAACGGAGGCAGGAAGCCCAATGTATAGCAACCGATATCGCCAAAGACACGAGGATTCTCATATTCTTTCAGCACCTCGTTCAAGGCAGCATAGACATCACGGTGACCACAACCCTGGCAGAGTGCAGGAGGACGTGGAGCCACGTCTGCACATGGGTCGAAGCACTCACCAATCTCCATGCCCAGGGCTTTCTTCACAACATCAGGTGTCAACTCGCCAGTACGAGGCAATGTACCATCCAGTTTGCCGTGAACGTTCTTCAGGTCGGCAACACCACGAACGATATCCTCGATGAACGGCTGTCCCTCCTCAACGATGAGCAGCTCGTCGCACTCATCCAGCAAACGGCGCACCAACTTCTTGGGCAACGGATACTGCGAAATCTTCAGAATGGGATATGGACTGCCTTGCGGGAAACACTCGTTGACGTAGTTGAAACCAATACCGCTGGCCAGAATGCCCAGCTTGTGGTCGTGACCTTCTATATAAATATTATAGGTGGAACCTGCGGAATCTTCCTCCAATTGCGCCTGCTGAGCAGTAACGGCATCGTTGCGCTTCTTGGCATTGGCAGGCAGCAGCACCCAGTTGGCCGCCTTTGCATCGTAGTTCAGCGCATTCTGCTCGCGAGGAGCATCAGCCAACTCAACAACGGCACGACTGTGAGCCATACGTGTGGTAACGCGCATCAGCACAGGCAGACATTGCTTTTCAGAATATTCGAAAGCAGCAGCCATCATGTCATAGGCTTCCTGCTGGTTTGACGGCTCGAAGGTGGGAATCATGGCAAACTTACCATAGAAACGTGAGTCCTGCTCGTCCTGACTGGAGTGCATCGATGGGTCGTCAGCTACCAGCACAACCACACCACCGTTAACACCCGTCATACCACTATTCACAAACGGGTCGGCACAGACGTTCAGTCCTACATGCTTCATACACACCAGCGCACGCTTACCCATGAACGACATGCCCAGGGCAGCCTCCATAGCCGTCTTCTCATTGGTTGACCAGCGACTGTGAACACCTCGCTCTTTAGCAAGAGGCGACATCTGGATATACTCTGTAATCTCGGTAGAAGGAGTGCCTGGATAGGCATAGACACCACTCAGTCCTGCATCGAGTGCTCCCTGAGCGATGGCCTCGTCTCCTAACAACAATTTCTTCATATTTCTGATTAAAATTGGTTATTTCTGATAAATTGTTCGCAAAGATACAAATTATATTTCAAAGTAACAAAAAAAAGAGCCGCAACCTTTCAATTGCAGCTCTTTTTTATTCGTTTTGCTTACTCGATGTGTCTTTTACTTCACTTTGAGCCTACGGCTCGAAGTTGCTTTCGTTCGGAAGAGCGAATATATTCGCTCTTCACTTACTTACTCGCAACTTTAGCTACGATAGCCTTGAAAGCCTCAGGGTTGTTCAGAGCCAGGTCGGCGAGCACCTTGCGGTTGATCTCGATACCAGCCTTAGCCAGCTTACCCATGAGTACAGAATAGCTCATACCCTCCTGACGAGCGGCAGCGTTGATACGCTGAATCCACAGGGCACGGAAGTTGCGCTTCTTGTTCTTACGATC
>JAEEGL011568186.1_pt1 | contig 15290 bp, 14 predicted proteins | sample 9134231 | NCBI WGS metagenome assembly JAEEGL01 (sample SAMN16246548, study PRJNA631951) | gut metagenome | biome: gut microbiome; feature: rumen; material: fiber-attached | host: Bos | place: Iran: Karaj | collected 2018-10 | reverse complement strand
GGGGATCATCAGCAGGAGGCCCTGCGAGGCGGTGAAGGTGGTGGCGAGGGCGCCGGTGGTGAGGGCGCCGTGCACGGCGCCGGCGGCGCCGCCCTCGGACTCCATCTCGACGATGTGCGGGGTGGAGCCCCAGATGTTGGCCTGCTTGTGGGCGGCCCATTCGTCGCACCACTCGGCCATGGGGGAGGACGGGGTGATGGGGTAGATGGCGCAGACTTCACTGCACTTGTACGCGATGTCGGCGACGGCCTGGTTGCCGTCGACCATCATTTTCTTGGCCATGGAGGGATTCCTTGGGGTTGGGGTTGACACAGGATGGGGGAAAGGGGCGTCGCGCATTGCTCCGTGGGCTGTCCCGGCGGGGTTCCGCGCGTGTTCCGGCTATTATGGGCTTTTTCGGGCCCGAGCGCAAGGGGGCTACGCCTTCGCCTTGGAGAAGGCCTGCTCGAGGTCTGCGATGAGGTCGGCGGCGTCCTCGATGCCGCAGGAAAGCCGCACGAGGCCCACGGGGATGCCGGCGGCGGCGAGCTGCTCGTCGGTGAGCTGCCGGTGCGTGTGCGACGCGGGGTGGAGGATGCAGGAGCGGGCGTCCGCCACATGCGTCTCGATGGCGATGAAGCGGAGCGCGTCCATGAACGGGATCGCCGTGGCGCGGCCGCCCTTGAGCCCGAACGAGACGACGCCGGAGGTGCCCGTGGGCATGTACTTGCGGGCGAGTTCGTAGTACTTGTTGCCGGGGAGACCGGGGTAGTTGACCCACTCGACCTCGGGCCGGGTCTGGAGGTACTCCGCGACGGCCTGGGCGTTGGCGCAGTGCTTCGGCATGCGGACGTGGAGGGACTCCAGCCCCAGGTTGAGCAGGTAGGAGTTCATCGGCGCGGGAATGGAGCCGAAGTCGCGCATGAGCTGGGCGACGCACTTGGTGATGTACGCCTTGGGGCCGAACTTCTCCGCGTAGACGATGCCGTGGTAGGAGTCGTCCGGCTCGCAGAGGCCCGGAAAGGTCGCGCGGTGCGCCATCCAGTCGAAGGCGCCGCTGTCGACGATGCAGCCGCCCACGATGGCGCCGTGGCCGTCCATGTACTTGGTGGTCGCGTGCGTGACGATGTCGGCGCCCCACTCGAACGGCCGGCAGTTGACCGGCGTCGGGAATGTGTTGTCGACGATGAGGGGGACGCCGTGGCGGTGCGCGACGGCGGCCCAGCGCTCGATGTCGAGGACGACGAGGGCGGGGTTGGCGAGGGTCTCGCCGAAGACGCACTTCGTGTTGGGGCGGAAGGCGGCGTCGATCTCGGCGTCCGGGGCGTCGGGATCGAGGAAGGTGAACTCGATGCCCATCTTCCGCATGGTGACGGCGAAGAGGTTGAACGTGCCGCCGTAGATCGCGGAGGAGGCGATGACGTGGTCGCCGGCCTGGGCGATGTTGAAGACGGCGAAGAAGTTCGCGGCCTGGCCGGAGGAGGTGAGCAGGGCCGCGGCGCCGCCTTCGAGCTGGCGGATCTTCTCGGCGACGGCGTCGTTGGTGGGGTTCTGGAGCCGGGTGTAGAAGTAGCCTTCCGCCTTCAGGTCGAAGAGCGCGCCCATGGCGTCGCTGGACGAGTACTTGAACGTGGTGGACTGGATGATGGGGAGCTGGCGGGGGCCGCCGTTTTCGGGCTGCCATCCGCCCTGGACGCAAAGCGTGGATATGGAATCTTTCATGGGCATCTCCTTGTGTCCGGTTGCGGGACACGGGGCTGGATGATACCCGATTGCCGTCCAAAGGGCAAGCGGTGCGCAAAACGGAGATGCGCCCGAAAACGGAGGTTGCCATCGGCGCGGGTTCGTGTCACACTAGACGCATGACCAGTCCTGCCCGTCTGGCGAAGGCAGAGGCCCGCATCGCGATTGCGGGCAACATTCTGCTTGCCGCCTACAAGTTCATCATCGCCTATCTCACCGGGTCCGCCGCCGTGATGGCGGACTCGTGGCATACGCTTTCGGACTCGCTGTCCTCGCTGGTCCTGCTGGTCGGAGTACGGGTCGCCGAGCGTCCGCCCGACGATGCGCATCCGTTCGGGCATGGGCGCGCCGAGCTCGTCGCGACGCTTGTCATCGGCACCATGCTTGGTGTGCTAGGGCTGGAGTTCCTGACCCAGGGCATTGGCAAACTGCTCCATCCCGAAGTGACCCACTACGGAAGCATGGCCTTGGTCGCGATGGCCGTCACGGTGGCGGTCAAGGAGACCATGGCGCAATTTGCCTTCTGGGTCGCCCGGCGGACCGGCTTCTGCTCCGTGGAGGCGGATGGGCAGCACCACCGGAGCGATGCGCTATCCTCCCTTGTCCTGCTGGTGGGCATCGCCGTTGGCCGGCGCTTCGCGTGGACCGACGGAATCCTCACGCTCGTCGTCTCGCTGTTCATCTTCCAGTCGGCCTGGGAGGTCCTGGGACGGGCGGCGAGCCAGACCCTCGGGGAGAGTCCGCCCAACGAGCTCCTTGAGCGGCTCCAGACGCTCGGTCGGGAATGCTTCGGCCCAGACACCTATCTCCACCATGTGCACGTGCACATCTACGGGGCGCATCGCGAGGTGACATTCCATGCGACCCTGCCCCCGGCAACCCTCCTTTCCGACGCGCATGCTCGGGCCTCCATTCTGGAAGGCCGGATCAAGTCGGAGCTCGGCTACGATGCGACCATCCATGTCGAGCCCCACGGTGATGACCAATGACACGCGCATTTCACATTGCGAATCATGAACAGTGAAACCGACATCCCCCGCGACGACGGCATTCCCTCTTCGGCGGCCGACCGAGCCGAGGCGCTTTTCCGCGCGGGCTACAACTGTTCGCAGTCCGTGGTTCTCGCGTTGTGCGAAAGGTTCGGGATGCCGTGCGATCTTGCCGCCCGGGCATCGCTAGGGCTGGGCGGCGGCATCGGTCGGCTTCGGGAAGTCTGCGGAGCCGTCTCCGGCATGGCGTTCCTGGCTGGGCTGCGATATGGTTCCGATGCGGGCGACTCCGAGTCGAAGAAGCGTACCTATCGAGCCGTCCAGGAGATGGCGGCGGAGTTTCGCACGGGGCAGGGGACGCTCCTCTGCCGCGACATCCTCGGACTCGCTCCCGGCTCTGCCGGCGGCGAGCCGGAACCGCGTACCCCCGCCTTCTACGAACGCCGGAAGAAATGCATCGCCTGCATCCGTCTCGGCGCCGCCATTGCGGAAAGGAAGCTGACATCAGCCCAACTCCGATCTTCAGAAGAATCATCTCGTCCGTGAGCACTCCTTCGCTTTCCGTTGTCATTCCCACCTTCAACCGAGCTCCCATGGTGCGCCGGTGCGTTGGGTCTGTGCTTGCCAGCGAAGGCGTGGACTTGGAATGCATAGTCGTGGATGACCATTCGCCCGATGATACGGGGGACGTTCTTCGAGAGACGTTTGAATCAGATTCGCGCTTCCATTATGTCCGTCTGGAACAGAATTCCTTTCAAGCGGTGGCTCGGAATGCCGGAGTGCGTCTTTCCTCCGGGAAATACCTTCTTTTCCTGGATGACGACAATACAATCGCCCCCGATATGTGCGCTTGTCTTGTCGAGGCTTTCCGTACCCATCCGGGCCTTGGTCTTGCAGCGCCGGTTTCCGTCCATGTGCTTCCAGACGGCCGCCGGGAAGTCTGGACGCTTGGCTCGGACTTCAACCGTCTCACATCGCAACCTCGCGACAGATCTCCGAGAAGTCGAGAAGACGGCATTCCGATGGATGTCGATCTGCTCCCTACGACCTACAGTCCAAACGCCTTCTGCGTTCCCCGAACGGTCTTCGATGAAATCGGGGGCTTCGACGAGGCGTTCGTCCAGATTTTCGAGGAATCCGACTTCGGATGGCGCGTCCTTGCCACCGGCCGCGACGCCGTAATCGTTCTCGCCGCTCGGACGGATCACCACGGCTTTCTTGAGCCAGGGTGTGTTCCCACACTTCGCGCTCTCGGCATTGAGAAGCCGTATCGCACGTGGTGCTTTGCCCGCAACCGGATCTGGTTCGTTAGACGCCACTTCCAGTTTCTGGGTCGGCTTGCCGTTCTCCTCGTCTTTGCCCCGCTATCTGTCCTTTGGTATGGTACAGTCGCTCTGAAAGCCCGTCGACCGGACATTGCATGGTCGTATCTCACTGGTACGCTGCGCGGCGTATTCTCCAGGGTTCCGCCCCTACCGCAAGCTCGCCGTTGCACAGCCATGGACAAATAGTACAAAAACTGCCCTAAGTTATCCATAACAGCAATCGTGATTGTGCCGTTAATCTTTCCTCTTCAAGAGATACACTGCACTGTTCTTCATCTTGGCACACTCTTCAACCGTGTAGGACACACTCATTAACGATTCAATTTCTCGTTTGCTATACAGCCAACCACAAAAAGTATCTCTACGCTTCAGGATTCTTCGGAGATAATGGCGCAATGTCTCCAGTGCCTTCAACCGTATTGACGCCAGTTCCGTCGGGATGAACAAAATGTGATTGATGCCAGCAGCTTTGCAGGATTGAAATATGAACCGCCATTCAGATGGTGTGAATTCCGTTGACACTCGATTCATCAGCAAAACCGCATCATTGTCGAACATTCCATAATCGCAATTAAGCATGTCAAAGATCATCACCTCGTCGCACGCTTGAAATAAACGACGCAGGCTTTCGACTCCAACCTCTGCATAGTCCGTGCAAATCAACGGCAAGCTTGGAAGAAGTCGTTTTAGGTGCCATTCCACGACGCCTTTGCCTGAGCCAAGAGAGACAACAGAAGATACATTCTGGTCAATTAATCGGATAAGATTCCTTATAACTTTCGCGACTGCACGGCAATCCTGACGCTTTGCACAGTTTGATTCATATTCTTCGACAGTTGTTTCAAACTGGAAGGCTGGATTGTCTTTTCCAATACGCAGGGAGTCCCATGTTTGTCGATTAAGATTTGTTATGGGTGTGGAGCCGTTGAATATGTAATAATGTTTCGTCGGCATGACTATTAATCTCAAAACACTTCAGACGGTAATACCGAGGCGGTGAAACAATCTTCTGGCAATTGGAACCGCCATGGGGAATATATCCACCCATGGCCTCCTATACATTTTCCTATTCAGCCTCTTACACTGCGGATTTGCAATTGGTTCCGGCCAGACAACAGGAATCGCCGGAGCGGATTGTAAATTGCCATTATATTCCCAGTTTTTGACACAACAATTCGTAGAACCGTTACCCCAGCCAATATGGTTCACCATACTCCATGGGGGGCGCAACGAGAGTCCACCGTACAAGATATGAAGATAACACATTCGTACCGCCCAAATATGGTTTATCTCTTCCGTCTTGGCCATATACGGGAGGTCTCCGCCCCATGCGTAGGGATCATCACCTCGTTCCTTCACGATGTTCATCATCTCAAGTGCCGTGTTTGATTGCATTTCTTTCCATACGCGACGCCAAGTTCCCCAAAGCCAACACTCAAAACGTCCATCAAAATAGGGGTCAGATCCTACATCGTTGGGCGTCACACATGCATTTGTGTATCCGGACACAGACATTACTCTCGTATCGTTGGCATAATGCTTCAATGCAAGAGCAAGGTATTCTAATGTCCCTTCAACAAACTCCAAGTCATCTTCGCACACTATTGCGGTCTCAAATCTTGAAAAAACGTCATCAAGGCCATCTCTAATACTCTGGCCAAGACCCTTGTTTGTGTTTGCAAAATGCAACTCTGTATCGCACCAGTCAATCTGCGAAATAAGTTTGCGAACATCGTCAACTGCTGCGACGTCAGCGGCACATCTTGGTGCATCAGAATAAATGATAAGCAGGCCCACATTGTTTCTACGAAGTGATTCAAGGGTGACACGCAAGGTGTCGCCTCTTTTGTAAACAAACAACACGACAGGCACATCAATCTTCCGATCTACTGACATCTCGTAACCTCTTCATCGGAACAGGCGCTGGATTAAAAGCTGAACATCGGCCAGTTTGGACCATCCAAGCCAATATCCAGTGAATAGCCTGTATAGAAAACTTCCCCTGTCATAGCGCGCATTGCCACCATCGCCCCCTAACGAAAACTCTTCTTCCACGGCTAGGAGCTCTCGTATGTACGGTTCATACAATATCTGAAGAATCTTGGATACTGAATGATGATAGTAGTAGCCAAGGTAGTACTGGCGTTTTCCCAATAGCCGAAGTCCCTGATAATGGTAAAGAACAATAGGTTCACCGCAAATGTACGGAATCCCCCTTTCTATTGTGAGTTCATCTTTCCCTATACCCCATGGACCAAGGTCTACACCTTTTGGTGCGATACAAAGATGATTGCCATATCTTGCAGGCCAAGCGTCAAGATACTTCTGGTCAGCATATTTACCATCCACAGGGCGGTCATAGCACCATTCAATGCAGTCTGCCGCCCAGCGTGAAAGGCAATCCAATCCAACGGAATTGTTTCTAAACGCAACAAAGCCAACATTGAAACGACCATGCTTGGCCTGACGCTCATAATCCCGTTCGAAGTTATGGTCGCAAATAATGATGTTCTTGTCTCGTATGACTTCCAATAGAGGACGTGGCGACGCATAGAACTTCATGTCCGCGTCGAGGTAAATGACCAGGGATGCCTCGGTATGTCGGCGAAACACGTCAAGTATCCATGAACTTGTACACGTGAAGAAATACTCGCTACAAGATCGAGTTGGTTTCACGGCAAGAAGTTCAGGGTGACGCGCCTCAAACTCTGACAGCGACACAGGAGATATATTGCCGAAATCATGACTGGAAAGAAATGTATACGTCTCATTGTCAAAGCAGAGAATCTCCATAGTGAATTCTGGAACAAACTTTGCCAACGAACGCATGAGGGCGATACCCCGACTAAGGTACCATCGATTAAAATATGTACAATAAACAACACCTTTCATGCTTTTGCAAAAAAGCCCCTTACCACTTTAACAACAAAGGAGACCTCATCATCGGTCAGTTCGGGAAAAACAGGGATTGATACAATATTACCAGCAAGATTCTCTGTAACCGGAAGCTTCACTTCAGAAAACTCGAAGATGTACGCAGTCTGCTTGTGTATGGGTACGGGGTAAAGGATTCCCGTGCCGATCCCTGACGATTTCAAATGCGAAATAAAACTGCCACGCTGGTCACAAAGAATCGTATACTGGTGAAAGGCATGTTTGCATCGAGGCATGGTCGCGGGAAGAACAATGGGAAGCTCAGAAAACTCTCTGTTGTACCTTTCGGCAATTTGCCTTCGTCGATCATTCATTATCTCGAGAAAATTGAGCTTGGTAGACAAAACTGCAGCCTGTATCTCATCCAGACGCGAATTAACGCCTTTGGATTCGCTTTCGTATCGTTTACGCCATCCGTATTGCCGAAGACGCATTACACGATCAGCAATATCGTCATTGGAAGTTACTACAGCTCCACCATCACCAATAGCACCAAGATTCTTCGTCGGATAGAAACTAAAGGCAGCCGCATCACCAAACGTGCCGACCTTGCGACCTAAGATTGTCGCTCCATGTGCCTGCGCGCAGTCCTCAACGACAGAAACGCCTGCATTTCGGGCGATGTCGCATATGGCAATCATATCGGCCGGATGCCCGTATAGATGAACGGGGACAACGGCTTTCACTCGACTCTTTGCAACGGCGCCCAAAAGGCTGGCGGGATCCATTGTATACGTTTTTTCGCACACATCAGCGAAAACCGGCACTGCGCCTATGCGTTCAATCGCCGAAACAGTGGCGTTAGCCGTATTGGCGACTGTGATGACTCTATCACCAACATTAACGCCAGTAGCCCTGAGCGCAAGTTCCAACGCGTCAGTTCCGTTTGCGACCCCTATGGCATGGGAGCATCCACACCATTCGGCAAAACGATCCTCAAATTCAGAAACCTCTTTGCCAAGAACGTACCACCCACTTCTCAACACACGCATGATGGCTTCGTCTATAGCCTTCTGGTTGGCTATATAAGAGGCTTTGGGACTTGCAATCGGGATATTCATGTTGAGCAACCCCGTTTCCAGTGAAGGAACTCGTCGTAAACACGGATGTAGTCCAAGTTGTCATATTCCATCGAAGCAAGGACAAGCAGGATGCAATCTGGCGAGTGTCCATATTGCTCCCCCCATCTTCCGCTAGGAAGCCAAAGCCCTGTCGATGGAGAATCCAGAATGATTTGATCTCTGTGACCGATTCCGTCATCTACAAGCACTGAGACATTGCCTCTGATGGAGATTAGGAACTGTTCGCATTTTTTGTGTGCGTGCTCTCCTCTCACGTGACCTTCAGGTACAGTGTATGTGTAGAAAACCCGCTTGCACACAAAAGGCAACTCTTTGCTGATTTCAAGCACATTCAAAGCCCCTCGATCATCAACAAAAAACGGGATGTCGTAAACTACAGCTCCTGATGGATATGAATGGCAATTCAATGTCGTAACACTCCTTGTGGGTAAAGTATACCAAACAACTTCCGTGACCGTCAATACGCTCACTTATTCAGTTCCGCAAAGTATTCATCAAACTGATTTGCGATTTCTGCCCACGAATAGACCGTGATTTCTCGCGCGGCATCGTTGGCGATGCGACGGCAAAGCTCTGAATCACCTGCGAGTTGAAGGATGAGTGGAGCGTAGTCGCCATCTTTTGCTAGAAGAGCCGTTTCACCATTTTTGAAGAAGTTGTTCGCCTCGCCATCAAAAGCGAGAATTGGCTTACGCCAGCGAAGATACTCTTGAAGCTTTGCGTTGCAGTCCTGGTCTGAGGTGCAAACAAAGGCATCGGCTTGTGCCATTACCCCGCGTTGTTCTTCCTTCGTAAGCCAGCCAAGGAAAATGCAATTATCCGAGGCATAGGGTTTCAAATAGTCCTCGTCTCGGCCGGTGAGGTAAAGTTTGATGTCCTTTGGGACGTGACGCATTGCCTCGCAAATGTCGGCGGTTCGTTTCCACTTGGCTTTGTCGCCTGTATAGACGATGTTGAAGCGGCCGTCGAGCCTGATCTTGTTCGAGCGCGGAAGGTTCTCAACTGGGTCGGCTCCGTTCGGAATGTACTTGCATTCAACGCCCCAGCGGCGACCAATTTTCTGGAGTTCGTAGCTGAGCGTCACCACTGCGTCCGAGTTCTTGACAATACGCTTCTCCATCCAGTTCATGAGCAATCGCATTGGCCAGCCACCTATATCGCTCCAAATACGTCCGTAGTGGTCGTCCCATCCATGGATGACCTTGAAGATCTTGTGGCGGCAGAGAAGACGGCGACAAAGCAGTGGGTTGAGTGCTACGGTGGGACCGTAGGTATAGATGATGTTAGGCTTGAAATCATCGATTGCTTTCGCAAGCTGAAGTAGGTTTCTCGTGTCGTTCCAACCTAGCCATGCCACCGTCCAACCAAGTTTCTCAAGGTGGTAACCGATCGCGTCGATGCTGTAGGGCGCGTTGTCGAAATGCGCCTGGGCACTTGTACCCTTGGTAAACCAGGACGATCGTGAGCTGGAGACGTAGAGTATGCGCTTCACTTTGGTCTATTTTCCTTTGCCCCGATTCTGAGAGAGTTCTGAACGCGGACGATGAGCGAGTGCGGAAAGACTGCAAACGCAAGCGCCTTGATGCACTCCACTGCGCGGACTCTTATCGGAGGCAGAGTTCGTTTTGAAAAGTCGAGATCCACGCCATTGGCGTGACAGAGTGCAATGCCGGCTTTCTCCCAATAGCCCTTGTGAACGGCATCGATGAACGGGAACTCCTGCGTTGGCGTCACGAGGAGCGGGCGCGGATCGCCGCCCACCTCGAACGAACCGTAGCGTTCGAATTCCCAGATCGATCCTTTCCCATTGGCAAGGCCGCGCAGGAAATCGCGGTTCCAGAAGCCCGTTTGGGTCGCGATGCAGTATGCCGTGTCTTTAAGGTATTCAAAGAGGCCGTCGGCAGCCTTGCGGGAGTTTCCGGATTTAGGCACGGGATTGGGAATCAGGCGGAGATTTGCGGCACTGTGCGCCTTCGCTTGGGCGAGCCGTGACAGTACCCTGGCGGTGTCCACCTTCGCGGACAGAAAATAGTCGTCGCAGAGCATCAGCACGTAGGGAGTCGACATTTCGTTCAGCGCCTTGACGAGCCGGGAGGCCCAGTTCATGCCGGGGCCGCAAGCGATCACCCTGTCAAAACACAACTTGTCATTAAGTGCCGTTTCCGTCACAAGCACCGTCTCAAAGGGGCAGTCAGGCCAGAACTTGCGGAAGAGGGTGGCAAACGGGCCGAGCAAATCGGCATATTTGTCGCAGGAGCAGACAAGCACAGTGCAGTCGGTGTTCATGGCTCTTGCCCTCCAGCGAGGCCGACCGCAGTTCGGCCGACGCTACTACTGCCATTGTTGACGTCGCCGCCAGTTGCCATAGCCGAACTTGGTTCGGTCAATCCGCCGCGCGCGGTCACTTGGGGGCCGTCCTCGCGCCAATGGAGCGCCAGGCCCTCGCCCGCCGTTGCAATCTCGACAAGCTCTGCGTTTAGGTCGAGGCAAGCTTCTCGGCCAAAGTCGACTTCGTCGTTGCCTTTCGCAATCTCAAGGTAGCGGCCTTCGGCGAAAGCGTCGACGTAGAGGCTTTCCGGCTTGAAACGGGCATTGGGCAGAGCTGCCGGACGAATTCTGACGAAGCGGGCGGCCTTGTTGCGGCAGAGCATGTCGCGCACAGCCTGTTCGCCCTTCGAGATGAAGCCACTCGCGATGATGTAGCCTTTTGCGACGGCGTTCTCCAGACGGCGGACAACGGCGGCGATAGAGGCGGAGTCCCGAACCTTCATTGAGACGCGGAGCGAAATCATCGGCAAGGAAGGGTCGAGCAGTGCAACGTTGCCAACGCCCTTCCAGTAGTCGGCCGAATCAAGGCGCGGCGAATCAAGGGGCTCCCTTATCCAGAGGCACTGCGCCACGCCGTACATCAGCTCCCATTTGAGCGGGTTGTAGGCGATGTAGCGCTCGGTGGCGTCGATTTTGGCGCGCGTTGGACAGAGAATGTCATGGAATCCCTGCTGCCAGAGGAGGTGCATGGAGTCGCCGAACACAGTTCGGCCATCGTGACTTTGGCCATTGCCACCAGTTGTTGCGATAGCCAAGCTGAGCTTGGCCTGCTTGGTCGTGTAGTTCTTGAAGCGCCGGTAGCGACGGATTTGGTTCATTCCATGGATTCCCTCGTTAATCGCCTACCATCAGCCGGAACCCATGGTTTTTGCCCGTGGAGGTCGGCGAGATCCCGCCGAAATTGGACGAACGCGATGTATAGGAATCGTCGTACCAGCTTCCCCCTCGAACGATGCGCGCCTCCCCTTCCTTGTAGGCGATGGGCCATTCCCCGGCTCCAGGGGGTTCTCCGGGCGGCGGTTCGTAAACGAGCCAGTCGCGGCACCATTCCCACACGTTCCCGTGCATGTCGTAGAGCCCCCAGTTGTTTGGCTTGAAGCTCCCCACGGCGGCGGTTCCATAGCGGAGGTCGGCGTTTTCGGGGGGGGATACGCTTTTCCCCGCCGTAGACCAGTAGCGGCTGACTTCGCTTGCGCCAGGGTCGTCTATGGTTGTCACGAGGTTTTTGCCGTTGCACAATGCAGCAGTCGTGCCGGCTCTACAGGCGTATTCCCACTGGGCGGATGTGGGAATATCTGCGCCGTCCAGATCGGTCTTGCTCCGGATTCGTCCAAGGAACGAATCGCTGTCGACTGAGTTGTCGCTGGGCCAGCGCGAACCGTTGGATAAACCACGAATGTCATTGTAGGTGACCATTTCCACTGGGCGAGTCGCATAGAATGCGTCGTTTTTGAAGAAGCTCGGCCGATTCCCCATGACCAGTTCCCACTGGCGTTGGGTCACCTCGAAAACCCCGATGTAAAACGGTCTTTCGATTGCAACGTCGCGGACGTTCAAATCCCGAGCAGCCGGCGTATCTCCGCGGTGGTATCCCATTGTCACGGAACCCGGTTCCAGAAGACGGAGAACGAGTTTCGACGATTTGAACTCGTCTGTCCATCCGTCCTTAGGCGTCCCATGAAGAATCTCCGTCGGATAGTGGTCCGCAGTCGGGCCGGGGGAAAGGTCAATGACAAGATATTCTGCATCGTCAGGGGATTTCGATGTCATTGGGGCTTGAGCAAGGGGCGGGATGGAAAGGAGCGAGGGGGAAGATTCCTCTTTCTCGAATGGCTCATCTTCGCTTTTTGTCTCGACGTGTTCAGCTTTCCGGCGGACATCGATGTAGAGGCGTAATTCGACTTTGTAGGCGGGGCGGAACGGGGTGTCAGCGAGCACATCCCAGACGACACGGTGGCGTCCGGGATTGATAGAATCATCGGGGAGGTCACGAAGAGTTGCCAGACAAAGTGCCTGTCCGGTCACACGGTCAAATACAACGCCGGCCAGGTGTTGAGAGTCATCTGGAATCTGTCCGTCCATGGTATAGAACACCTCCGCTTTGCCCGTTCGGGGATTTGGCGTACCAACCTCGATGTCCGTGATGGAGGCAATGGCCAGGCAGGGCAGGGCTAGAAGGGCTGAGAGGAGGAAGCGCATGGCGACAGGTATTCGTGTTTTAGATGGAGAATACTGCTACAACAAGCTGAACTGCGTCTTTGGTGCGGACCATATCTTGAATTCATCGATTAGGAACGGCCGTCTGTTTCGCCGGCGATCAAAGGTCTGTGCGCTGTGCCATGGGGCTCCGAGCAGGTAGGAATGGTTGCCGAAGTCGGCAAGTCGAGAGGGAACCGTGTTGTCATCGATACCACCGAAGATTTGTTTCGGTGTACCATCCACGAAAACCTTCACATAGGACCCATCCCCAAAGCCACTGGCCTTCCAGGTCATCGCATAGTGATGCCAGCCAGCCCATGAGGAACCAATAACAGATGCGTAGTCCATGGACATGGAGCTGTATGAAATCGTTGCGAATGGCCAGCCTGCCATCGCTCCGCCTAGCCCTCCATGTCCATGGCCCTCGTTGGCAGCAAACTGCAACAACGTAATTGTGCCTCTTTCGTCATAAAGCGAAATAAGAAGCGGGTCGCCACCATCAACATAGGAGGGATTGTCCCCCCCGATCCTCGCCCAGAACTCAATCGTCCCCTCCGATCCGAGGAAACCGCGAGGAAACCGTGTTTCAAAGGCAGGCGTATCAGCGGCCACCCAAAGCGCCTTGCCAACTTTCCCTTGATGGAATTCGCCTCCGAGGAAACGTCCCGCCGGTCCTGCGGCGGGATGTTCAATGGACGCTGGAGAATCAAAGGTGCAGTAATAGAGCAGGTCAGAAGGCTCTTCTTCCACTTCTTCCTCCTCCGCTTCCGGCGGTGGGATTGTTCCGATGAAGAGCCGGATGTCGGCCGTGGCGGAGGGGCGGAACGGGATGTCGGCGAGAGTATCCCAGGTGACTCTGTGGCGACCGGGAGAGAGGGAGGTGTCGGAGAGATCACGAAGAGTGGCTTTGCGAAGCGCCCGTCCAGTGGTACGGTCAAAAATTGCGCCGGCCAAGTAGGAAGATGTGTCTGGACTCTGCCCATTCACAGTGTAAAACACCTCGGTTTTTCCTGTCCGAGGATTCATCGAACCGCACTCAACATCCGTGATGGTGGCAGAGGCTAGGCACGGTAGGGCAAGAAGGGCCAAAAGGTGCAAGCGCATGGCGTCAGGTGTGTTTCGTTTTGAGAACGGAGAATGCCGCCGCGGCGAGTAGCAGCGCCGTGGCACCGTAGGCGACGGCGACCCATCCGTGGAGCGGAAGACGGAATTCCACGGTGTGGCACCCCGCCGGGACGGGGACGGCGCGGAAGAGGACGTTGGCCCGGAGGATATCCACCGGGTTGCCATCGACAGTGGCCGTGATTTCCTTGAGGCCACCGAACCGATTTCGGATGAGAAGAAGCCCCTCCGGCGAATCCTCGGCGGTCTCGAAAACAAGCCTGCGATGGCGGCCGGTGGCTTCGCCGACGGCGGTTTTGGTCTTGGCCGCTGGCGGAGTTAGGCCCGTGGCCTGCGGGCATTTCGGTGCCGGGGCCTTGACAACAAGCTTGCGCGAGAGATCGAATGACGGATCCGCGAGCATGGACCATGCGGCTTCGTCATCGGGCGCTTCCTCCCAGCGGGTGAAGACGGAGCCATTGGCAATCCAGTTGCGCAGCACCAAGGCCCCGAACTGCGCCTTGTCGGCCGGAACGGAGACAATGCCGCTGCGGGTGAAGGCGTAGGTCCCAAGTTTGATGAACTGGAGGGAGTCCTGCGGCATGGCGTTGTACTGTTCCATGGGGACGAGAACGAGGCGCGTTCCGAGAAACTGCCAGCGGCGGAGGACGTCTTCAGGGCGGAAATGGCGAGCGGCAAGGATAGGCATGGAGTCAGGACTCTGCCACGATCCCGGATCTGCATACAGGAATTCGTCGAATTCAAACGCGTAGCGGAACGGGGCGTACGAGGAGAGCGAGTCGATGCTCCCGGCCCACGCGGATGCCTCCAGCTGCCCGGTCTTGCGAAGCGATTCCACGAGGGTGTTCGACGGTATCAGCGTGTGGACATCGACGGGATTCACGTATGGGGCCGTTGCGCGCATGGAGTCGCAAAGCGAGGCCGCGACGAGGAACAAGGCGACATACGCCGGGAGGCGTTTCCAAAGGGGGTGGACGAGTAGCGCCACGGCACCGAGTCCGAAGAACAACGCCGAGAGAAGCAGAGTCTTGGCCCGGATGCCTACGAGCAAGGTGCGGAGCGTGGGGGCGGAGGCATCTGGAACGCCCATGGCGGAGAGCGCTGCCCCAAGGCCGGCGGGTTCCCGGAGCGTGGCGGTGAGGAGAAGCAGCATGGCGGCTATCCCGATCAGACCGACAATTCGCGCGCAGCGTTTGCCGTCCCCGGAGATCAGGCGGGCGAAGCCGAAGCCGGAGAGGATGGCCACGGCGGTTTCCGTGAAGTGCAGAAACTTGATGGGGCCGCGGACGCCCGACATCATCGGGAGCGAGTAGAACAGGCGATACGCGGGAGTGTAGCGTCCAAGCGCGAGCACGAGGGAGCCGATGGCGACAATGGACCAGAAGGCGATGACAATGCGTGTGTTTGCTGGATGAACCTCTGGTGGTGTCGGCGGCTCTGCTGCACGGAGTACTCCCCCCTGCCCCTGCGGGACATCCCCCCTCTCGGAGGGGGGGGGGGGGCCAGGGGCGGTTGGCGGGGCATTCTTCTTCTCGGTGGGGGACAATACCGGGGAAACTCCGTCATTTGAGGCCGCCGCGGACGTCGCG
>JAEEGL010866068.1_pt1 | contig 15291 bp, 13 predicted proteins | sample 9134231 | NCBI WGS metagenome assembly JAEEGL01 (sample SAMN16246548, study PRJNA631951) | gut metagenome | biome: gut microbiome; feature: rumen; material: fiber-attached | host: Bos | place: Iran: Karaj | collected 2018-10 | reverse complement strand
GGAAGAACCGAATTCCAATCAGCACGGGCAACCGTAGATAAATTATTATCCTAGACAAAACATGGCTTACAGGGTCGGACACTCACTAAAGGAGAAAAAAGATGAATTTACCTAATAAGATTACAGTTAGTAGAATCATTCTTATTTTTGTCATGATTATTGCCATGTTCGTATTGGCATTTATTCCTGATTTTCACGTAAAATCCATAGGAAATTCTGGCATAAATCCTGTTTATTTGATCTTTACAATCGTTTTTATCATTGCTGCATTTACAGATATGCTAGATGGCAAAATTGCTCGCAAATGCAATCTCGTAACTGATTTAGGAAAGTTCTTAGATCCAATTGCAGACAAACTCTTAAATGATGCAATGATGATATTCTTGCTCGTTCCACAAGCATATGCCTGGGAGCAACGTAGGGACTCACTCATGCTCACCATATTACTCATATGTGTTGTGCTCATGATTGCACGTGATTTAATTGTTGATGCACTTAGATTAGTCGCAGTTAAGAAAAATATTGTCATTGCGGCAAACATTTTTGGCAAAGCCAAAACTGTATTACAAATGGTTGCGATTCCAATGCTTCTTCTTAACGATTGGCCATTTAATTATTTTGATTCAAATTGGCCACAAGCACTCCAAATTTCTAACTGGTTCTTCTATGCTGCTACAATCATGTCAATTGTTAGCGGTATTATCTACGTTTATCAAAATCGTAACGTATTTAAGGAATTCTCAAAGTAATGGAAAAGCTATTACAGGAATACAAAGAAAAAGGCTTATCATTAGGCTCAGTTGAGTCAATGACTGGAGGCCTTTTTTCTGCAAAATTCACGGAAATTCCTGGCTCTTCTGCTGTTTTTAAAGGAACAATTGTTACTTATGCAGTCGAAGAAAAAATAAATATTGTCGGTGTTAAAAAAGAGACTATTGATAAGTTTGGAGTAGTATCAGAACAAGTCGCTATTGAGATGGCTGAACTCGGAAGAAAACTCCTCAACGTTGATGTTTGCGTCTCCGTAACAGGCAATGCTGGACCAACATGTGAACCTGGTGGAAAACCAGCTGGATGTTTCTATGTTGGAGTGTCCTCAAAAAAAGGAACTTACGCTAAAGAGTTTTTCCAACCTCAAAAAAGAAATGATGTAAGAAATAGTGCAGTTCTCGCTATGCGAGATTTAGCACATTTAGAAGTTATTTAAAAATAAATTAACAAAAATACATTTTTTGCCTTGATTCCATAGTAGGAGGAAATGTTATGCCAAAGAAAACAGATAACACAAAAAATCTTGATGAAATTCTAGCCGAAATAGAAAAAGATTTTGGCAAGGGTTCTATCATGAAGTTGGGACAACGCCCTCAAGTTAATGAAGACGTTATTCCATCTGGTAGCCTTCTACTAAACCAAGCACTTGGTATAGGCGGTTACCCACGAGGTCGAATTATTGAAATATTTGGACCTGAAAGTAGTGGTAAAACCACATTAGCGTTACACGCAATCGCAGAAGCACAAAAGAAAGGCGGCCGTGCAGCTTTCGTTGATGCAGAACACTCAATTGATCCAATTTATGCGAGAAATTTAGGTGTTAATATCGATGAACTGATTCTTTCTCAACCAGATTGTGGCGAACAAGCACTTGAAATTGTTGAGAAATTAGCAGCATCTGGAGCATTCGATTTAATCGTAGTTGATTCAGTTGCAGCTTTAGTCCCTCAAGCAGAACTTGAAGGGGACATGATTGATTCAACAGTTGGATTGCAAGCAAGACTTATGTCTAAGGCAATGAGAAAACTTGCAGGTGTACTTAACACACATAACTGTACAGTCATTTTCATTAACCAATTAAGAGACAAAGTTGGTGTTATGTATGGTAATCCTGAAATCACAACTGGCGGTAAAGCCCTTAAGTTCTACGCCTCTGTTCGTATTGATATTAGAAGAGCAGAAGCAATCGGAACTCCAGGCTCAATTTCAGGTAACACAGTAAAAGTTAAAATTGTTAAAAACAAAGTTGCCCCACCATTTAAACAATGCTTAATTGATATCATTTATGGAAAAGGAATTTCCAAATATGGCGAATTAGCAGATTTAAGTGTGCAATTTGGGATTTTAAAGAAAATTGGAAGTTGGTTTGAATATGAAGGTAATAGACTTGCCAACGGAAGAGATAACTTTAAGAACTACCTTGAGCTTCATCCAGAGCTTTCTGAAGAACTTGAAAAGAAGATTGTTGAACACTTAAAAACTGAAAACGAGAAATAATTTTCGTTTCCTAAAAATAAAAAAGCCGTTTTATTTATAAACTAACTTATATATAATGTTGTTGTACTTTTTGAAGAAAGTACTTATTACCATAAATTAATTTTCGGTGTAAAAGCCGTTCAAATATAATTAATCAACTACTTCGGTAGTTTTAGGTAATAATCTCATTTATCGGTTGATTATATCTTTTAGATATAGATTGACCTTATTTATATAGTTAGGAGTTATAATATGCCAGAATTTAATTGGATATGGATTATCCTCTGCGTGGCAACTTTATTGTTGGGTTTTGTCATTGGTTATTTAATGTACAAAATTGTTCCAGCTTTAAGGGAAAAAGACGCTAAGAAAAAAGCAGAAAAGATTTTGCGTGATGCTGAAATTCGCGCAGAACAAATCAAAAAGAACGCTCAAATCGATGGAAAACAAACAGTCATTGAAATGAAGCAAGAGGCCGAAAAGGATATTCGTGAAAGAAAACAAGAATATGCCAACCTCGAAAACAAACTCAATCAACGTGAACAAAACATTGATCGTAGAGATGCAAACTTACTTGTAAAAGAAAACGCTATTGAACAAAAGAATGAACAACTTAATAGACGTTTACAAGAATGTGACAAGAAGGAAGCTACACTTCAACAAAAAATCGATTCAATCATTGTCGAACTTGAAAAAGTTGGTCAACTTTCTGTTAAAGAAGCTAGAGACCAAATTTTTGAGAGAGTCGAAAGCAAGATGTCAAAAGAAATTGCTTCATATATGAAAAATAAAGAAGATGAAGCAAAGAGTGAGGCAGAAGCTAAAGCAAAAGAAATGCTTGGTATTGCAATTTCCAAGTATGCTCAAGAAGAAGTTCAAGAAAGAACTGTTTCTGTCGTACCACTTCCAAGTGACGAAATGAAAGGTAGAATTATCGGCCGTGAAGGTAGAAACATTCGTACCATGGAACAATTACTTGGTGTTGACTTAATTATTGATGACACCCCTGAAGTTATTACAGTTAGCTGTTTTAATCCAATTAGAAGATACATCGCCACTAAGTCTTTAGACTTACTTATTAAAGACGGGCGTATCCAACCAGGTAGAATTGAAGAAATTGTCGCAAAAGTTCAATCTGAAGTTGAAGCAGACATTCAAAAAACTGGTGAAGAAGCAGCGTTCAAACTTGGTTTACCAAAGATTAACAAAGAATTACTTTCCTATGTTGGTAAACTCAAATATCGTACATCATATGGTCAAAATGCACTTGATCACTCCATTGAAACAGCTTATTTAGCAGGCATTATGGCTGCAGAACTTGGTCTTGATCAAAACCTTGCAAAACGCGCAGGTCTTTTGCACGACATTGGTAAAGCAGTCGACTTTGAACAAGACGGAAGCCACGTTGAACTTGGTGCAAGACTTGCTAAGAAGTATGGCGAAGGCGATGTTGTTATAAATGCAATTGAATCTCACCATGGTGATGTTCCGCAAAACTGCATCATTTCATATTTGGTCCAAGCAGCAGATACATTATCAGCAGCTAGACCAGGTGCACGTAGTGAAACACTCGAAAACTACATCAAACGTATTGAACAACTCGAAACAATTTGTAAGTCGTTTGATGGTGTTTATCAATGCTATGCAATGCAATCAGGACGTGAAGTTCGTATCATGGTAATTCCTGATAAAGTAGATGATCTTGCCGCATTTAAGATGGCTAGAGACATTCGTGAAAAGATTGAAACTGAAATGACATATCCAGGCCAAATCAAAGTTTCTGTTATTCGTGAATATAGAGCTGTAGAAACAGCAAAATAGTTTGTATTTCCTGGGAAAAACCCAGATAGAAAGTATCTTTATGAAAATTTTATTTTTAGGAGATATTGTCGGCAAAGTAGGTCGACGCACAGTTACCAACAATCTAGAAAAACTTGTTAAAAAATACCAAGTTGATTTCGTTATTGCTAATGGCGAAAACGTAACGCATGGTAAAGGCTTAATTGAAAAGCATTATTACGAATTATTAGACGCTGGTGTAGATTGCATCACTTTAGGTAATCACTATTTATCTAAAGATCAACTTTTGAATTATATTGATGATGCAGATGCACTTGTTAGACCACTTAATATTTCGAAACGAATCGGTGGTCAAGGTTCACGTTTATTTGAAGTAAACGGAATTAATATTCGTGTCACAAATGTTTTAGGAACAGCCTTCATGAAGGAAGAGGTATCCTCTCCTTATTATTCACTTAAATCATTAATTGATTCTTTAGAATCAGAAGACTCAATTCACATTGTTGATTACCACGCAGAAGCTACAGGTGAGAAGGTGTGTTTTGGTTATGCTTTTGATGGACTTGTTAGTGCAGTTCTTGGAACTCACACACACGTTCAAACAAATGACGCTAAGATTCTTCCGAATGGTACGGCATTTATTTCAGATGTTGGAATGTGCGGTGCAGCAAACGGAGTTTTAGGTTTTGAAAAGAATTCTGTTATGAGAGTGACCATGTTTGGTGAAAAAGATCGCTTTGGTTTTGATGAACAAGATCAAGGATTATTAAATGCAGTTGTTATCGATATTGATGAAGCGACTCATAAGGCACGTGAAATCGTCACAGTGAAATTATTAGAAGAAAAGTAATATGGCGAAGAAGTGCGAATTTAAATCATTACCAGATTCAAATCTCGAGAGAAGGAGAAATCTTTCTTTCGATTTTTTATATCCAGAATTTGAAGTTGCAAAGTACTTAAAAGAGTTCGCACAAGGCAAAAAATATTTTGTTTTTACTTTTGGTTGCCAAGCGAATTATAGAGATAGTGAAGTTTTAGGTGGAATGCTCGAAAAAGCTGGTTTTTCTCGTGGATTTTCAGAAGAAGAAGCTGATTTAATCATCCTAAATACATGCGCTGTTAGAGAAAACGCTGAACAAAAAGTATTTGGTAAAATCGGTAATTTAATTCACCTCAAAAAAAGCAAACCAGACTTATTAATCGGTGTCTGTGGTTGCATGGTTCAACAGAAGCATATCATTGAATATATTAACGACAAATTTAAACATGTTGACCTTATTTTTGGTACACATAATTTAACCGATTTACTCGATATGCTAAATGAAGTTATCGCTAAGAGAATTAGACTCATTGATGTTAAATCTATTCCTGGCGATATTGTTGAGAATTTACCAAGCTCAAGAGATTCCAAATTTAAAGCATTTGTGAATATTTCATATGGTTGCGATAAGTTCTGTACTTACTGCATCGTTCCATATACTCGTGGCAAAGAACGTTCACGCAAAATGGAAGATATTTTGAAAGAAGTTAAAGAACTTAAAGATAACAACTACAAAGAAGTTACTTTACTTGGTCAAAACGTTAACGCTTATGGCAAAGATTTTAACGATGGAACCACATTTGCAAAGTTACTTGAAGAAGTTGCTAAGATTGGCATTCCAAGAGTTAGATTTTTAACCTCGCATCCTTGGGATTTCACAAGTGATTTAATTGATGTTATTGCAAAGTATGACAACATCATGAAATATATCCATTTACCAGTGCAATCTGGTTCTGATGAGATACTTAGATTAATGGGTCGCCGTTATTCAAGAGATCAATATATTGCTTTAGCAAAAGAAATTAAAAATAAGATTCCAGATGTTGCTTTAACTACTGATATTATTGTTGGTTTCCCAAATGAAACTTATGAGCAATTTTTAGATACAGTTTCGCTTTGCAAAGAAGTGCATTATGATTCAGCTTTTACTTTTATCTATTCACCAAGAAATAATACTCCTGCTGCGAAGATTAAAGACAATGTTCCATCAGCAGAAAAAGTGAAGAGATTTAAAGAATTAGTTAAAGCACTCGAAGAAGATATTTCAAGGCATTCAGAGAATATGATTGGAAAAGTATACGATATTCTTGTAGAAGGTCCATCAGAGAAAAATCCTGAAATGTTATCAGGTTACACAGAAAAAAATAAACTTGTTCACTTTAAAGGCGGAATTGATTTAGTTGGTCAAATTGTTAAAGTGAAGATTTTAGAATCACACACTTACTCCATGATTGGAGAATTAATAAATGAATAAACTAGATGAACTAATTAGTTCATTTAAAGAAGAACTCTATAACGAAGACTGTGTTAAAGAGTATTTTTATTACAAGAATTTAGTGGAGTCAGATTCAACAATTAAAGAGCTTGATGAGCAAGTTAGATTCCATCAAAAAGAAATGTGTCGCAATAAAGACAATGACGAAATTTATTTCAAAGAAAAAGCTATATACGAAGAACTAAAAGCCAAATTAGAACAAAACCCCATCTTAGTAAATTATCAAATTGCCAAGGATGAAGTATTTTCGCTTTTAGTAGATATTAAACATATCCTAAGTTAGAATAATCTTATGATTATTGTCATCACAGGACCTACATGCATGGGTAAATCAGAAACAGCCTTAGAAGTTGCTAAGGTTTTTAATGCTGAAGTGGTTAACGGCGATGCATTTCAATGTTACAAAGAGATGAATATTGGAGTCGCAAAACCTCCAAAAGAATATTTTTCAATTGTTCCACATCATCTATTTTCGTTTGTGGATGTTAACCATGATTACTCAATTGCAGAATACCAAAAAGATTTAAGAAAGACCGTCGAAGAGATTTTATCTCGTGGCAAGAATGTTGTGATTGTCGGAGGTTCTGGACTATATATCCGCTCTGCTCTTTATGATTATGAATTTAATGAGAATCCAATAGTTGACATGTCCTCGTATGAATTAATGACAAACAAGGAACTGCACAAAGAACTTGAGAAGATTGATCCTGAACAAGCAAAAATCATTCATATGAACAACAGGAAACGTGTCCTTAGAGCGATTGAAATCTTTTTAGGACAAGGCAGAACAAAAACAGACTTGATCGAGTCACAAGAACATAAGCTTGTTTATGATGCAAAATTCTTTGTAAGAAACATGGATAGAGAAGTCCTTTACACACTAATTGATAAACGTGTTGATAGGATGATGGAACAAGGCCTTTTAGATGAAGTTAAGTCCATTATTGAGAAATACGGAACAGGTTGCAAAGCACTTCAAGCAATCGGATATAAAGAACTCATTCCGGTCTTAAATGGAGAATATAGTTTGGACAGAGGAATAGAGTTAGTTAAGAAGAATTCAAGGAATTATGCGAAACGTCAAGTTACATATATAAAACATCAATTTCCTGTTGTTTTTTACGAAAATACTGAGGATTTACTGGGGATTTTGAATAAATGAGTGATTATTTAGATAGATCAAAACAGCTCCTCGGAGAAGACAAAATTAGAGCTTTGAAAGACAAAGTTATTTTAGTTATTGGTATTGGCGGAGTTGGTGGAACAGCTCTTGAAGCATTAGCTAGATCGGGCTTTAAAAAGTTCATTTTGATTGATTCTGATGTTATAGATGTAAGCAACTTAAATAGACAGATTCTTTATACAGCGAATGACATCGGTAAAGAAAAAGTCGCAGTTGCAAAACAACACTTGCTTAGCATTAATCAAGATTTAGAAATCAAAACAATTACAACTAAAATTGGAGAAACCAAATTGGATGAACTTAACCTTGGAAAAATCGATTTCATTGTTGATGCAATTGACTTTGTTGAAGGCAAACTTCACATCTATGAATATGCTCAAACAAATCACATCCCATTTATATCCTCGTTAGGAATGGGAAATAGATTTGATCCTGAGTGTGTTACAATTACAAAACTTAACAAGACTGAAAATGACCCTCTTGCTAAGAAAATTAGATATCTTGCAAAGCAAAAAGAATTAGATTTAAAAGAAATTCCTGTTATATTCTCTAAAGAAGTTCCAGCAATTAAATCACCAAAACCAGCATCTATGATTATGGTGCCTTCTACTGCAGGTCTTTTAATAGCAAAATATGTTTTATTCACTATTATATAGTGTTACAATTATATTATTGAGGTAAAGAAAGTATGATGAAAGTAATTACAGAAGTAGCAAAAACTGCTAAGATCGACGAAAAGTATGTCGACATGTATGGAAAATACAAAGCAAAAATTGACTTATCAATAATGGATGAGCTTAAAGATAAGAAAGATGGCAAGCTTGTCTTAGTTACAGCAATTACTCCAACCAAAACCGGCGAAGGAAAGACAACAATGTCTATTGCTTTAACCGAAGGTTTTGCGAAAGTTGGAACTAATTGTATGCTCGCATTAAGAGAGCCTTCTTTAGGCCCTGTTTTTGGCCTTAAAGGTGGCGCAACTGGTGGAGGATTAGCCTCAATTCAACCAAAAGATGATATTAACTTGCATTTCACTGGTGATATGCACGCTTTAACTTCATCAATTAACCTCATTGCTGCAGTTATTGATAATCACATTTTCCAAGGAAATGAGTTAAATATTGATCCAACAAAGATTGTTTGGACAAGAGCCCTTGATATGAACGATAGAGCACTACGCAGTGTTACTGTTATGCAAGATGAAAAGAAGGGAACCCCACGTCATGATGGTTTTGTTATTACAGTCGCATCTGAAATGATGGCAATTATGTGTTTAGCAAAAGACCCAGATGACTTCAGAAATAGAGTTAACAACATTATTGTTGCTTATACATTCGACGATAAACCAGTCTATTTAAGAGAACTTCGTATTTCAAACGCAATTATGAAGCTTATGCGTGAAGCTCTTAAACCAAACTTAGTCCAAACTGAAGAAAATAATCCAACACTTGTTCATGGTGGACCATTCGCAAACATTGCTCATGGTTGTAACTCAGTTATTGCTCTTAAGTTAGCATTAAAACTTGGTGATGTCGTTGTTACAGAGGCAGGCTTCGGTGCTGACCTTGGAGCAGAAAAATTCTTAGATATTTGCTGCCCAACTGGCGGATTTAAACCAGATGGTGTCGTTATGGTTGCAACTATTCGTGCTCTAAAAGAGCATGGCGGTGTTCCATTTGATGATTTAAAACTTCCAAATGTTGAAGCACTTAAAGCTGGCGTTGGAAACCTAAAACTTCACTTGGAGAACATTCAAAAGTTTGGAATGCCTGTTGTTGTTGCAATTAACCATTTTGCAGACGATTCACAAGAAGAAATTGATTGGCTCACCAATTGGTGTAAAGAAAATAACTACTCTGTTAGTTTTGTTGATGGATTCGCCAAAGGTGGTGAAGGTTCAATTGATTTAGCAAACAAAGTTAATGAAATGCTTGCTACAAAGCCTTCAAAATATCACAAACTCTATGATTACAATCTTCCAATTAAGGAAAAGATTGAAACTGTTTGTAGAGAAATCTATAGAGCTGGTGAAGTTAACTTCACCGATAAGGCTTTAGAACAAATTAAACAATTCGAAAAGCTTGGTTATGATAAGACGGCTGTCTGTATGGCAAAGACACCTTTATCAATTACTGATGATCCAAAAATCTTTGGTGCTCCAATTGGATGTACAATTAACATTCGCGAAGTTAAGTTATCATCAGGTGCAAACTTCATTGTTGCATTAACTGGTAAAGTTATGACAATGCCAGGTTTGCCAAAGGTACCAGCAGCCGTTAAGATGGAAGACGAATAATGAAAGATTTGAATTATCAACTTGGAGATATTGTTGAACTAAAGAAACCTCATCCATGTTCAACGCATTCAACAAAATTTAAAATTGTTCGTGTTGGTGCAGACCTTAAAATTGAATGCCTTGGATGTGGTAATGTTTTAATGATTTCCAGAGATAACTTTAATCGACGTCTAAAAAGAATTATCAAAGATAATTAAAAATTAAATTAACAAAAACTGACATTTGCCTTGGATACATATATTGAGGAAACCATGTCAGTTTTTAATTTGGAAAATATTAAGAAAACATTCATTGTTAATAAAACAGAGAATGTAGTTTTAAACGATATCAATATTACTTTTCCTGATACGGGTCTTGTTTCAATAATCGGAAAATCAGGTTCAGGTAAATCTACTTTGCTCAATATTCTAATGGGCATTGAAAAACCAACAAAAGGCAAGGTTTTATTCAAAGGAAAAAACATTGCAAAATTCAATGATAGAAAGTTTTCGAAGTTTCATCTAAATGGCGTCTCTACGGTCTTTCAACATTACAACTTATTTGATGATTTAACTGCATTAGGAAATGTAATGCTTCCTTTAAAAATGAAGGGGTTAAATAACAAGAAAGCAAAGTCTCAAGCACTAGATGAATTTAAGAAACTCGGGATAGAAGAATTAGCAACTAGAAAAGTCAAAAATCTAAGTGGTGGTGAGAAACAAAGAGTCGCCATTTTAAGGAGCATTGTGACATCGCCGTGTGCAATATTGTGCGATGAGCCAACAGGAGCCTTAGATGTTAAAAATAGTCGAGAAATCATGGGTATTTTAAAGAATTTATCGAAGGAAAGACTAATAATAATGGTTTCTCATAATAAGGAATTAGTAGATGAATTTTCAGATTATATTATTCAACTTAAAGATGGGAGAATTATCGAAAACAGTCTACCGATTTCAGCGCCAATTGAAGATAAAATTAAGCATACAAAAGTAAAATATAAGACAGACTGGATTTCATCATTTTTAAAGCTGAACTTAAAGAAAAACTTAGGAAAGAATCTATTCTCAGTTTTATCTTGTTCAGTTGGCTTTGCTTCATTATTTTTATGTATTGGTTTTCTTGTAGGGTCTGAGAGTTCTCATGAGGAAGCGTTGACTAAAAATCTATCAATTGGAAATGCTTCTGTATCGAAAGTTGAATCAGTGGAAATTACTGATTCTCCTTTGACTTATCAAAAGAATGTAAGACCAGAATTAAGCGAAGTTGATGCAGAGCTTAATGACTTTACAACAATTCGTATAGAAGAGAATATTTCTTATTTTATAAGCAGTTGCGCAACGTGCTCTTTTAAGGAAGAGAATTTTAACAATTTTCAAATGGTTCCTTTGTATGATTTCTCGCTTCAAAACTATGGTTCTGATTTGTTAATAGAAGGTGAGGGTGGGAATGATAATTTTGAGGAGATAATTGTTAATCAAGAATTTGCAGATTTACTAGACGGAAACGTTCTTAACAAAACAATAATTTTAAAGAATTCAGCATCCACAAATTTCAAGACTTTCGATGAAGAAAATCCATTTATAAAAGATCAACTCATTATTGAAAGACCAATGAAAATCATTGGCGTCATAAAAGAATTCCCATTTTTGAATAGTCCTAAAATCTATTATTCATATCAAGGCGGAAGAGATTTTCTTAAGGGTCAATTTATGGAAAATCTTTCTTTCTATTTGGGTGAATCATACACGTATTATGATTATCTTTTAGATTGTGATCCGGATGATGTGGTTTCATCTTATTCTTCATATATATTTTTGACTGATTTAAGTGAAAGCAAGCCATTTTTTGAAAGAATAAAAAATCTGAAGAATAGTTCTTTAGAAATTACGTCATCAGTAGCCGATATAAAAGAAACCTATATAACATTCATATCTTCTTTCTCAAAAACACTTTTAGTGTTCTCTGGAATAGCTTTTATTGGCATCAACTTTATTTTAGGAATGATTTCATTGTCATCCTTTTTACAAAACAGAAAGAACACAGCCATAATGACATGTTTAGGTAGCAGGAACTCTTCTATTTATAATTTGCACTTATATGAAAATTACATTGTCATTGCCGTTTCTTTCTTGCTCTCTTTGTTTATTGCTCACTTCGCTCAAAACAAGTTAAATCCATATCTATCAAACAAGTTTTCGCTATCTAATTTGATAACAATTCCATTTGAGTCTTTCTACGGAATTCAGTATGGCTTAATCATATTTTTGTCGGCTATTGTTGTTATTTGTTCAACAGTTTTCACAATGGTCCCAATGCTCATTTATAGACATGGTTTTATCACAGAAGAATTGAGGGATGAATAATGATAAAACTTACAAATATAACCAAAAAATATGGGAAAAGGGCAATATTTTTGGATTTTTCATATGAATTTCCAGAGAAAGGAATGGTTTGTTTGGTGGGTTCTTCTGGCTCAGGAAAATCTACTTTGCTTAATATGATTTCAGGTGTTGATAATTCATATAATGGCGAAATAACAATTGATGGAACTAATCTTAAAAAGTTAAGCCAAAATGGTGCTGCAAATTATCGTATTCAAAATATAGGTTATGTTTTCCAAAACTTTAGCCTTCTTAATCTTGATACTGCTTTTAATAATGTTTTACTTCCTCTTGAGTCTTCATATAAATCGAAAAAGTTTATTCAAAAAAAGAGAGTCGAGGACGCATTAGATTTAGTTGGCTTAAAACATCTTTCAAAACAAAGAATTAATAAGATGTCTGGTGGTGAAAAACAAAGAGTAGCTATTGCTAGGGCAATTATTAATGATCCAAAAGTAGTTTTGTGTGATGAACCAACAGGCGCATTAGATGAAAAGAATGCAAAAGAAGTTTTTCAACTATTAAAAATAGTTTCTCAAAGTACGCTAGTCATTGTTGCGACACATGACATTGAAGCAATTAAAGGAATTGCAAATGTAACATTAGAGATATGCGATGGTGCTGTAAATGTTAAAAAGCATAGACCAAGAAAGGTAAACAAAAACACAAATTTAATTGGAAAGGGGAAGGCAAGAAAATATCCACATGTTCCTTTGGCATTTAAGATTAGATATGCAATTCAGAAGATAAAGGCTAAGAAGTTTAGAAGCATCATTATGAATTTGATGTTATCACTTTCGTTAACAGGTATTGGATTATCTCTTATTATTACAAGTTCTGTTACTACAAAAGTTGAAGATGCATTTAAAGCTATTCTGAATGGTAACTATGTTATAGTGAGTAATAAAAACGAAAACGAGAATACTTTTACTTCGACTTATTCAACACCTTTTAACTCTGTCTACAAAATCTATAACAAGTATCAATATTTGCTTGACGGAATAGGTGTTAATTACTTAGTGAACTTTGAAGATTTCTTTAAAGATGGAAATGAGTTTTATATTGATACTCATAACAAAAGGATGCCTGTTGAGAGTCTTTCGACAAGAAATATTAACGACTTTAAATGGATTAGTGGAGAAGAAGGAAGGATATATTATCCTTTCGATTATGATTTATTAGATGATGATCAAATTATTCTAGGTCTATCTTATGAAGATATGGTCAATCTTTGCTTTAACTTGCAAATACAAAGGAACTATAGTTCATTAGGTCATTATATTTACGAGAAAGGGATTCAATTATCTTTAGAGGTTAGAAACGACTATTGGCAATACGATGATGAACAGCTCTTTAATGTTATGGCTGTTTGTGAATCATCTTCAACATGCATTTATCACACGAATCTTTTATGGAATGAAGTCGTGTTTGAAGAGATGATGAGGCTTCCTTCAGATGACGATGAAGTACATGAGTTTCCATGGGAGATGTACAAGATTTACTACTTAAAAACACGAGAAAAGCCGTCAGTTTTCCTTAACACAGCAATTTATGATGATTATTTATTTGATTTTGTATTTGAAAGAACTAATTACAGATATAACCCCTCCATATGCAAAGTAAACGATGTTTGTGATGAAAATAGACTTTATGTTTATTCAGTTGATAAAAACGGCATGTGCGGATCGATAATTGACAAATATAAGGAAAGAAATGAAAACTTTAATAGTTATTATTTTACGAGCGATTATGGATATGCATCATACGCATCAAATTTATTTTCAGGGTTCTCAAAGAATATCTTTGTGTCATTTGAAGAGAATCTGATTGATCAAGCTATTGACGCAGATACTCAGGTTAATGAAGAAACTAATATAACGTTAAATTTACCATCCGGTGTCATCCAAGGAAATTACCTTATTTCACTCAATGATGGGCTTCGATTTTCAAGTGATTTCTCGAAACTTGTTACAGGAAGAAAACCGTCCAGCATAAGCGAAATAGTTATATCAAAAGGACTTGCAAATAGCATAAGCAAAAATGGTGATTTTTTAGGAAAATACTTAGAAATTGCAGGTGAAATTGAAGAAATTTACGATTCAGAAGGAAGAGTTTATAAGACTTACAACAAGGCAAAAGCTTTAGTTGTTGGTGTAGTAGATGAAAGCAAAAATTACATCTACCAAAACCCTAATTGGACAATAGAGTTCTTTAGAGATAAATTAGGTGTTTCTAGTTTTTATCTTATACCTAAAGGTTTAGTTTTAGAGTTTGCAACACAACAAGATGCTAAGGACGCTGTCGAGGATTTAAAAGAAATAATCTCGGGTTATAAAATCGAGTCTCCAATGGAAGAATTGAAAGCGAATATCAACACAACTCTTGATTACGCAAACACAATTTTGAAAGTTTTTTCACTACTTGCGTCGATTATCTCAATATTGCTTTTAGGTACAATTATGATGCTTACAATTATTGAAAGCAAAAACGATATTTTGTTGTTTGGATTATTGGGTGTTAAGAAACGTGACATTAATTCCTGTTTCGTAGTTCAATCGGTAGTTCAAGGTTTAATTTCTTTCCTTGTAAGTTCTATTGAACTTATTGGAGTTGATTTTGCTATGTCGTATTTGTTGGGTAATATGCTCAACATTGGATTCAAATTTTCATTTAATAGCAAGCCTGTTTTGATTATTTTCTTGATGGCCGTATTTGTCCCATTGGTAGTTTCTAATTTAATGCTATTAATCCTTAATCGAAAACGTCTTGGCAAAAAATAATTTGAAAATATTTTTACTTTTAATGATTTATTGCTATTATAAAGGCAACTTTTATCTATCTATCGAAAGGAACCTAACATGAAAGGCAAAGTCATTAGGTTCAACAAGAAGAAGGGATTCGGATTTATTAAGTCAGAAGACGATAAAGACGTATTTTTCCATTATTCCTCTCTCGTTATGGAAGGATTCAAGGACATTGCCGTTGATTCCGAAGTCGAGTTTGATGTTGAACAAACAGAAAAAGGCCTGAGAGCATCTAACGTAAGAAAGATTGATTGAGTTGGTGAAGATTTTAATTACGGAAGCCGTT
>JAEEGL010588172.1_pt1 | contig 15291 bp, 15 predicted proteins | sample 9134231 | NCBI WGS metagenome assembly JAEEGL01 (sample SAMN16246548, study PRJNA631951) | gut metagenome | biome: gut microbiome; feature: rumen; material: fiber-attached | host: Bos | place: Iran: Karaj | collected 2018-10 | reverse complement strand
GTGATTAGCTTGCGAACGTGTAGGGGTAGGGTTTATCCCTACCCGGTATGCGGGCAGACATGAAGTCTGCCCCTACTGGTTGCCAGCAAGTTGTCGAGAAACGATCTGTGACGAATCGAACGCCTCGCCCCATGCCTATGGGGATAGTTACGAGTAAGCGAGAGCAGAGCTAAGTTTTACTTAAGCTATGCCGAGCGAGAGTAACTTCGATGTGAAACATCAAAGGTTGGGAGAGGGGCATCTTTCGCTATTGCAACCAATTTTTGTTTAGAGTTTAGAGTTTAGGGTTTAGAGAAGCAGGCGGAGCCTGCATAAAATAAGAACCGCGACCGCTATAAGGGAGCGGTACCTTAATGAAAGAGCGACGAGTAGGAGCGGTTGCATCCTCCCCATATAGGGGGAGGCCTTGGAGGGGGTGGATGCTTCTTTGCTTCTTTCTTCGCGTCGAAGAAAGTAAGAAAATACCGATTATTTTTTTTGTTTTTTCGCTCACTTATGTGTAATTTCGCGGCTGTAATGTCGAATACGTATTTTTCTTTCAAGCAATTCACCATTCATCAGGAACAATGCGCCATGAAGGTGGGAACCGACGGGGTGCTCCTTGGCGGCTGGGCTACCGGTGGCCAACGAATCCTTGATATCGGTTGTGGTACCGGTGTCATCGCCTTGATGATGGCCCAGCGCTTTTCCGAATCACAGATCGTGGCGATCGATATTGATGAAGGAGCGTATCAACAGACGATGACGAATGTTGCTGAATCCCCTTTCTCCGATCGGGTGGATGTACAACTCTCATCATTGCAAAATTTCTTTACAGAATCATTTGATTCGATTGTTTGTAATCCCCCCTTCTTTACCAATGACCTTAAGGGTCCTGACCAACAACGGAATATGGCACGGCATACAGACACGCTCTCTTTTTCCGACTTGTTTGATCATGTCAAACGATTGCTCTTGCCGGATGGTTTCTTTTCGTTGGTAGTGCCTGAAAGTGTCTGTAATGAAATAGATTTCGAGTCGGTTCTTCACGGCTTCTATCTCGTTGAGGAATGTGCTGTCAGGACCACTCCCAGGAAAGCCCCTAAACGATACCTCCGAGCATATAGCTTGACCCCGCAACCCGCTCAGCATACAGAACTGATTATCGGTTCTGATGCCTATAAAAAGATGTTGAAAGATTTTTACTTATAGGTTGTTTAACTTCCTTAATAACTTCTTGTTGAGTGCTTGGATATTTCGCCCTTGCCGGGTGATATCCTCACGCATGATATTAAGGTCGTTGAAGAACTCACTGAAAGCCGTCTGTACAGCATTCGGATGACGCTTCGTCTTGTCAGCATCAGGATTGACGATGATCCTGATACCCTTGCTGACCAGTCGGATATCCACGTCAGCCTCTTCCATCACCGGGTCACCGTCATAATGGATATACCCGGCTGTCTTCCTGCGGATATGAATATGCTTAGTATGGAAGGTCTTGATCTTCAGATTCTTGTCAAGGGTCTTGTTCATCATCTCAATAGCCACCTGAGGCGCTTCCAGCACATCAAAGGGTTCCATGATGATGACATCCAACAGACCGTCGCTCATCGAAGCATGGGGAGCGATATACGCATTGTTACCGTATTGTGAGGCATTGGCACACGATATCAAAAACGCTTTGTAACGTTTCTTACCGTTCTCATCTTCTATCTCATACGTCTCCGGCTTATAGGTGAGTCCCTCACGCAATACATTCTCCACGTAAGTGACACGGCCACGCTTACCTGCCTCAGCAAATTTCATGCTGATAAAAGCATCGAAGCCCATACCGCAGGTACAGAAGAACGGATGATTATTGATGATGCCGTAGTCCAAATCATGAATCTCACATTTGTTGAGGATCTCTATCGACTTCCTGATATCCAGCGGTAACATCAGATGCCGCGCAAGACCATTGCCCGAACCGCAGGGGAGGATGCCCAGGGCTGTCTGGGAGTCAACAAGTGCACGGGCGACTTCATTGACAGTGCCGTCACCGCCCACGGCAACGACGATATCCGTTTGCTGCGCTTTCTCTTCCTCAGAAATGATTTCCGCATGACCCGCATATTCAGTCATACGTATCTTGTAGTCGAAAAGCTCATGATCCAGATATTTTTCTATCAATTCAGGTACACCTGCTTTCTTTGTGGTTCCAGAAATCGGGTTTACGATAAATGTGATACGCTTCCTCATATTCATGGCTGCAAAAATAATAATTATCAGTTTAAAACTATCCGATTTCCCATAATAATTTGTTTAAAATATATTTTTTCAATAAAAAGTAGGTTTTATTAAAGGATTTTTTGTAACTTTGCAATCTCAAATTTAAAGTGAATTAATTTTACCTATTATATATGGGACTCTTACAAGAGAAATTTAAACAATACCGTGAGCCGCAGAAATACATGGCTGCTGATGTGTACCCTTATTTTAGAGAGATTACAGGAAAGCAGGGTACGGAAGTAGAGATGGATGGTCATAAAGTATTGATGTTCGGATCTAATGCTTATACCGGTCTTACCGGTGATCCTCGAGTAGAAGCTGCTGCAAAGGCTGCAATAGATAAATATGGAACAGGTTGTGCAGGCAGTCGTTTCCTGAATGGAACACTCGATCTGCATGTACAGCTGGAGAAAGAGCTGGCTGCTTTCGAAGGAAAGGATGAGGCCCTCGTTTTCTCTACCGGTTTTTCTGTCAATGCAGGTGTCCTTGCTATTGTATGCGGACGTGAGGATTATATTATCTGCGATGATCGTAACCATGCCAGTATTGTGGACGGTCGGCGTCTTTCTTTCGCCACCTGTCTGAAATACAAGCATAATGATATGGAGGACCTGGAGAAACAACTCCAGAAATGTCGTCCGGAGTCTATCAAGATGATTGTTGTGGATGGTGTCTTCTCTATGGAGGGCGATCTGGCAAACCTGCCGGAGATTGTCCGTCTGAAGAAGAAATACAATGCCAGCATTTATGTTGACGAGGCCCACGGTCTTGGTGTCTTTGGTAAAGAGGGTCGTGGTGTTTGTGACCATTTCGGTGTTACAGATGATGTTGACATCATTATGGGTACCTTCTCCAAGAGCCTTGCCAGCATCGGCGGTTTCGTTGCTGCTGATTTCGATACGATCAACTATCTGCGTCATGCTTGTCGTACTTATATCTTCAGTGCGTCGAATACTCCCGCAGCCACAGCGGCTGCAATGGAGGCATTGCATATCATCCGCAGGGAGCCTGAGCGTATGGAGCGTCTCTGGAAAGTCACCAACTATGCTTTGAAGCGTTTCCGTGAGGAAGGTTTCGAGATTGGTGATACCGAGAGTCCCATTATTCCATTGTATGTACGTGATGTGGCAAAGACCTTCCTCGTAACGAAGCTGTCTTACGATGCAGGTGTCTTTATCAACCCTGTGATCCCTCCCGCATGTGCTCCCCAGGATACCCTCGTGCGTTTCGCACTGATGGCTACCCACACTGAAGAACAGGTGGAGCGCGGCGTGCAGGCCCTGAAGAAGATCTTCGTAGAACAGGGTATCATCAAGTAAAGACCGATATAAGATACAACAGAAAGAAGGAGCAGCATACACAACTGCTCCTTCTTCTTTTTACGGTTTTCCAAATAACATGTGTTTCTGAGCAATGGACGGGTAGGGTGGAGGCTTCAGTGCTCAGGCCAACTGATGTATCATCAGCTCTCCAGTGTCGTCTTGATTGCCTGATGGCTGACGGGCCAGTTGTGGTTGTTCTGTCCTGTGATGATGACCCCAGGAATGGGCTCCTGTGCGTTGGCGCAGAAAAAAGAAGAAAAGAGCATCATCCCAGCAGAAATATTTACTTTTACGATGTCGTTGATGGCTTTACGTTTCTTGTCTTTCGGCTCATCGGCGGGATACCCCAATGGTATCAGCACGGCGGGTTCCTCATGGCCTGATAGTCCGAGAAGTGTTTTGCAGCGTTCGGCATCGAAGTTACACACCCAGCAAGTGCCGAGCCCCTGTTCGGTAGCAGCCAGACAAAGATGTTCCACGGCGATGGCAATGTCGATGTCACCATGATGCTTACCGTCACCACGCACCCATTCCTCATCGTGAAGGATGGATGCAATAATCATAACAGGAGCTGAGGCAAACCATTCACGGTTGTAGCATTGACTGAGCTTCTTTCTGTCTTCCTCTTTCGTTACAATGTGGAAGCTCCACGGCTGCCTGTTGCATGCCGATGGTGCCAGCCGGACACATTCCATGATGTAATCCATCTTTTCCTGTTCTACACCCATAGGCTTGTAGTTCCTACAACTATACCTGCTTCTTATAAGTTCCAATAGTTTCATATCTTTAGGGATTTTAGTTCATTATTTTGTTAATCATGATAAATCGTCATGTAGGCTTTTGTCTTTCTTTTTCGTATTCCCTTACACTGATAATTTTCTCCTTGTGATCACTGTCGATTATGAAACACTGGCGAGAGTCAATCATGGCAAAGTTGTCATACTCGATCTTATCATAACCGATGTTGAGCTTTGTATGTCCAAACACCTGAAACACTTTGTTCAGATCGTATGCTTTCGGTGGGTGGGGTATGGCATGTTCCTCAATGTCAGCCCATAGCACACCACCTGTCTTCTCCCCAAACCACGAGCGATTCATTCCGACAACCGCCAGCAAATCCTGTCCTTCTCCTTCATCATCCAATTGGTTTATCCTTTCGATGATTTCAGGGTCTGCTACAGAAATCTTATTGTCAGGTAAGTTCCATATACTATCATTCACTTTCTTTAGCCAATAAAGTGTCATGCCTGCATGAGTAAACACATAGGGTAGGGAGTTGACGGTTTCAATATGGGCAATTCTAAACAGTTCTTTATACGTATTGAATGTTTCATGATACTTATTCCAGTTCTGCAAATCCATACGTGTTCCTCCTGCCAGTTCTTCAAATCGTTCAGAAGCATAATGCTGATCATGGTTCCCTTTAAGCAATACGACCTTATCCATGTGGTTCATTTTCAGCTTGATAATATCCATCATATTTTGATAGATGTCATCGGCCAATCCTTCTTCACCCCCATACGGATCAAGATAATCACCTAAGAAAACGATCCGGTCAACCACATCAATATACTTGTTGACAGATTCTTTCCAAAAGATGCGGCCATGCACATCAGGAACAACTAATATTCGTTTATTCATATTTCACGTATTCAAGATTTTTATGGCTTTGGTAGCATCTTCCTCACTTATTCCAATAGTAGGATTGATGTGCACAAAGTTATCCCGCTGTTCGGGTAACATCTCTTGCTCATCATCCAGAATCACATAACGGGAAACCTTCTTACCGTGTTTTGAAAGCCATTCTTTGATCTCACTCCCTTTGTAGTCAAAGAACTCCATATTCTCAAGGTCCGCATGCAGCAATAACTCGTCAGCATCTGAGTCTGGCGTGATGTCAATCACCCTGCCTGGCAATGCTCTGTCGTTCCACATATCTAATAATGAAGAGATCCCCGAATACTTCCACGATGAAGAGATAACGATGTCAGCCCCTGTCTCATTCAGAATCTTTGTCAGGTTTCTGACTGCTATCGGATCAAACAAATACCCATACTCATCAGAATTAGCAAGGTTGTTCTTGTAGCAATACTCGTTATAACGTTCCGTATTCAGGACCCCGTCAATATCCAGGAAAATAACTTTATTCATCCTTTTCATAAGATTCGTTAAATAGATAATATTTCTCAACGGCACTCTTTCTCATATACTAAATGATTGCCTGGTTATTATTATTTATTCTTTATTTCTCAACACAAAGATAATACGATAATGACATCTGCACAAATACTATGCAGGTATCTGTATGAAACGTCTGATTGGATGTATGAAATGAAAAAGAGGGTTATTCCCAAACGATGTAGTTCACCACATCCGGGAATTCGTACTCATCGGCTCCTGCAATGTAACGGCGACCGGCTTTGTCAACAGCCCATCTCACCGCCGCGCCGGTACCCATCAGCGAGATGGCGTTGCGGATGCCGTAGTTGCAGAGGGCGTTAGAGAAATCATTGAGCGACACCTCCATGTTGGTATCGATGATACAGAGTCTGCCGTCGTTCATACAGCACAAAGCCCTTCTCAGAGCGTCCTTATGCGTGGGTGGGTTGTCGATGACCTCACCGTCTTTCACCAGCGCATACTGTCGGAAGAAATCACCTTTCTCTTCGATAGCCTGCTCGAAATAGGGCGTTGACAAGTCATTTCCAAGAATCACCGTATCCTTCAGGATGGCACAGAATCCGTATTTTGATTTCGAATGACTGAGCATCTCGCCCTGTTTGACAAAACTGCCCACCACCTGGTACTCATCGTTATACTTACCGAAGTCGGCTGCCATAGCCCCTAAGACATAATGTGTCGGGATCTGTTTCAGCAATCCTACGATGATCTTCGGCTTGGCGTTCACCGGAATGAATCTGTGCAGACTGATATTGTTGATGATCGTATCAGAGAGGACTACATAGGGTGGGGCGCTCACGGAGGAAGTGTCGGCAACCACTTTTTCCCCATCATCTTTATTTTTGGAGCACGACTTATAACAGAGTGCCCAGCAGGCGATGAGCGCCAACACGATGATGGCGAAGAGACCTCTCTTCCACGACGGTTTCTTCGGTTTCGGAGGATTCTCCTGAACGGGATCGTTAGGGTTCTTACCTACAATCCTTATCTCATTATCATTGATTACATCATAATTATCCATTACTGTATTTCCTTTCAGTCATGTTCTTCAATTGAATCAAAGCCTCCCGCGAAGCCCCCTGCACATATTTATGTCCCGTGGGATCTATCAGATAAAGCTTTTGCTTAGAGATATTCACATAGCAAAGGTACCTCATATTGATGATCAGTCCGCGACCGATACGGACAAACTGTCCGTATGCCGATGGCAGTTGAGTACCAATGAGTTGCTCCACTTGTCCCAGTTGTGAGGAAACGAGGAATGTTTCCCCTCCGATGGCACTGATATGTGAGTAGTTACCATCGGAAGTGATGCAGACCACTTGATTCTCTTGCAGTCGGACCATCTCCGTTGCTGTGGATATCACCAAATATTCCGTTTCCTGCATGTTCCTTTTCAGTTACTGTTTTCGGACAAATATTCCTGTTGCAAATATACAAAATAATCCAGAGAGAATAGCATAATAAGATGATGAATTCGTTTATATTCGTATATTATTACCATTCTTTATTACTCTTTGTTTGATGAAGGATCAATCACCTCTAAATCGAAGTTATATACAAGTCTACGAGCAGATGGATTCATTGAAATCCTCTTAAGAGCTTCAGCTTTTGTCTCTTTCGTCAATTTCACCTTGGAGGGTTGGTACTTCTCACGTTTTTTGTCTAAATAATCCAGAAACTGTTGTTGATCATGACAATCAAACGTGTCCCAGATATTTCTGTACTCCGGATCAATCTGTTTATAACAATATTCCATCTGCATCTCACGTATCTTTGGCTCTTCTTCCACATCCCATCTTTTATCAGAGAAGCCTTCATGTTCGGATAGGAATTTTCTGGTAACAGTCCTGATCCATTTTTGCAATTCAAAAGAAAGCTCAAACCCTTTTATACCAAGATTATCTATTTCAGAAAACATCTTTGTGATTAACGGACGGTCAAGAATAGAAAGGATTGGATCTTTTCCCTCCATAACAACAGTTTGCCACGATCTGAATTTATACACACCCTTGCAATATTTATAGATAACTATATAGAACAGGTCTTTTGCGTAATCAATAGAAAAAGACTCGCCCAAAACCTGTTTTATTCTGAGCAGATCACATTCGTTCAACCGTGTTCTATCAATGACAAATCCTTTTACATCTGACATGCGGACACACAGATAAAAGTAATTACGACTCTTGTCCAGTCTCATAAAGTTCCTTTGCAAAAAGTCGATGGGGAAGTATCTGATGATAAGCCATGTCAGCATTTCCTCACTCGGATGCTTTTCCCAGAGATCCTGTATGACCGGTATAAAGCATTTATCCCAGAAAACAAACAGTTTCCTATATGCCCAGGTCCTGTCAGTCAATCCTGATGCCAGGAAAGCGAACAGAATCTGTTTTTGGTGTCTCCAATCCAAGGCATTAAAACGCCATTCTATTTCTCTACGTGCAACAGTAACCTTTCCCCCTTTCTTATCAAGGTATTGCTTGATGAGAGTTGAGACAGGTGTGTTATGTTTTCTGATCTTGTAATCCATAAATGGTATTATTGTTAAACGTTGACAAACTGATTGCTTTACTGCAAAAATAGCTAAATAATAGACTATATCCAAGCATTATTTCCTTCACTGTACGAAATCCCTATTTTAAAGTTTGAAATGAAAATGAGTATTCTCATTATTCCTGCTGCAAAGATAGGGTGGAGTCGCGAATTGTTTGTTCGCAGAATCTTTTAGGGGCATTACCGCCCCTAAAAGAATTAACTCTCAGCTAACCAATACTCTGCCATGCCGTTGTAAAGTCTTTTTTTGAACTTAATCTTATAACTGTTCATCGCTCTGCCAAGTATGGTGGGGGAGGTCTTCTTTGAGTCAAAGAAGGGGTAGCGTTTCGTGAAAAGGTCGAGGATCTCTTTGGCGCGCCACCATCGTCCTTCATCATCATTCGGTTCATGGAAGGTCTCGGTAATGATCTGTACCAGGTCAACAGGACGCTGGTAAGGCTCGTTCTCTTCGATCAGCGTCTCTACCTCTTCATTGTTCAACCAATAACGCTCCTGACTGTTGAAAAGGTGCAGTGCCTGTGCATACAACTGTCGATGGTCGAGATTATCAGTGTAGTCGATGTCCTTATCGTCGGGGATTCCCACACATACGAACCGTCGTGATCCCGTGGGATCCACCAGCGGCTGCTGTTGGTTGGTAGTGCCGATGAACGAGGTGTATCGCCGGAATTGTTGTATCGTCTTGCCGAACGGAGGTCGGAATTTCACATCGGCTGATGACAACAGGTATTTCAGCACGATCTGCTGGGCATTGGTGGTCTTGTCGAACTCATCGATATTGATCAGAGCGAAGGATGTCAGCGCGATATTCAGGTCGAACTCATTCTTGAAATTCAGTTGATCATTGTAATACTCGCGCAGTTCCTTGGGTAGGAGGATCTTACAGAAACGCGACTTTCCACAGCCCTGTCTGCCGATCAACAAGGGGATCAGCGCATTACCGGTGAGTTGCTTGTCGCTCTCACGCCACTGGGCCACCATTCCTGTGAGCCACATCTTGAGATATTTCTCCCAGTGCGGCTGGTTGGTGGGCACCCTTGCTGCCAGTTCTTTGATCCGGTCTCTACCATCCCATTGTGGTAATCTGTCAAGCCAAGCGTTCATGGGGTCGTATTGCATGATACGTGTGGAGTTGATATACCGGTTCACGTTCTGGTCCCAGCCCTTTATACCTATTTCTATGGCTTGCAAGGTCATATCATTTCTAACCTCCTCGGTGAGCGGCTTGAACGACAGGTCCTGTGAAAACTTATTCCGGTATTCAGCCACTCCCGTCATCAGGTTCTTACGCAAATCGAAGTTGTTCTCAAGGAAAATCTCTGTCCGCATCGTCTGAATCATATCGTCCGGAATACTTTTAAAAGGTTTGATTTTATGCTTTTTACGATAGTCTTCCTGAAGCGTTACTTCATAGACAGATGAAAAGACATTGCGTACCAATACAGGATCGGTATTTAGCACGGGATGTTCCAAGGTCATACCCTGTGCATGACTCAGTGGAATACCCTGTTCCAATGACATCCTGGCAATACGCATCAGCAGTTCCATCTGCCGTTCCTCATCAGGTAGGTCGAAGTAATCGCCCAACACTTGCCTGACGATAAAGAGCCAGTTCAGTTGATAAGTGCGGGTGATGGTACGCCCCGGCATCAGATGGTCGCTCTCTTCAGAGATGGTCACCTGTTCTTGTGTGTCATGTTTCTGGGCATCTGCCTTGAAAGTCCTCGCATTTGGATTGAAGTACATGTCAGGATCGGCACTCAGATAGACGGTACGCTCCAGTAACGGATTCAGATACATTATGTCGAAACCGAACTGGTTCTGGTAGGCTCTCCGGGCTGTTTCGTAAAGGTTAAGGTGAAATTGTCTGATTGCCTCCTCATCCTTAGGTAGTGACTCCTGGGTATCACCCTCTTTGAACAGTTCCCCACGACAAACGATCTTTACACTCTTGCCAGAAGCACCTAAAAAAGCCATGACGGTCTCATCCATCTTCGCAGCCTTGTTCCTCACGGCAACAGCCTCCTCATACGTAGGCAATCCGTTCACCTCAACGACCACCAGTCCATTGTATGTCAGTAGCCGTTGCTGATTCTTAAAGTTCTGATACGCTGCGGCAAACAACAGTCGCGGCAGATCCACTACATACGTGTCACCGCAGGCTATCTGACCGTCGTCAAGCCGCTCTGGTTTCATAAACTGGTACTGCAGTCGCAGGTTACGCACCCTTTGTTCTTCAGGGTTTTTACGAATCATCTCTGCTACCGCAGACAACTCGAGGCGTTTAATCACCTCTTTTCCTCTCGAAAATTTTAATAATGTTACCATATAAATATGTTTTTAAATTAGACATAAAGACCTTGCAATTATTAGCGAAAGTATAAACGCTAAGTCAGCTAGTCTCATGTGCAAAGATACAAAATTTTTAGTCGATTTGCAAGTATTTTCGCCACAAATTTCATGAAACATCTTCTATGTACACTAAAATCCCTTAATTATCTGGAAATCAGATATTTCTTCAAAAGACATCCCCACCTGACCCTCTACTTGAACCCACCTGAAGCCCACTATAATGGATAATGGATAATTGATAATTTAAATGAAAAAGTATAATTTGCTATGTATTTTATCCCTATACTCTGAACTCTAAACTCTAAACAATCTTCCCCACCATTTCTATGAGGGTATTAAAACTATGAGAAAAGGGTACTACAGGCCCGGTCTGTGATACTCTTTTCTCCGGCTTTTAGGTACTAATACTCGACTAATTAAGTACTAATACTCCACTAATTAAGTACTAATTAGTCTGAAAAAGGGTACTATTCTCTGCGCATTTATTGACAGAGTACACAGAAATAGCGATGAAATTTTTGAGCTAATTCTCAATTCTCAATTATCAATTGCCTTCGGCGATTTTGCTCACGCTCGGCATAGCTGAAACAAGTTTCACTCTGCGCTCGCTTAATCGCAAAATTATCAATTTTTATTAGGTGGGGTTTAGGTGGGTATTAGGTGGGTTGTAAAATACTGTATATTATTGATTACGAATGATTTATCGAAATTCAGGTGGACTAAGGGAGACAGACTGCTTTTTCGGCAGACATTTTCGAATTTAGGCGAGGAAGGAGGCCAAATGCTCTCATTACTTTTTCGATATCCATTCTTAGTTTTTAGGGTACCTATTCTTAGGGTACCTATTCTTAGGGTTCTCCGTATTGGCGCTTAGCTTTCCCGGTACATTTCCTTAGCTTTTTAAATACATTTCCTTAGCTTTTACCGAACAACCTTACAAGCGTAAGACCTCGTGCTTACCAAGCAGAAGATCTCACGCTTACAAGCAAAAACCCGTAATAGATTTATGTCTCGTCGATAAAAGGCAATTCGCCCAAGAATCTGTCGAAGTCGCTTTGGAACAAACGATCTTGAACAATACGATATTTTTCAAATTCTGTCTCAGCATGCTCCTTGGCCTCTTCCGCTGTCACCTTGCCAGGACTCTGAAGCACCTCATTACCACCTGCAGCCAGTATAGTATCAATCTGCTTGGCCCAGTCCTCCATTGTCATGGGGATATGCCGTTTAGCCATTCTTTCTGCGAGTTCGAGTACACCATTCACAAGTTGTCCCATGTCTGCTAGTTCCATCTCTTTAAGATAGTTCTTGGCTACCGTCACGTCTGTCTTCACAATCTTACCGTCTGGCGCATTCTCCCAAGTAGTGAGCCCCATGTGCTCCTGCTCAGCATCAGCACGCTCCATAATCAGTTCCGCAGCCGTATGTCCATGAACGGCATAGTGCATCTTGTTCTGCATCATTTTGAAGAACATCTTAGTGGTGGGGGCATCACGATTATAATCAAAGGCTGTTGCATAAATATCTGTCAGTTTCTGATAGAAACGACGCTCAGAGAGTCGTATCTCCCTGATCTCTGCCAACAGATGCTCGAAATAGTCCTCATCGAGGAATGTGCCATTTTCCATGCGTTTCCTGTCAAGTACATAACCACGAATGGCATACTCGCGCAACACGCTTGTAGCCCATTGGCGGAACTGAGTGGCACGGATAGAATTGACGCGATAGCCTACGCTAATAACGGCATCGAGGTTGTAGAACTGAAGTGTACGATTAACATCTCTGTTACCTTCACGTCGAACTACCGAAATTTTCTCGGTAGTTGCCTCCTTCTTTAATTCATGAGTATCATAGATATTCTGCAGATGCACACTTATATTGTCAGGAGTACAGTCAAACAGCATACCCATCGCCTTCTGCGTACACCATACCGTTTTGTCCTTATAGTACACTTCTACCCCTTGTTCCTTCCCTTCTATTTGGAAGATCAGGAACTCAGCTGTACTATTTCTTATTTCTCTTCGTTTTGCCATATTCATTCTATTTGTTTAAAATACTCTCGAGAGTATTTATTTGCAAATTTACATATATTTATTCATATATTCTCACTAGTGTCCACTAAAAATGGACGAGTTTAATAATTTAACAAATTAGTTTCACTTGAACCGCTTCGGTCTTTGTTGAAGAACAACTCTATCTGCCACCGGTTCTTTATAAACAATCCTGCAACACGCCAAATTTTTTTCAGATTCTGTATGAATTGTGCTTTTAGAAGTATGAATTTAGCTGTGTCGGTATGTTGAATGCTAACTTGGTAACTCGGAAGATTTCTCGTTTTCTCGAATTATTTTTGTGGCATCGTATAACAAATTCAGTAATAATGATTAAATTTGCAACAAACATATTTTTGAGGAAATGAAACTGGCAGAAGCATTAAGCATCCGTAAGGATCTTCAGAAGCGCATCCAACAACTGGGACTGCGCATACAAAACAATGTGAAGGTACAGGAAGGCGATGAGCCTTCCGAGCAGCCGAAGGAACTGATGAAGGAACTCGATGATTGTCTGAAGAAGCTGGAGACGATCATCTGGCGCATCAACACCACCAACATGCAGACGACCGATGAGGAAGGAAAGACGCTGACACAGTTGATGGCAGAGAAAGACGTGCTGACCATGCGCATAGGAACCCTGCGTAACGTGTTCGACACGGCATCGTCAGGACAAGACCGTTACAGTCGTTCGGAAATCAAGATGGTGACTGTCATCGATGTGAAAGAACTCAGCAAGCAGATAGATACTTACTCTGCCCAGCTGCGACACCTCGACATAAAGATACAGTCGCTCAACTTCCAGACTGACCTGTTATAAACCATTGGCATCCACCTTCGTAGGGCGAACCGAACCCTTATGATCGTTGTCCGGAGCCGGCAGCACCCGTCCTTGAAAAGACATCACGGCGCAGGCTCAGCACATCAGCATTCGTATGCACTGTTCATGTGGCACATCTCACTACCGACCGGTTGACTACGTCTGGTGGATGCTTTCTCTTGGAAATTATTATTCCAATTCACAGCTTCAACTTTTTAATAACTCGCAAAACTTCTCCAACAGCTTTTGGTTGTCGTAGGAACTAGAATATGGCATAACGATGGCTGTGTGGTTGGAATGATTAACCACTACAACAGAATTATCCTTAGAAGAAATCAAAGGGGCGTTCAGTCGCACCTCTATTTCTGATCCTGTTTTTGACTTCCTAAATAAGAATCCGGGTCTCTCACTACCGGGATCAATTGTTGAAACCTCATTGTATCCAAGATCTCTCAATTTCTGTGTTATCCAGGATAAGTTCATCTCAAAGTCATTGGGAAACCTGTTACGGAATGCTGCTTCAAACATCCATCCCCCCAAAGTCAGAAGGAATCTAGCAACTTTGTATATTAGCCAAATGGTTGTTAACCCACCTACCACAATAAAGTATGTTGTCATATCCATTTCTTTAGATTTTAGAGACAAATGAGGTAATGAGCCAAGAACATATTGATAGCAATAAGCATCAGAAAGAAAAGCACAAACAGGATTAGGTTAACCATCTCATAGGTGGTGTGCCATTTTGCTGAAAGCACTTGTAAATCTTCCACACACAAGTCAAAAGCATCCTCGAAAGGCAGATGATAATGTAGTAGCATTCTGACGAATCCATAGACATAGATGGCAGCATATGCCAAAAAGGGAATAACTGCTGCCAGCCAAAGATGAGAACCGCCATGAGCCAGTTTATACACGCAAGCTGCAGCAGGGGCCAATCCCGATAGAGTAAGAACAGCTCCTTGTACCCAGAGGTTGAACACTACGGATATCTGCTTGTACGTCAATCCAAATAGTTTACCTAACCCCAACAAGAACAATACACATAATCCGAATGGCAAGAGTGCCAAGTCGATAAAACGGACTTTTCTCATTTTACTATTGCTTGATTTAGAGGTAATTGTTTGATGTAGATATATTTCGGATAATGTCCCAAGACGGTGAGGGTGACGGGGCATACGAAAAAGATTTGATGAATGTTTCGATTACGTGAGAGCCATGCAAGTTACTTGCAAATGGCCGAAAAGAATCTTATTTAAAACGCCTCGGGACTTTCCCGAATGGCGGGAGCAAAGATACAACATTTATTTCAAATCTCCAAATATGTTGTATTTCGCAGTATATCAGCAATTTATAAGATTGGCATGTTTTTTGTTAATCTAATCAGTTCGTTATACATAAATGGCCTATTTATATACTTACGAACTGTATGTTCGTCAAATAATTGATCACTTTCTACTTTGGATTACTGGGGAAGCGTACAATGAGAATTGATAATGGTCAATAAAAAAACTCAAAAACACAAAAATAAGAATATTTTTTCATTATCTATTTGCGAAGTTAGACAAAAAATGTCTATCTTTGCAAACGAAACAATAAATATGAGATAATGGCGAGCATAGCAAACTGGATATATGATAAGCTGCTTAGAGGCAATTACACCTTCACACACGATGAGGTGGTGCAGGCATTCCCTGACATGAGTGCCGGCAGCATTGCACGTGCGCTGACCAGGGAGGTGAGCAAGGGACGGATTATGTCGCCC
>JAEEGL016719119.1_pt1 | contig 15292 bp, 10 predicted proteins | sample 9134231 | NCBI WGS metagenome assembly JAEEGL01 (sample SAMN16246548, study PRJNA631951) | gut metagenome | biome: gut microbiome; feature: rumen; material: fiber-attached | host: Bos | place: Iran: Karaj | collected 2018-10 | reverse complement strand
TCCTTCTTCCGTTATGCCTTCTTCCCCAACGAAAACGTGGACCCCGACATCATGCGGCACGAGATGAGCCATATCGAGCACCACCATTCCTGGGACATCCTTTTCGCCGAAGTGATGATGATTCTGCAATGGTTCAACCCCTTCATCTACCTGTACAAGAAGGAGTTGCAGAGCCTCCACGAATACCAGGCCGACCGCGACGTGGTGGCCACCGGTGTTGACAAAAAGAACTATATGATGCTGATCCTGCAGCAGTGCACGGCTGTCGATTTCAGCGGAATGAGCAATAACTTCAGTTTAATCCTTACCAAAAAACGAATCAAGATGATTACAAGAAACGAAAAGGCCAAGGGCCTCTGGTGGAGGCTCTTGGCGACATTGCCAGTGCTGGCTATCCTGATGATTGCCAACACAAAAGTGACGGCACAAGAAAAGAAAGCCGTCGATAAACCTATTACGGTTGAAATGGGTCGGTTCGAAATCTTTGATGAAGAAGGTGCTCCCATGCAATTGAAAGACACTGTCTTTTATGCTGATGACGGTTCCTATGTCAAGTTCGAGACTTCGGATAGTTTCCAACCTGAGTCAGGAGAGCCTTGCAAAAAACTTACTGTCACCTCTTACGATGCTGATGGAACCCAGCTAAACAATTTCTTCATCACGGAAACGGAAAGAAGAGGCGATACGTCTACTTACACCGTCGAGCCGTTCACCCTCTCCGTAAATCTTTTTGAACAACTGTTTGACTTAGCCACATACAAAGAAGATACTGTCTATCAAACCGTTGAAGAAATGCCTGAATTTCCCGATGGTATAGAGGGCTTAATGGATTATGTGGCTCAAAATGTCAAGTATCCAGAATCAGCAAAGGAAAAAAATCTGCAAGGTCGTGTGCTTGTTAAATTTATCATCGAGAAAGACGGCTCTGTCAGCAATGTTGAAGTCGGCAGGGGCTGGGGCAACGAGCTTGACGATGAGGCTGTCCGTGTGGTGAAAGCCATGCCAAAATGGAAACCTGGCAAACAAGACGGCAAGCCGGTCCGCGTTAGTTTCATATTGCCTATCAACTTTAAATTGTCGGATGGAACACCCTCAAAAGGCCCGCTGATGGGAACGAGCTGGACAGGAACGGGAACCGGGAAAAAAGGCAATGTGACCTACGAAATGAGCTGGACAATCAATTTCACCGACGGACGTGATGGCATGATTATGATGACTTTGTGGTCAAAAGAAAAGAAAAGGGAAAAGAAAGTCGAGTTCGATGATGTGCCGCTTCCTTTCGAGTATACCTATGATGGGAAGTCGAGAGGTTCCATCAACCCCGTCAACCCCGACAATTCCCCAATGGGTGAGACCCCAATTCCTCCGTATGGATTCGTCATCAACCCTGAGAACACGATGCGTATCAATGTGTTCGATTTCAAGGAAGATTTCGGTATCGGGGAAATAGTTGTCAAGAAACAATAATAACAAAAGTATTAACCTTATAAACACTAAACAAAATGATTACAAAAACAAATAACGCCAACGGTCTCTGGTGGAGACTTTTGACAACCCTGTCAGTACTGGCTATTCTGTTTATGGCCAACACAACGACAATGGCACAAGACAAGAAGGTTGCAAATGACAAAGTCTATGAAAAAGTGGAAGTCATGCCCGAATTTCCTGGCGGCGACCAAGCCATGATGGATTTTGTGGCCAAAAATGTGGTTTATCCTCAGGAGGCAAGAGACAAGGAAATCTCCGGCCGTGTAATGGTGGGTTTCATTGTCGAGAAAGACGGCGGCATTTCCGATGCGAAAGTTGTGAAAGGCATTGGCGGTGGCTGCGATGAAGAGGCCGTCCGCGTGGTGAATGCCATGCCGAAATGGAAACCCGGCATGGACAAAGGCAAACCCGTCAGGGTGCATTATATGCTGCCTTTGATTTTTAAACTGCAATAAACCGCTATATTGTTATTGCTTCGCAAGAAATCTGTCAAAAATCTTTGTTTTAGAAATCAACCAATTCTAAAGGATTTTTGATGGATTTCTTGCCTGTTAGGGCAATCCTATAAGATTAATTGTTCCCACCGAATCTTAGGCACAAACTGCACACCGTCTGCATCACGGTAATACGCCAGTTTGTCGCCCTCATCTACGGGCTGCAATTTGATGGTTTCTTTGCCTTTGCCGATGGCCAAAATGAGCAACGGATCATAAGGCAAATTGAAAGCCTCGGTAATCTTAGCCTTGTTGAAAGCGCCAATCATGATTCCGTTCAAGCCCATCTCAGTGGCCTTCAGTAGCATGCTCTGCGCGGCAATACCAAGGTCAATGTCCACGAACTTGTTTTCGAGAATGGTACTGCAAATGATGATGAAAGCCTCGGGCTCAGTGCCAGGGAAGGGGAGATGCAGTTCGGGCAGCAAGCCACCCAGTTTCATGTTTTGCACGATGATGTCGGCTCCCGTTTCTTTGGTCACCAGCTTGAAGCGGAGCACCTGCTGGTTCTTCGCCGAGGCGATTTTGGTGTTCACTGCCACGATACGCTCCAGCATGTCGCGTTTCACCACAAAACTCTGGTCATAACCACGATAACTGCGGTTTTTTTCCATTATAGTTTCAACTGAGGTGTGCTTCACCACAGTCTTCTTGGCACCCTTGCCAAAGACTTCTTCATAGCGTTTTTCTAAGTATCCGTCGGCCATTAGATTCAAGATTTAATGATTTAAGATTGACTACGTCGAATGCTTTGCATTTCAAAGATTTAAAGGTTTTGCAAAATTAGACAAAATGCTGTAATCATTTGCATTATTCGACATTTTTCTCTATCTTTGCGAAAATAATAATGTTATGACTGATAAGATAAAACTCTTTGAACAAAAGCAAATTAGAACCCATTGGGATGCCGAAAACGAGGAATGGTATTTTTCCATAGTGGACGTAGTGGGTGCATTGACCGAACAAGCCTCTCCCAGGAACGCAAGCACTTATTGGGCTGTTCTTAAAAATCGACTAAAAAAAGAAGGAGCTGATGAACTGCTTACAAATTGTAAGCAGTTGAAAATGGTTTCCGCAGACGGGAAAAAACGACTAACAGATGTGGCAAATACCCGCCAAATGCTTAGAATCATTCAGTCTATTCCTTCGCCCAAAGCAGAGCCCTTCAAATTATGGTTGGCCGAAGTGGGTAACGAGCGCCTGAACGAAATAGCCGACCCTGAGAAAGCTATCCTTCGTGGTGCCGACTATTACCGCGCCAAAGGCTATACCGAAGGTTGGATCAACCAACGCCTGCAAAGCATAGAGATGCGTAAGGAACTGACAGACGAATGGAAAGCGCGTGGTATTGAACAGGAAAAGGATTACGCTATCCTCACCAACGAAATGACCAAAGCTTGGAGTGGTCTCTCAGTTCGAGATTATAAGGAATTGAAAGGTTTGAAAAAGGAGAACTTGCGTGACAACATGACCAATTTGGAACTGGTGCTCAATATGTTGGCCGAGGTAACCACAACAGCCATCTCGCGCAGCCGACAACCTGAAACTTTTGAGGAAAGTCGCGGTATTGCCATCGAAGGCGGCAAAGTAGCCGGCAATGCACGAAAAGATATCGAACGACGTACAAAAACATCCGTAATTAGTCCGCTCAACGCCAAAGACAAAAAAGCCCTCGATGTCACCGATACTGATTTCCAATTGCTTGAGGAAAACGACCGATGAGGCTGTTTTGTGAGGAGAATGGATTTATTTTGTACTTTTGCGCCCATGAAAAAGCGGTTGTTGCAAATCGGCTCCCTTTTGATGGCCTTTGTGGTGCTGTTCGTCTCGGTAGGCTGGGACGTAAAGTTCCATTACTGCACCGAAGACCACCATATCACGGGCAGTTTTGGCGACGCCTCCGCTGAATGCGTGCATTGTCTGGGACACCATCATGATCACGAAGAAGTGGAGACGATTTTGCCGCACGATGTTGTCCAGTTCAATGCCAAATGTTGCTGCGAGGATTTCGACAGCAAAATCCAATTCACCGACAACTTCGTTTTTTCAGCCGACAAACACTTGATTGTCTGTTTGCAATCCTTTATCTTTCCACATCTCGATTTGTCGCAATTGTGCGACCAAGTGAAGGTGGTCTTTAACAACCATTCCCAAAGGAAGACGCTCAAGTTTCTTTCCGGGCAGGAACGGATAGTTTTCTTTTCTTCGCTGAAGCTTAATCCTTTGGTTTTCTGATAACCACGACATTAGACCGGGGACGTCCACCCCGAGCCTTAAACGTCATTGCGGAGGAACATCCGCAATCCCCTACGCGGGAAGGTGTCCCTAACGCTTAGGAGATTGCGGGTCAGGCCCGCAATGAAGTTCAAAGAATAGACAAACAACATAAACATTTAACATCATGAAAACCAAACAACTCACCCTAATCACCCTATTATTATTCGCCTTCGCCACAAGCGCCTTTGCCCAAGGGTACATCGAAGGCACCGTTTACGAAGAGGCAGAAAACGGCAAGCGTACCCCGCTGCCCGGCGTGAACGTCTATTGGAAAATCGTCAACGAAGGCACCGTGACCGATGCCAACGGACATTATAAAATATCGCTTCATGAACGCATCGGCTGCCTCGTGTTCAGCTGCATCAGCTATGAGAACGACACCGTCCACCACATGGTGGAACCTGCACATTACGACCATGTCTTCAAGGCCATCCATATGCTGAACGAAGTAGAAATCGCCGCGCGACAAAAGGCGTCATACATCAACCCCATCAAAGCTATCGCGGTGCAGGAACTCACCTCTGAGAATCTGAAACGTGCGGCTTGCTGCACCCTCGCGGGTAGTTTCGAGAACAACGCCTCGGTTGACGTGGCTTACAGTGATGCTGTCACAGGTGCCAAACAAATCCAATTGCTCGGCCTAAGCGGTATCTACACCCAGATGATGACCGAAATCATCCCTAATTTCCGCGGTCTGGCCTCGACTTTCGGTTTGAATTATGTACCAGGTACTTGGATGAACGGCATCCAAATCTCCAAAGGAACTTCCTCGGTCAGGAATGGTTTCGAGTCTATTACGGGACAAATCAATGTGGACTATAAAGAACCCATGCCCGACAAAAGTGAGAAAGTGTTCGTCAATCTTTATGGCAACTCCATGGCAATGACGGATTTCAATTTCAATGGACGCGTCAAAGTGGGGAAGAACGACGGCATCATGCTCTTTGGCCATGTGAGCCACAACCATTTGAAAATGGATGACAATGGCGACTCGTTCCTTGACGAACCAATGACTACGCAATACAATGTCTTTCTGCGTTATAGCCATCCCCATGTTGGAAAGTTTGGTTGTAAGGTAGGCTTAAAGGCTTTGAAAGAAACCCGTCTCGGAGGACAGATGGATTTCGACCCGAAGCATCGTCTCGACGAAGGCTATAACCTGTATGGCATCAATATCAACACTGAGCGTTATGAGGCTTTCGCCAAGGGTGGCTACCACTTCAACCGCAAAGACACTAGCCTCGGAACACAACATCAGGTAACCTACCACAAGGTAAACTCCTATTACGGACTCACCGACTACAATGCCAACCAACTTTCCTACTATGGCAACCTTCTGTTCGACTCCTACATTGTTAACGATCATCATTCTTATTCTGTAGGTGCGAGTTACACCTACGACAAGTACGATGAGCACTTGAACGACAGTACTATGCAGCGCGTTGAGCAGGTTCCTGGCGCTTTTGTTGAATATAACTTCAGCGACGATCACCATTGGAATGTGATTGCGGGTTTTCGCGCCGACTATAACACGTATTACCACAAGATGCTTTATACACCCCGTCTGCATGTACGCTTCAAGACACATGACGAATTTGCAGTTCGCCTTTCGGCAGGCAAGGGCTATCGCTCACCCAACATTTTGGCCGAGAACTCAACCATGCTGGCATCGGCAAGAGTCATCCGTTTCTTGGATACGCCGAAGATGGAAGATGCTTGGAACTACGGCATCAACCTGACCAAAGGCATCGACATCGGCTGGCGTGAGATTGTCCTGCAGGCTGATTTCTATCGTACAGATTTTGTCAACCAAATCGTCCTCGACCGCGATGCCGATGCACATGAAGTGCGTATCTACAACCTCAACGGAAAGTCTTATTCCAACAGCGCCCAAATTGAAGCCAACTGCGAAATCTTCAAGGACTTCGACCTGACCTTGGCCTTCCGCTACAACGACGTGAAGATGACCATCAACGATACGTTGCGCGAGAAGCCTTTCGTCAACCGCTACAAAGGTTTGGTCACGATGTCGTATGCCCCTGGCACTTGGCAGTTCGACTTCACCACTCAGTTCAACGGCGACAGCCGCGTACCTGATTTGAGCGGCAACGCCACCGCTGTAGCCCACCATCAAGACATCCGTCGCTCGCCTTTCTATGTTATCATGAACGCTCAGATCACCAAGAAGTTGGGCAAGTGCTGGGAAGTCTACGTCGGTGGCGAGAACCTGACCAACTTTAAACAAGACTATCCCATCATCTCGGCTGACAATCCATTCAGCGAAGACTTTGACGCTTCGATGGTGTGGGGACCGTTGTCGGGTGTGCGCGCTTATTTGGGCGTGAGGTTCCAAATCAAATAAAAAACCGTACTTTTGCAGCCAAAATCATAACGAGATGAAAAAACTCCTTTTCTTATTTGCTTTGACGCTGGTGATGGCGGCCTGTGAGCAGAAAGGCAACAACACGGAACAAACGCAAACACAGCCCGAGCAGACAAATAAGGACATCCCCATGGGTGTGCCCGTCGCTCCTGTACCTCAGATACCACCTACCACCAACCCGGGGTTGACCTTTGAATCCAATACGAGCAACCCTAATACGCCTGTGTTGCAGATGGAAGAAGGCAAACCTCTTGATTTCAGTCAACTTGCAGGTGCGCCAAAGTCGATGGAAGAACGGGTGACCTCGCAGATCGACAGTATCCGTTATAAGGCAGAGCACGGCGATGCCAAGTTCCAGTATGCCTACGGCGTATGTTACGAGAAGGGCTGGGGCGTGGAGCAGGATATGAAAGAAGCGTTGGCATGGTACAGAAAAGCGGCTGCTCAGGAAAACGGCCCTGCATATAACTCTCTCGGCAATTTCTATCGTATGGGAACGGGGGTGAAAGCCGACCCTAAGCAGGCCCTTGAGTGGTACCAAAAAGGTGCCCAAGCCAAGGATGCCCAAGCCATGCTCAACCTCGGCAACTGCTATTTCTATGGTATGGGTGTGGAGAAAGACGAGAAGACGGCCGTCAAATGGTGGAAAGACGCGGCTGACGCCGGCAATGTCTACGCCATCTCACAGATGGGCGACTGTTATTATTACGGCATAGGCACTGAAAAAGACCTGTCCAAGGCTGTGGAATACTTCACCCAAGCCGCCGACCACAACATCGCCAATGCCCAATACCGTCTCGGCATCCTGTATTACACGGGCAATGGAGTGGAGCAGGACCAAACTTACGCCAAACTCCTCATGCGCAAAGCTAGCGATGGCGGCATGAAAGAGGCGAAGGAATTTTTGGAGAAGAACTTCAAGGAATAAACGAAAATGCCGCCTTATTGGCGGCATTTTCATCATTCCCCGAGGATACGCTTATTCTTTAATGATGCTTCCAGAGATAACCCCTTGTTCTGTAGTGATTTTGTAGAAGTAAAGGCCTGACCCTTCGTTGTTTCCATTCCAACGGAATTCGTGGCTTTGGTTGCATTGGAGGCGTTGGCTGAACACCTTTTCGCCGACAACGTTATAAATCTCTATAACCGCCGCACCGTCAATGGCTTCTGAGGTTTTGATACAAACCTCGTTGGTGAACGGGTTGGGATAGACTTGATGCTGCACAGTGGGCGTTTCGTGGTTTTCGATGGACTCAAATGCTCCTGCGTAGAACAGATTGTCAAGTTCTTGCGTTTGGAAGTTGCCATAGGCATCAGTGACTTTTACTTTAAGGCTGACCCACTTGTCGTTGGCAATGCCTTCCAATTGAGCTAGGTCAACGACGAAGAAGTTGCCATAGAACTCGTGGAACATGGTTTCGTCCTCCACCACTTCCAAAGGCTGGTAAGCACCGCCGTCCATGGAATACCACACCTCCATTTCGGGTCTGGCATGATAGAGCATGAATCGGATGGTTTCAAAGTCGGGGATAAAGATACCAGCCGCGATGTTGATTCTTGAATGGGCAAGGTCGTGGATGTCGATCTTCTCGGTGTTGTTCTCATCCATCACCTGGAGGATGGTCAGCGTGGGTGGCAGAGCTTCCTCTTTGCTGAGGTCGAGCTCGACATGGGTACGATTGCCCATGACCATCCCGTTGTTCACTACGTGGTTGTCCTCGATGTCGAAGGTGAGAACTCCGATTTCGGGTACCGCATTGCTCCATTGTTCGTTATGCTCATAGATGTAGTCTTGGTAGATGGTTTCCCCATCGAGTTTCACCACAAGTTCGTTATCCTCGTCTGTGCAGCGTTGCACGCCGCCTTCGCCGAATGCGCAAAACACACCTCCATAGAAAGGCACGCCCGCAGGACTGTCCTCACCGAAGGCAAATCCCTGCCAATGCCAGATAGGGGTCCTGAAGCCATAATAACGGATCTGTTCGGGGTCTTCGACCATCATGGCAGGTGTTAAGGGATAGTGGTTCAGCAAGCTCTGATGGTACAGAGCGGTATACACATTATTCAAAATATCGTCGAAAGGCTCCCTGACAAACTGCCTGTCGGCGTTGAGCGACATGGCCGAGAAAGTCATCTTGTCACTGAAATAGTTCGGGACTTGGCTGTAGGCATCGACCGATTCCCACACGAGGGGGATGATGCGATATTTCCATTCGTTCTCTTCAAATTCGCCGGGGTGGGTGTCAATGGCGTTGGTGACGATTTTCATAGGTTTGGTGGCGTCGTAATGTTCGTCAATGTGCCAGCCGTTGGTTGAGAGCATCCATCCTTTTCCGTTGTCGCAGCGGAAGTTGGTGTGATAAAGGGCGCTGTCAACGTTGTCGAGATTGAAGAAGGCATAAGTGGATGCTATATCTTCGACGTGGTTGGTGGTGTGACCGTCGCTGCCTGGGTTGAGGCGGTCATAAAGCATCAGGTAGGATTTGTTCTCTTCTAGCACTTGGAAGGTGGCAACCACCTGGAAATAGCTGTTTTCGGGAATCTCGTTGAATCGGTAATTCATATCGGCCACGACGTCAAGGTTATAACCTCTGATGAGTTGATCGAACCACACATAATCCATCAAAACCCTGGTGTTATATTCGAATACATTCACCGTGTTTAGGTCTTGCCCGTTTTCATCCACGCCCTCGGCATAAATCGGATGGATTGCTTCGCTAGCGTCGGGTTGCAAGGTGGTGTCCTCGTGAAGGTCGATTGCATAGGAGAGGAGGATATCCACGTGATCTTCCGTATAGCCGATGACAACGATGTCGTAATGGCCTTCGGCCAAATCCAGGCTGACCGAGGATTCCTGCAGGACTTCCTTATAGTCGGCACCGTCGCTGATACAGATGAATTCACCATTGAAGGTGGGTTCGATAGTGAGGTTGAACAACTCGCGGTTGCCGGTGTCTTGAGGTTGATGTTTTGTGGGTTTGTACATCCACAGTGACGACTCACTCTTTTTGATCAGTTGGTAGTCTTCGGAGCAGGTGATGGTGGTGTTCCCCACAGTACATTTGTTCTGACCCATGACGGAGGCACTGAAAAGCCCAATGAAAAGGGCCAAACTGAATAGTGAAAGCTTTTTCATAATGCTACGATTTTGTTGGTTTGACACTAATTTTGAGTTTTAATCAATTGTTGATGCAAAATTACATCCCTTTTATTGAATCTTGAAAATAATATAGGGGGTATAATAGGTGTCAAAATCGGTGGCAGTGGGTGTCAAAAGGGGGGTATGTTTCAATATTTCCACAAGAATTGTGAAAGGGAATCGCTGGGATAGGCCATGTGGAGGCTTTTTCTCAGGCGTTTTCTTGCCGACTTCACACTATCGATACTGATGTTGGTCATCGTGGCGATGTCTTTAGTGGAAAGGTTGGCCTTGATGAAAGCACACAGCCGTAGTTCGTTTTGGGTCAGATGGGGAAAGTCGGCAAGTAATTTGTTATAGAAATCGGGGTGCACTTGAACAAAATAGTAATCGAAATCCTTTTTGGTATTGTCATCAACGGTATGCTTCAGTCCATCGATAATTGGCTTTAAATATACTTTGTTGTCTTTTTCAAAATCTTCAAGTTGTTTAATGGCACCTTGCAGCATCTCGTTGACTTGCATCTGATTCATCACCTTAGAAGTAATCTCGCGGTTTCGAAGGTCAAGTTCCAAGCCAAGTTGCTTTTCTTTTCGACGCTTGAGAATGATAGACACGATAAAAATGGCTAAGGTCAGAAGAATAGCAGTGATGGCAATTAGGATTATGTTTCGTTGGCGTTGCCGTGCGATGAGTTGTTCGGCCTCGGAAATCTCTTCGTAGGTCTCAATCTCATGCTGTAGAATAAGTTGGTTTACAGCACTTTCATTGTGTCGAATAGTTAAACTATCAGTAATGGAATTTAGTTTGTGAAGGGTCTGAAATCCTTCTTTGTATTGCCCTAAGGTTTCTTGGATGTCCATTTTGGTTTTTAGGCAAAACTGCTGTAATTCAAGGTCTTCAGTTTGGTAGGCATAGGCCAAGGCACTATCAATGGTTGGATAAGCTTTCGCGGTTTCGCAGCGAAGGAAATGCACCATAGCAAGATAGGCTAAACTGACGGCACTGAGCTGAGCATCCTTTGTTTGGTCGGTCAAAGTCTTTGCCTCGGAGAAACAAGTGTATGCTTTATCAATATCATTTAAAATCAGATAGTTAATCCCTTTGTTAGCCAGTACCCTAATCCGATCGCTGATATTTCTGGCTTCCCTATACGCAGAATCAAAATAGCGTTGTGAGGAATCCATCTCATTGATTGTTTGGTATGCATTCCCCAAATCTAGATATTGAATGAAATTGTTGATATCTATTTTATTGAACGCATGGATGGATTTCTTCAGCAACTGGATGGCATCTTGTGTTCTTCCAATGTCCATATACAATAGGGCCAGATTGCTGTTCAGTTTTGCCGTAATCAATTGCTCATCATATTTTTCAAGCAGTTTTAAACCATTGCTTATGTAAATATAATTTTCTGATGTTTTTTTGTTCTTTATGGAGCCAGAGCTTTTTGCAAGCAAGATTCTGGCACGAAGCACATCGTTGTCATAGTTGTGTTTCAGTATGTTAGCTATGGAATAGGCGGAATTAAGCAGTGAATCGGCTTCTAGATATTGTTTGTCCTCAATGTTGCTGATGCCTTGATAATAGAGCACCAAAGCCTTAAAATAGTTATTGTCGAGGTTTTCTGTGGTAGCCTCCAACTCTTTAATGGCAGGATTGGCGTCTTTGAAAGTGAAAGAGCTATAATGATAGTCGATAATCTTTTGTAAAGCCTTAGCTCGCTCAATATCAGACACTTTGCTTTGTTCAAGGAATTGTAGCAATGAATCAGGGATGGCTTGGGCGTTTGCCGTGATGGGCAAAAGACACTCCACACAGAGCAGTGCCCATACGAAAAGCCATCCCCAATTCCTGTTCTGTTTCATCTTTCTTTATCTCGCCTTCGTCAAAGCTGCAGCACCAAGGATGGCCGCGTCGTTGTCGGGCAGCTCGGAGACACGGATTTCGACGCTGCCCTTGAAGATGAAGCAGAGATGCTCTTCAAACGACTTGCGCACGGGGTCGAGCAACACGTCACCAGCTTTCACGGGACCGCCAAACAGGAAGACAGCCTCGGGACCACTGAAGGTCACAGCATTGGCCATGGCGATACCTAACAGATACCCTGTCTTTTCAAACACCTTGATGGCCAACGGGTCGCCGTATTTGGCCGCATCGCCCACCATCTTGCTGGTGAGTTCCTCCGGGGCGACTTTTCGAAGCGCTCCGTCATAATCGGGCATGTTTTCTATCATCTCCAAGGCCGTGCGGCGGATGCCTGTAGCCGAGCAATAGGTCTCAAGACAGCCTTTGTTGCCACAGCCGCATTGACGCCCTTCGGGGATCAGGATGGCATGGCCAAGTTCGCCTGCGCCGCCCGTCTTGCCCAACACCAGCTTGCCGTCGACCACCACACCACTGCCCACACCCGTGCCGAGGGTGAACATAATAAAATGCTTCATGCCTTTGGCACCACCATACACAAGCTCGCCGTAGGCCGCAGCATTAGCGTCGTTGGAGACCACCACTGGCACGTCGATAAATGATTTGACCATTCGCACCAAGTCGATGACTCCTTTGAAATTCAGGTTCGAGGCGTTCTCGATGCAGCCCGTGTAGTAGTTGCCCACAGGTGCTGCAATGCCGATGCCATCGATGGCATTAATATTGTTTTCCTGCATCAGCGCCTTGATTTGGTCGCACATGTCAGAGACGTAGATGTCGGCGTCAAAATACTTGTTGGTAGGGAGGTTTTTCTTGGCCATCACACGGCCGTCGTCGCGCACCAAACCAATGTCAGTGTTGGTGCCGCCAATGTCGATTCCTATGGAATAAGTGTTCATTTTTGTAGTGATTTTTGATGGTGCTAAAATACAGTATTTCGTGTTATGGGAAGGAAAAAAAACTATATTTGCAACAAAATTATTCTGAATATTAAATTATCCATGCATAATAGTAACACTTTAAATAATTCATTATTAACAAATTAAACACTAAATCACATGAAAAAGTTATTTACAATCTTAGCGTTGATGCTAGTCATGGCATCATTCAATGTAAACGCCCAGGAAAGGGATGAATTTTGGCTGGAATACGATAACGGCGTCTTTTTGACCGACATCGGCCTTCTGAGCGGTGACCCTATCTACTGGGGTAACATGTTCACACCAAGCCAATTAGCCGATTATGACGGCTATCAGTTGACACAAATCAAGATATGGGACCATACCCCATATAATGGTTATCTGATTATCTATCAAGACAATAGCACAACAGGTCCTGTTGACATGGTTTACACGCAACAATACAGTGTTTCAGGAACAAACGATTGGACTGAAATCAAACTCGATACGCCTGTCGTTTTGGATGTAACGAAAAACCTATGGATTACCTTTAACAACACGGACGGCCAATTCACCATTCCAGCTGCCGACGATTGTGGCGATGCCAACAGCCGTTGGATTTCTGAAGATGGCCGCGAATGGTCCGATGCTTCTACCGTAGGCATGCCTCCTTTCACTTGGTTGATCCGTGGTTTGATTTCAAACGATGGTGTCTCGGTTGTTGAACTTGGTGCAGAAAATGCTCAGATTCATCCGAATCCAGCAACAAACGTCTTGAATATTTCAGCAAATAATCTAATGAATATCAGCATCTTCGATCTAACAGGCAGAGAAGTTGGCCATCATGAGGCCATGGGCAATGAGACTGTTATCGATATTGCCGGATATCAGTCGGGTTTGTATCTGGTTCGCATTGAAACCAAGGCAGGTATCATCGTAAAAAAAGTGGCAATTCAATAAGCAACAAGATGAAAAAGTGTTTTTTACTTGTCTTACCTTTGTTTTTTGCCATGGTTTTGCAAGGCCAAAACAGGGCTTTGTTGCTTAGCGAATCATTTAACGGCAGCAACATCCCTTCAGGATGGACCATTGCAGGCATGGGACAAAACAACTGGTCAATTAGCGATACACATAATGCCGGTGGCGAGAAGAACGAGTTGATGCTTCAACACAATCCGACTTTTATCGGGACAAGCCGTTTTGTCTCGCCTGCCATAGACTTGACCGGAAAAAGCAATGTTGTGGTCGCTTTCAAGCATTATCTTGACAACTATTCTGGTTCTCATACCCTAGGCATCGCCACGACTTCCGATGGAGGCGCTACTTGGAACGACGCATGGTCGGAGACCTATAATGCCGATGGCCAGCATGAAGTCCGCCAACTGGTCGAGACTCCCGACATTGGACAAGCCAACGTGCAGTTTTGCATTTATTACACCGGCAACTGCTTGAATATCGATTTTTGGTATTTTGATGATATTGTCATTTACAATCTCGAAGATTCCGATGGCGATTTGGATGCCATAGAAGTGCCCGATTTGGTGACAGTTGGCTACAATGCTGTGGCCTTCAAGCTCATCAACAAGGGAAGCCATGTCATCACCTCACTTGAGGCATCGTATCAGTTCGAAGGACACGAATTGGTTACCGAGACCTTCGCGGCCAACATGGAACCACTTGCTGCCGAAACCTTCTCTTTCACCACCCCGACTTTCCTTGAAGCTGACAACTATCTGTTGACTGTCAATTTGTTGAAAATCAACGGAGCGATTGATGACGACCCTGAAAACAACGTCCTTTCAAAAACCGTTTCGGTTAACATCGGCTTGACGGAGCGCATTCCCATGATCGAGCATTTCTCAGCATCAACCTGCGGTCCGTGTGTCAATGTCAACAATCTGATGCTTCAGTTCACGCAAAATAATCCTGGCAAGTTCACCTATACGAAATATCCAGAGTATTATCCTGGTAATGGTGACCCATATTATTATTCGGAAGTGGGCGTGAAAGACAATTATTACGATGTGCCTTGGGTGCCCTATGTCCTGCTTGACGGCATGCCTCAAGACGGAGCCTTGACGCAAGAAGCTTTCGATGCAGAACGCGAAAAGCAGGCACTGGCCGAGATCAGAGGCGCTTTTGAAGTCGAAGACAATCGCATCATTGTCACGGCAGACCTGATGGCCTACGCCAAGCTTGAAAACGTCGTTGCGTATGTGACGGTGAACGAAAAAGTCACTACAGGAAATGTGGGCACCAACGGCGAGACCTCATTCCATCACATTCTCATGAAGATGTTGCCCAACGCAAGTGGAAACACCATCACCATCAATGCGGGCGAATATGAGCGCTTGGAATTTGATGTTGACCTCTCTTCAACCCATGTCGAAGAGATGAACGACCTCGAAGTAGCGGTGTGGCTGCAGCAATATAGTTCGAAAGAAGTGTATAACAGCCATTATCTGTATGAGTACACGACCCATCCATACCCCGTTGAGAATCTGTCGCTTTCAGCAAATGGAAACACGGTAACCGCCACATGGGAAGCTCCAGCTGCAGGCAGCCCGACGGGTTATGACGTGTTTGTCAATGGCGAATTGGTCGTCGAAAACCAACCGGCCTTGACTTATACCTTTAATCCGACTGAAAACGATTACAATGTAGTTGAAGTTTGTGCCGTCTATGA
>JAEEGL013521333.1_pt1 | contig 15292 bp, 13 predicted proteins | sample 9134231 | NCBI WGS metagenome assembly JAEEGL01 (sample SAMN16246548, study PRJNA631951) | gut metagenome | biome: gut microbiome; feature: rumen; material: fiber-attached | host: Bos | place: Iran: Karaj | collected 2018-10 | reverse complement strand
TAAGCCCTTCTATGTCGGTCTCGCCGCAAAGTACCCGCCTCGCCGCGTCTTTTATGTATGCCAGGCGGTTTCCGACGCCGCAGGCCGTTAAGACTTCGGTTTCAGCTTTTACGGGTGCCTCAGGTGTGGGAAAAGCATAAAATCCGTCCATCTTTTCCCCAAAGTTCTCACATATCTTTTCAATGCAGCTCCTTATGGCGGGAATGCTCTTTCTCTGGGAGATTATAAAGGAGATCAGCATCTCCCAGGGATCCTGGTTAAGTATCCTTATGCCTTTTCCGGCTTCCGCGGCTCTTTCCATGAAGGGATCATGCTTTACGGTCTTTCTTATTGCTGCATAATCTTCACTAAGATCAAAGTAGTGTGCCCAGAAGCCGTCCCATTCTTCTTTTGTGCAGTCCATGTGTATATCGTTCCCCTTCTGCCCGATCAGCAGTCTTTTGTCCGCCGACATAAAAATAAAAGAGCCGGACGGATCTTCATAACTTCTGAATATCTGTCCGCTCTCTGCTATCTTTTTAAGATCAAAATCATCTGTAACACGCTTTTCCACTGTGATCTCCCGTCCTTAACCGCAAACATCCGGGGCGGTCTTACCGCCCCGGTCTGTTTTAAATGAGTTCTTAATATCAGATGTTGTTGGGATCAACGTTAACCTTAACGGCTCCTGCGTTTTCAAGTCCGGTCACATTGATATTCTTGTTGACCTTTGCATCATATGTCTCGGCTCTCATGATCTCTGTTATGTCAACACCGGTAGTCTCTTTGATGGTCTCAATGGTCTTGGCAAGTACCGAAGGAACGTAGCTTCCCATTGATGAAACACCGGACTCGCCGTTTCCGGAATCGATGATGGTAACCTTGTCGATGGATGTAAGAGGCTCTGCAACTGCCTTTGCCATTTCGGGAAGTGCCTTTACGATCATTTCCATCATAGCTGCCTGACCGTATTTCTTCATAGCTTCTGCCTTCTTGTCGATGGCTTCCGCTTCTGCGATACCCTTTGCTCTTATAGCTTCAGCCTCTGCTTCACCAATGGCTCTGATACCTTCGGCTTCCTTTGTCTTTGCGAACATATCGGCTTCCGCTACTGCCTTACGTGCTTCTGCTGCTTTTTCTCTTTCGAACTTCTCAGCTTCTGCCTTCTTCTGTCTCTCGAAGAGATCTGCTTCTGCTCTCTGCTGACGTGCGAACTTCTCAGCTTCCGCTTTCTTCTTGACCTCAGCTTCGAGTGTACGCTCTGTTACGGCAACTTCTTTCTGCTTTAATTCGATCTCGCGTTCCTGACGGGCGATGTTTGCGTTTGCGGAAGTAACCTCGATGGTCTTTCTCTGCTCTTCCTTCTGGATCTCATAAGCTGCGTCCGCCTCAGCCTTCTTGATATCAGCTGCGCGCTTCAGTTCTGCCTGCTTGATGGCGAGTTCGTTCTGTCTTTCTGCGATGGCTGTCTGTGATGCGATCTGTGCATCGTTTGCAAGGCGCTTAGCCTCTGCTTCTGCGATGGCAACTTCCTTATCGGCATTTGCCTTTGCGATGCTGGCATCCTTCTGGATCTTGGACATGTTGTCCTGACCGAGTGCAGGGATGAGACCCTTCTCATCTTCGATCTTCTGGATGTTGCAGGAGATGATCTCGATACCGAGTGCGTTCATGTCCTGCTGTGCCTTTTCCTGTACCTGATCACCGAATTTCTTACGGTCGGTGCAAAGCTCACGGAGATCGACCGTACCGATGATCTCACGCATGTTACCCTGTAAAGAATCGGTAAGTGCGTTGCAAATCCTGTCCTCATTCATATTGAGGAAGTTCTTCATTGCAAGTCTGATGCCTGCCGGGTCGGTCATGATACGGACCTTTGCGACTGCGTCGATGTCAACTCCGATGAAGTCCTGTGTCGGGATATATCCGTTGGTCTTGATATCTACTGTTATCTGCTTAACAAGGAGCGCATCCTTTCTCTCGAAGAACGGTATCCTGATGCCTGCGCGTCCGATGAGGACTTTGGGCTCTTTCTTAAGACCGGATATGATATAAGCAACATCCGGGGGCGCTTTGACGTAACCGCTCGCAAGGATCGCAAGGATGATAATGACAACTAATGCGATACCAACATAAAGTAACCAATCCATAAACCTTCCTCCTATTCCCTAAAACCCGTTTCCGGGAGCCTTGTACAGCGCCTTGCTGTACTGTTGTCTGGATTATAGCCTATAAAAACCGAAAAATAAAGAACATTTTCGGCGAATAAGAGCATTTATCTCTCTTTTTTCGGAGAAATAAATAGGTGTCAATTTATCCACAATTTCCACTTTTTCCACTTTTTTTCTCAATATTTCCCATCTCCTTGACAAATCATTTGCCACATGATATAGTATCGCCATAAGTTTTTAGTCACTACTCCTTGTGGTTTTGGGTAGAAATCCACAGGGAAATCAAAGGGGATCCTCAGGAGGAGAATGAAATGAAGCAGGCAGGCGATATGGGAGCCGTTGTCCGCAACATCCGGGGCAACGTAGGAAATCACGTAAGGGTTACAAAGAACATGGGTCGCAACAGGTACTCAGTTGTGGAGGGAACCATAACAGAGACTTATCCTTGTCTTTTCACCATTAAGTTGGACGAGGCCGCTGACACCATAAAGACAGCATCTTACAGTTACTTTGACGTTTATACAAAAGATATTCAGCTTCAGTTCGGCTGATATTAAAAAGAAATTCCGGACCTTGTCCTTCGGCGACAGGGTCTTTTTTGTTTTACTGGACAATTACACACTTTGGGACTATAATCATGTCGCATTTTTTTGAAAAGAAAAGGAATAATATATGAGACCATCACAGGAAAAACTTAAACCGAAGCTTTTTTCGGTAATGAAAGGCTACAGCTTTTCGCAGTTCGGAAAAGATGTTGTTGCGGGTATCATCGTAGCGATCATCGCTCTCCCGCTTTCCATCGCCCTTGCCCTGGCATCGGGCGTTGAACCGGAACAGGGTATATACACCGCCATCGTCGCAGGTTTCCTCATCTCCTTCTTCGGAGGAAGCCGCGTGCAGATCGCAGGCCCCACGGCCGCATTTGCCACCATCGTGGCGGGTATCGTTGCCACCGACGGAATGAACGGGCTCATCGTTGCAACAATGATCGCCGGCATCATCCTTATACTAATGGGTGTGTTCCGCTTAGGCTCCCTCATTAAGTTCATCCCTTATACCATAACCACCGGTTTTACCGCAGGTATCGCAGTGACTATCCTCATCGGACAGATCAAGGATTTCATGGGGCTTACATTCCCTGCCGGAACAGTTACCATAGAAACTCTCGATAAGATCAAGGCCATTACCGCAAACATCTCCACCGTCAACTGGCAGGCCGTTCTTGTCGGATGTGTGTGCCTTGCCATCCTCATCGTATGGCCCTTCATCAGCAAGAAGATCCCCGGATCTCTCATTGCAGTCATCGTCGGGATCCTTATGGTAAAGCTCCTCAACATGAACGTTAATACCATCGGAGACCTTTATACCATAAGCAATTCCCTTCCCGCATTCCGTCTTCCGGAACTCAGCTTCGAGATCATAAGGGCGGAACTCGGAAACGGCTTCACCATCGCTATCCTTGCAGCCATAGAATCACTTCTTTCGGCAGTGGTTGCCGATTCCATGATAAACTCAAAGCACAGATCCAATATGGAGCTTGTGGCCCAGGGTATCGGTAACATCGGATCGGTTCTTTTCGGAGGCATCCCCGCAACAGGAGCCATCGCAAGAACCGCAGCAAACATCAAAAACGGCGGTCGTACCCCCATCGCCGGCATGGTCCATTCCGTTGTGCTCGTCATCGTACTTGTTGTGCTCATGCCTTACGCCGCATTCATCCCCATGCCCACCATCGCAGCGATCCTCTTCATCGTTGCATATAACATGTGCGGCTGGAGAAATTTCGCCGCTCTTTGCAAAAAAGCACCGAAAAGTGATATACTTGTCCTTGTGCTCACCTTCGTTCTCACCGTTGTGTTTGACCTTGTGGTTGCCATCGCAGTAGGCATGATCCTGGCATGCGTTCTGTTCATGAAGAGAATGAGCGAGGAAGCAGAGATCCACGGTTGGAAATATGCTCTTGACGAAAGCGACAACGATCCCGATGCCATCGAGCTCCGCGAAGTTCCCAAGGAAGTCCGTGTATATGAGATCACCGGTCCCATGTTCTTCGGTGTTGCAAACCTTATTTCCGGCATCACAGTAAAGGACTTCACAAAGGTTCTCATCATCCGCATGCGCGGAGTTCCCGCTATAGACGCTTCCGCAATGCAGGCCCTTGACCTTCTCGTTGACAGATGCAAGGAGGCCGGAGTAACGGTCATCTTCTCACACGTTAACCCTCAGCCCCGCAAGGTCATGGAAAAAGACGGCCTCGTAAAGAAGGTGGGCGAAGAAAACTTCTGCAAGCACATCGACGATGCGCTGAAACATGCAAAAGAAATAATTGCGTAACGCAATTAAAATAAAAGAGAGGAAGGTACATATAATGCAGCTTTACACAATTGAAAACATTCCCGGAAAAGAGTATGAGGCACTTGGTATCGTTAAGGGCGCCATCGTACAGTCAAAGCACATCGGAAAAGATTTCATGGCAGGTCTTAAGACCATCGTGGGCGGTGAGATCTCAGGCTACACAGAGATGATCGCAGAGGCAAGAGCCATCGCTACGAGACGTATGACCGAAGAAGCAACCGCTATGGGAGCTGATGCCGTTGTGGGCATCCGTTACGGATCTTCCGCCATCATGGACGGCGCTGCTGAAGTGCTTGCCTACGGAACAGCGGTAAAATTCAAGTAAAACAAACAGCCGATGGGGTAACGATCCACTACTCCATCGGCTTTGCTTTTATTATTTAATTATCTCCATAAAAACATCTTCGTCCGTACGGTCATACTCTTTGAATCCGCATTTTTCGTATACGTGGATCGCTCTGGCATTATCGGGATAGGCCTTTAAAAATATTCGCGTCAATCCCAGTTTGTTCATTCCGTATTCGACAAATACCGGTATCGCTTCGCTTCCGAATCCGCGGTCCTGCTTGCCGCACGCAATAGTAATGCCCAGCTCTCCCACACTGTCATGAACATCCATGAATTCGATGTTTCCTATGTAATCTCCGGTCTCTTTCTCGATCATGGAATACACGGGAGCATTTTCACTAAGCTTTCCGCGGACCCATTCCAGTTCTTCTTCCTTTGTGAAAATCCTCATGCATCCGATATACTTTCCCACATGCTCTTTGTCGTTTATCATGGCAAGGTAATCGTCGAGGAGTGTCTCCGATATTTCCGTAAAATTGATACGTTCCGATTCAAGTATTATATTCATGTTTTGGCTCCTTTTGTCTGTCAGAATACATCCGGGATAGTCCATAAATACTCCTTTCGCATTTAGTGCATATTTTATTTTGATCTTTATGCAGCCTTTTCCGTGTCTTTGATCTTTCCCGTGGAAATCTTCTTTATCCACTTGCCGCTTTGAAGCCTCCTGAAGCTCCAAAGAGTTTTTACTATCTGGTCGCTTTTAAGACACACATATATCCAGAAGGGCGGAAGCTTAAACACAAAGCCCGCAAGGACGCCAAGGGGGATCGATATGACCCACAGAAAGATGTTGTCCGTTATCATAAGCATCTTTGTGTCTCCGCCGCCTCTCAGCACGCCTTTTGTCATTATGCTGTTTGTCGCCTGAAAGATGATTATAAAGCTGATGGCGAACATAAGCTGACTTGCGATCTCTCTTGTCTCCGATCCCACACCCGTGTAACTTCCGATGATCGGGTTTTTGAGAAGCGTGATAAACGCCGCAGAGATCGTGCCCAGCGCAAGGCCCAGGCCAAAGAAGAGGTAACCCTGCTTCATGGTGCGCTCCCTGTCTCCGGTTCCCAGGGTCTGACCCGTAACGATGGCTCCCGCCTGGCTCACGCCCTGCACACCGACGGTGCTGAGCTGCTGAGTGACAGCGGTTATAGAGTTCGCTGCGGTCATTGTCTTTCCCAGATGTCCTATTATGACTGCCACCATGTTGTTTCCTATGGCCAGGATCCCGTCACTGATAAGGACCGGTATGCATATCCTTATGTATTCTCCGATAAGGGAGCCGGTCTTCATAAACATATCTTTTATCCTGAAACCGATCTTCTTATCTATCACAAAGAGATATCCCAGGATGCAAAATGCTTCAAACACTCTCGCTATCAGTGTTCCGAGAGCTGCGCCCGCAACTTCCATGCGGGGTGCGCCGAATTTTCCGAAGATGAATGTATAGTTTGCAAGGAGATTAACGGTGAAAGCGCCTATGGAAACGAAAAGAGGCAATCTCACCTGACGAACGCTTCTCAGCGCGATGGTACTTGTAAGGCTTGTTCCAACAAAGAAATATGTTACGACGGACCATTCAAAATATTTTGTGCCCAATTCTTTTATGGACTCTTCCACCGTGTACATGGACATGATGATATTGGGGACAAGCGCGGTCGCGATCGCAAAAAGAGCAGCGAGTCCAAGCGTAAGCCGGAGCATCAGGCTTACCGTCTGTTTAAGTGCATGGGCCGCCTCTTCCGGCCGGTCATTGCTCATCTTCATTCCGTAATATCTTGAAACAAGCACGGATGCGCCCATTCCCAGTCCCATGCAGAATATCTGGTAGATGCTTATAAACGAATTTGCAAGGGAAACCGCAGACAACGCTTCCTCACTGATGGAACCCACCATGATGTTATCAAGCATGTTCACGCCTATGGTTATGAGGCTCTGCAGCGCTATCGGCAGTGCCAGTGTGACAACATTTCCGTAAAACGCGGGCTCTTTGTCATATAGCTTATATTTCATGAAAAAACATTCCTTTGATCAAAAGACTGAATTGATGATAACATGAACATCCAGGAAGATTCAACCTCAAACTACAAAAAAGAACATTGACAGAAGAAAAGAGGAGAGTATATAATATAATCGCAAAGTATATAGAAGTATATAGAAATATATTAAAGTATATAAGTTTAATGAAAGTATATAGAACTATATAAGAAGATTAATAGTATATAAGAAACCCCGCATGAAAAAGGAGGCCGGCATAATGGACAAAAATCCGTTTGCGATCAATTTTGGGATGGTTCCATTGCAGTATATAAGCAGGGATATTGTAATTGACGAAATCGTTGGAGAATTGGAAAGTGATTATGTGCAGTCACCTTGTTTTATGCTCACGGGCGCTCGAGGTAGCGGTAAGACTGTTATGATGACTGCACTCGAGAAAAAACTTAGTGAAGACAAAACCTGGGTCATCATAAGGCTCAATCCGGAAAGAGATCTGCTTAAGGGACTTGTTGCCAAGCTGTATGACAGCGGTGATTTTATCACAAAATTTATTGATACAAGCGTAAATCTTTCTAAATTCGGAATAGGTTTGGATATATCAAAAAAGCCCCCGGTTGCTGACATAGAATCAGCACTTGAGATAATCTTAAAAGAGATAAAACAAAAAAAGAAACGCCTCCTCGTTACCATTGATGAGGCGTCAAATACTCCATATATGCGTGAATTTGCAAGCGGCTTCCAGATAATGATCAGGGAAGAATTACCAATCTATCTTATAATGGCAGGACTTTATGAAAATATCCGCAGTATAGAAAATGAGAAGAATTTGACCTTTCTTTATAGGACTCCGAAATATGACATGGAGCCGCTAAACGCTACGCTTATTGCGGAAAGATATGCAAAAACCTTGAAGATAGATCGTGACAAAGCCATGGAATATGCAGTGATCACCAAGGGCTATCCGTTTGCGTATCAAGCTCTTGGCAAGTATCTGTGGGAAGCTCAAGACCATGAACTGAATACTGAGGTACTTGCAAAATTGGATGAGGCGCTGAGCCATTATGTTTATTCAAAGATATGGTCGGAGCTTTCTGCAAAGGATAAATGGTATATGTCTTTTATCGTTAAAAAAGAAAGAATGTCGGTTGCAGAGATCCTCGAACTCTCAAAAGAAAAACAGAACGAATTCTCACAATACCGTGCAAGACTAAGAGATAAAGGCTTGATCAACACCGACACACATGGCCTTATTAGTTTTAGATTACCGAGATTTGATGTATTTGTGAGAAATGCGCAGTTATGAAAAAGAACCTGTTTGCTATCATTTATACGGTGATCCTTCTTGGGTTCACGCTTTTTGTAGTCTTAGATACATTTGTGTTTAAAAGCGCTCCTGAGATCACAATACAAAATATCAATAAAAACACGGTAACACCCGGGATAACAAGTACTCCCGAGATAACCGAAGTTCCTGCCGAAACCGACACAGCGGTTGAACCTGTCATAACAGAAATACCGGTTGAAGCGACTGTAACGGATATACTGACAGAAACGACAAGTCCCGCGCCCGTACGGCCCGAAACGCCTACGCCGGAACCAACTTTGGTACCGACTTGGACAGAAAGCAGTTATACAGATTCGCAGATAGAGGTTACAATAACAAAATATCGCGAATATGATTCCGATATTTTTGTGGCTGATATTGTTTTAAAATACCCGGACTTATTGAAAACACAGCTTTCAAAAGCTGTGAAGGGCAGTACCTGGGAAGTGGTCTCCGATATCTCGAAAGCCTGTGACAACCTCATAATATCTGTAAACGGTGACTGTTGGGCTTCAAGAAGCGGATATTCCATAAAGAACGGAGTGCTCTTAAGAAATAAGATTACCAAATATACAGACGGAATCACAAGGGAGGAACCGGATCAGGAGGATTATGTCATCTTCTCGGACGGTAGTGCAAGAGTGATCAGGGAAGGCGATATTTCCGCAGAAGAACTCGTAGAGATGGGTGCGTGGCAGCTCTTTAATTTCGGCCCCGTGCTTATAGATGACTATAAAGATGTTTCAAGAACCAGCATTTCCACATCGAATGTGGCCACGGAACTTGCTCCACGAACAGCTATAGGGGTTGTGGATGACCTCCATTATGTGTTTATTGTTGTGGACGGAAGAAGCTGGACTAAGGCACTGAATTATATGAATCGGGGCGTTACATGTTATCAGCTTGCGGAATTCGGTATTGCTCTCGGGCTTAAGAGCCTTTATAATCTTGACGGGGGAGGATCTGCGACAATTTACTTTAACGGTAAAGTCTTGAACAACCCCTGCAGGCATGGTAAGAAGATAGAAGAACAGACAGTGAGTGATATTATCTATGTCGGATATTGAAAAGTATTTTCACAGAAATTCGTTTATATATTTGCTGATCTCTTTGTTTTTGGCTTTGACAGGCTTTGTGTACGAGCATTACAGTCACGGGATATACTCTTACTCCATGATGTATGCATTTGCTGTACCGTTGACCCTCGGAACCCTCACAAATGAGATACTTGTGCGGTTCAAGGCGCATCTGCCGGGAAATATCACAAAGCAGTTGTGGCACACGGGAGTAGCCACACTTACGCTGGGGCTTTTTGTGAGCGGAGTTTTTGAGATCTTCGGTACGGCAAATCAACTGCTAAACCTTTACTATGTGGTTGGTCCGCTGCTTCTTGCTTTAAGCGCCGGATGTTATTATTTTAAATACAGATGATTAAAAAGTAGACGGGGACCGTAAGGTCCCCGCCTTTTGTATTGATCTTACATATCGAGATCAATATCATCCGTTGTATGGCAGATGTAATCTCTGTGAACTGAAACAATGCCTTCTTCAAGTGAAAGATCATCTATCAGTTTTGCGAGCTCCGTATCAGAAAATTCCGTTTCCGATGTGAGAGCGTACATACTGAAATTTGCGTAATCATACATGATGCTGAGATCATACTTCTCGCATAATCCTTCGACTTTTTCATGGTCAAGGATCTCTTCATCCACAGTTATTATCACTGTGTTATGAGAAAATTCGGGTGACATCCTTTTGTAATAATCCGCATCTTTGTATCCTATGATAAGATCCTCGGAAAGCCCTGAATGATCAAAAGTTTCAAGATCACTTAATTCAAGAGTAACCGTCTCAATCTCTTTTTCCGAAGCAGGAGTCTCCGCAGCAAGAGTCATCTTATCCGCAGCTTCCGATGCAGATATATCCAAATTACGTAATGCCATAAAGGTGATAATTCCGAGAGCAGCAACAAATCCTATTTTTTTAAACATTTTTCTTTCCCTTCTTTTTTCGTTTTTCGTGATCGATCATTATGTCTGTCATTCCAAATCACGCAAAAAAATCATTTTGGTTTCAATACTGTTGGTATATAATTTTCTATACGATTGGTATTACCGGTGTATTCACTTTTTCCCTTTTATACTTTATCATATAAGACATAAACAGTGGAACGAAACGGAGGCAACAATGGATTCCAAGATCGCAGATAACATAAGAGCATTCAGAAAAGACAGGGGGCTTACTCAGGAACAGCTTGCGGAAGCCATGGGTGTCACCACGGGAGCGGTACACAAATGGGAAACAGGAATGTCCGTCCCGGAACTCGGGCTCATCATGGAGCTAGCGGATTTCTTTGATGTTTCCGTGGATATTCTTCTGGGATACGAACTAAAGGATCACAAGATCGATGCGATAGTAAAACGCCTCAGTGACTACTGTATGAACATGGATAAAGCTGCGATCCCCGAAGCGGAAAAGGCTCTCCAAAAATATCCTAATTCGTTAAAGATCGTATATGCCGCGGCATCGGTATATCTTGTCTTTGCGATCGGAAAGGACAAAAATGCCGCAAAAAGGGCTCTGGAGCTCCTTGAACGGGCACTGCCTCTGCTCTCTCAAAACAGTGATGCCCCCGAGATCAGCGAGATCTCCGTTTATGAAGGTATGTCCGATGCCTATGGTTTAATGGGCGAATACGGGAAAAGCATGCAGATCCTTAAAGATCATAATGTACACGGAATATTCAGCAGTGATATAGGGCTTGGCGAAGCATTTTTCCTGAAGAATTACGATGAGGCAGTGCCATATCTCACAAGCGCTCTGATGCACTCATTCACCGATATCACAAATACGCTGCTTGGGTGGATAACCGTGCTGGGCGCAAAAAACAAATGCAAGGATGCCCTGGATCTCATCGAATGGGGATCATACAATTTGAAAATGCTGAAAAAACGCGATGCTTCGGATTCCCTCAGTAAAGTCGAGTCGTTTTTTATCGCTTCTAAAGCGGGAATACTGCTTAAGCTTGGCAAAAAGAAAGAGGCAAGAGAAGCATTGAAAGAAGCGGAGTTGATAGCAAAGACCTTCGATTCCGATCCGGATTACGGCACAGACAATATACGTTTTGTCGATCTGTCAAAAGACGCGGGGGTTCGGGACGGACTTGGGCTTACGGCTGAAGACAGCCTTGAAACCATGATAAAGACACTTGGAGATAAAGAACTGATAGACCTTTGGAAGGAAGTGCATAAAGATGGAAACAACAGAAAACAAAAGTAAAAATGTATTTACGAACAGGAACTTCAGGCTGGTATTTTTCGGGGCCCTGGTATCCGAACTCGGAAGCGCACTTTACAGTTTTGCGGTGAGCTTTTACATCCTGGAGATCAGTAACAACAATGCTTTCCTTCAGGGTCTGTATCTTGCCCTCTGCGGAGTGATGCTGTTACTTGCCACACCTGTGGGCGGCGTGCTGGGAGACCGCTTTAACAAAGGTGCCATAATGTTCATTTGCGACTACATAAAGGGCGGACTGATCATCGCAGGAACTGTGGCAATGCTGCTCTTTAACATAAATTCGGTACATATGGCGGTATTGTTTGTCATCGGAGCGCTGGGAAATGTAGTGAGCGGAATCTTTTCACCCGCTGCCGGAGCGCTTTTCCCCCATATCGTGGATGAGGACAGGCTTCAGCAGGCAAATTCCTATTTTACGATAAAGAGCGCTCTTCTCGGTATCCTCGGTGTGGTGCTTGCAGCCGTGCTGTATTCCGTGCTTCCCGTATGCACCCTGTTTATGGTCGTGGGCCTGTGCTATGTGCTCTCAGGCGTTTCCGAGATGTTCATCCGATATAAAGAAGAAACAAGAGAAGAGAGACTTACGCTGAAACTCGCTCTTTCGGACATGGGTGACGGCATGAAGTACTTAACAGAAAAGAAAGCCATTATGGTATTCATGCTCTCCGTACTCTTCATCAATTTCTTCTTTACGCCGGTGGCATCAAATTTCATACCGTTTTTCATAAAGACCGATGTAGCTCCTGCGCCCTCCTATCTCTTTGACGGCTTTCTCAAGCCTGAGATGTGGTCCTCTGTTGCCAGCGTTATGATCGGCATAAGTTCACTGATAAGCGCCGCCGTATTAAGCGCAAAAGCACAGGATGAAAAATGCGGAAAAAAGGTATCGATGATCCTTTGCATCATAGCACTTGTAATGGTCGGACTTACCGCATCATATTGGGCTTTGGTCGACAGGGGAGTATCACTTAACGCATTTCTTATAGTGTTCTGCCTGGGATCCCTGGTCATCGGATATGCCCTTCCCGGCATCAATATCCCCGTAAGCACCATGTTCATGCGTGTTGTTGATAAAGACAAACTGAGCAAGGTGGGAAGCATCACAAATGTTCTTTCCCAGGGCCTTATTCCCATCGCCACCGCTCTTGCGGGAATCATCCTTCAGCACTTCGGAAGCACAATGCTTCTTCTTGCCTGCACCATTGGCTTTGCCTTTACTGCCTTATTCATGCTTTTCAACAAGGAAGTGCAGACAGTGTAAAACAAAGCGGGGACCTTACGGTCCCCGCCTTATTTTTTTATCACTATTTTACTTTGTACTCATGTACTTTTCTCTTAACGTAGCTTGTGTGAAGGATGTGATGAGCCTTCTCGCTTCCGGGCTGTCCGAGATACTCTTTGTAGAGTGTCTGAACATCGGGATTCTCGTGTGAGAAACGGATGGTGTTGGCTTCGTCGATGGAGTAGAGGGCTTTTGCACGCTCTGCACGTATATCGGTGAAGTTACGAACCTTTGCGTGTACACGAGGCTGTCCGCCGCCGTTTACGCAACCGCCGGGACATCCCATGATCTCGATGAACTGATAATCAGCTTCACCCTTCTGAACCTTTGTAAGGAGCTCGTTTGCATTCTTAAGACCTGATGCAACGGCAACCTTAACCTTAAGGCCTGCTACCTCGTAAGTAGCTTCCTTGATGCCCTGAACGCCACGAACATCCTTGAACTCAACAGGTGATCCGTCCTTCTTGCCTGTAAGGGTCCATACTGCTGTACGAAGAGCTGCTTCCATAACACCGCCTGTAGCGCCGAAGATAACAGCTGCGCCGGAACCTGAACCAAGAGGTGAATCAAATCCCTCGTTGGGAAGTGCATTGAAGTCGATGCCGAGACGCTTGATGAGAGAAGCAAGTTCTCTTGTTGTCATTGAATAATCAACGTCGGGAACGCCTGCTGCTGCCTGGTCGTCACGGGTAAGCTCAAACTTCTTTGCTGTACAAGGCATTATGGATACGCAAACGATAGACTTGGGATCCCAGCCCATCTTCTCTGCATAGTATGTCTTAACGATTGCACCGAACATCTGCTGAGGAGACTTGCAGCTTGAAAGGTTCTCTGTCATATCGGGGAAGTAATGCTCGCAGTACTTGATCCATCCGGGTGAGCAGGATGTGATCATAGGAAGTTTTCCGCCGTTGTTGATGCGCTCTAAGAGCTCATTAGCCTCTTCCATGATGGTAAGGTCTGCGGAGAAGTTTGTATCGAATACCTTCTCGAAACCGATGCGACGAAGAGAAGCTGCAAGCTTGCCTTCTGTATTGGTTCCCATGGGAAGTCCGAATTCCTCACCGAGAGCTGCACGTACTGCAGGAGCTGCCTGAACGACAACATGCTTCTCGGGATCTGCGATGGCTGCAAGGATGTCGTCCACATTGGTCTTCTCATAGAGAGCACCTGTAGGACATACAGCGATACACTGACCGCAGCTTACGCAGGATGTTGTATTTAAAGGAAGATCGAAAGGAGATGCGATCTCTGTAGCGAATCCTCTCTCGTTTGCTCCGATGACGCCGATGCCCTGTACGTTTTCGCAAACAGCGGAGCAACGACGGCAAAGTACGCACTTGTTGTTATCACGGATCATGTGAGGAGCGGAATCGTCGATCTCAAAAGTGTTCTTCTCGCCGTCGAACTGATCTTCGAAATCTACGCCTAAGTTGCGGGAGAGTTCCTGAAGTTCGCACTGTCCGCTTCTTGAGCAGGAGAGGCACTCTCTCTTATGATCCGAAAGGATGAGCTTTAATGTTGTCTTTCTGTATTCAAGAACCTTGGGAGTGTTGGTGAATACTTCCATACCCTCGTTAACGGGATATACGCAGGCAGCCGCAAGGCCTCTTGCGCCCTTAACCTCAACAAGACACATACGGCAAGCGCCGATCTCGTTGATGCCCTTTAAATAGCAGAGGGTAGGGATATCTATGTTGGCAAGCTTTGCAGCTTCAAGGATCGTAGAGTCCTTAGGAGCTGTTACGTCAATGCCGTTGATTTTAAGGTTAACGGTTTCCATATATTGATTCCTCCTATTTTCCCTTGATCACTTTTTGCTGATTGCCTTGAACTTACATGTACCCATACATGCACCGCACTTTACGCACTTAGCGGGATCGATCGCCATGGAAGCGAGCTTGTGTCCCTCAGCGATGTAATCGGTACGGGAGATGGCGTCTGCGGGACATCCCTTAGCGCACATTCCGCATCCGATACACTTATCCTGATCGATGGTGTATGTAAGGAGTGACTTGCAGACACCTGCAGGGCACTTCTTGTCAACAACGTGAGCCACATACTCATCTCTGAAGTAGCGGAGTGTTGAAAGTACAGGGTTGGGAGCGGTCTGGCCAAGTCCGCAGAGGGCGTTTGCCTTGATGTAATTGCAGAGCTCTTCCATCTTGTCAAGGTCCTCAAGGGTTGCCTTACCGTCTGTAACCTTCTCGAGCATCTCAAGAAGTCTCTTTGTACCGATACGGCAAGGTGTGCACTTACCGCAGGACTCATCAACGGTGAACTGAAGGAAGAACTTAGCGATATCTACCATACAGTTGTCTTCATCCATTACGATAAGTCCGCCGGAACCCATCATTGAGCCGATGGCAAGAAGGTTATCATAGTCAATGGGAACATCAAAGTGTTCTGCAGGGATACATCCGCCTGAAGGACCACCTGTCTGGGCAGCCTTGAACTTCTTACCGTTAGGGATGCCGCCACCGATGTCTTCAGTAACTTCACGAAGTGTTTTACCCCTAGGAACTTCTACCAGACCGGTAT
>JAEEGL011172358.1_pt1 | contig 15292 bp, 14 predicted proteins | sample 9134231 | NCBI WGS metagenome assembly JAEEGL01 (sample SAMN16246548, study PRJNA631951) | gut metagenome | biome: gut microbiome; feature: rumen; material: fiber-attached | host: Bos | place: Iran: Karaj | collected 2018-10 | reverse complement strand
CAAGAAGATCGCCGGTCAGTCCCGTTACGGCTTCGACAAGGACGGCAACCCCGTATCCAAGATGAAAGCCTACAACATCAGAGACGGTCTGTTCGAAGCGATATTCGATAAATTCTACGAAGATCCGACCCTCATCGCATACGGCGAAGACGTACGTGACTGGAACGGCGCGTTCGGCGTTTACAGAGGACTTACCGAGGCTCTTCCGTATCACAGACTGTTCAACTCCCCGATCTCCGAATCCGCTATCTGCGGCACCGCTACCGGTTACGCAATGGCAGGCGGCCGCGTAATAGTCGAGCTTATGTACGCCGACTTTATAGGCTGCGCAGGCGACGAAATATTCAACCAGATGGCGAAATGGCAGTCGATGTCAGCCGGCGGACTCAAGATGCCCGTAGTGCTCCGCGTGCCGGTAGGCAACAAGTACGGCGCACAGCACAGCCAGGATTGGACCGCTCTCTGCGCTCACATCCCGGGCCTCAAGGTCGTATTCCCGGTAACTCCGTACGACGCAAAGGGTCTTATGAACTCGGCTCTCGCCGGAACGGACCCCGTCGTATTCTTCGAAAGCCAGAAGATCTACGATATGCCTGAAAAATTCGTCACGACCGGTGTTCCGGAAGGCTACTATGAAGTACCGATCGGCGAATGCGCGAAGAGACGCGAAGGCAAGGACCTCACGATCCTCACCGTCGGCGCAACGCTTTACAGAGCTCTTGACGCGGCTCAGATCCTCGAAGAAAAATACGGTCTCACCTGCGACGTTATCGACGCAAGAAGCGTTGTTCCGTTCAACTACGAGCCCGTTCTCGAATCCGTCAGGAAGACCGGCAAGATCCTTCTCGCGACCGACGCGTGCCTCCGCGGCAGCGTGATCAACGATATGGCGCAGAACATCACGTCGCTTGCGTTCGATTACCTCGACGCTCCGCCCGCTGTTCTCGGCGCAAAGAACTGGATCACTCCGTCCGCTGAATACGATCACGATTTCTTCCCGCAGCCCGACTGGTTCCTCGATCTCATCAACGAGAAACTCATCCCGCTCAAAGGTCACGTAGCTAACCAGAACTTCACGAACGAAGAAACCAAGAGAAAGCTCGCAAAAGGCGTATAAGTCAAACAGAATAAGCCGCCGCAAGGCAACCCCGTGCGGCGGCATACTTTAATAAAAAGGAGAAAAAACATGAAAATTTTCATTGATACCGCCAATATCGAAGAGATCAAAGACGCATACTCTCTCGGTATCGTATCCGGCGTCACTACCAACCCGTCCATAATCGCAAGAGAAGGCAAGAAATTCGAAGACGCCATCGCCGAGATCTCCGCGATAGTCTCCCCCGAAACGCTTATATTCGGCGAGGTCATCTCTCTTGAAGCCGACAAGATGGTCGAAGAAGGCAGAGCGATCAACAAGATCCGCCCGAACATGATCGTCAAGATCCCGACCTGTAAAGAAGGTCTCAAAGCCGTTTCGATCCTTTCCAAAGAAGGCATCAAGACCTGCTGCACGCTGTGCTTCTCCGCAGGTCAGGCGCTTCTCGCTTCGAACGCCGGTGCGTCCTACGTCGCCCCGTTCGTAGGCAGAGTCGACGATATCGGCTGGACCGGTATGGAACTGATCCAGAAGATCGCCGATATGTTCGCGATCCAGGAAGCTCCGACTCAGATCGTCGCCGCCTCCACGCGTAACCCGATCCACGTCATCGACCTCGCTCTCGCCGGCGCAGACGTTGCGACCGTTCCGTACAAGGTCATAATGCAGATGATCGATCATCCCCTCACCAAGAGCGGACTCGATAAATTCCTCAAGGATTACGAAAAGATCCCGAAATAAGGGCAAAATCAAAGCCTCAAAAAAGCCGGATGAAACAAGGTTTTTCCTTATCTCATCCGGTTTTTATCCGGCTTCACGGAATATCGGAGCAGACGGTCAAATCCGGAAAAACTCTTGACATATCTTTGAAGCCGGTGTATAATACGGATATTAAATAAAAAGGAGAAATCATCATGGATCAGAATCAGCAGCAGTCTAATCAGAACAACTCGTTTTCGCTTTCCAAGATCACGGATATCGTCGTCAACGTCATTCCGATAATCGTAATCGTTTTCGCGATACTCGCCGTCGTCGCGTTTCTTTTCTATACGGTAATGGGCATTACGTCGGGTTCTTTCCGCGGATTTTTGACCAGCTTTGCAAGCGGCATATCCGCCTGCCTGAGCAACGTCTTTATGGCGGCGGTATTATCGGCGCTTAAAAAGATCATATCAAAAAAATAACATCGCTCAAAAAAAGCTGAAAGCAGCCGCGCTTTCAGCTTTTTTATTATACACGGATCACATATCAGCGAGCAGAGCCGCGCCGATGACGGTGGCGAACTGAGAATTTTCGGGGATTATGAAGCGCTCGGGAAACAGCGTTTCAAGCTCTTTGAATTTTTCAACGCATTGAGGTATTCTCGTCAGATTGCCGGTAAGGACGATATCGGAAACTCCGCACGATTTTGCGGCGAAGCGCGCCATAACGGCGACCGTCTCAAAAACGAGGTTCAAAAGCCCCGCGGCAAGGTCGCTTCTCGTGGCGAGATCGTCCACCTTTCCGAAATTCGCCGCGGTCATATTGCCGGGCAGACCGAAATCTTTTTTCGCTATGTCTTTGATCTGCAGATCGACCTTCTCAACGTCGCCGTCTTTTGCAAGCTCTACGACGGAAGCCGTACTTCCGATACCGAAAAGCTTTGAAGCGAGACCGCTTACAGTACCGCCGCCGACGCCGGTACCGCCGAGATACTCGAACGAATACGCGCCGTCGGTAAAATCGCCGTACGTTATTGATGTACCGGTACCCATGCTCACTATCGCCGCGCGTTTCAGCTTTGAAAGATACAAGCCGCCGAGACCGACGCTCTTGAACTCCTGCACGTGGATGCACTTCAGCCCGTAGATCGAATCCTTTATGTAGGTCGAACCGACGCCCGTGATCATCACTTTGTCGATATTTGATATCGAAAGACCGTTTTCAAGCGTGAATTTGCCGAACGCTCCGTAAACGCTGGTCAGAGGATCCGTCGCTTTTACGAGCATCGGATGTATAAGATTCTTTTCTTCGTCAAAGCCGACGATCTTCGTCGTGCTTCCGCCTATATCTATTCCTACCGTAACTTTCATTTATTTGCCTCGCTTATTGTCGTTAAGGCTATTCTAACACATTTTGATACGATTTTTAACGTACTTATTTAAATAATTTCTGAATATTTACGGCAAACGTAAGACCATTCGCAGTCGGAGCAGATAAGATCGAACTTGTTTTTCTTGTATATCTTTTCTTTTGCGGCATCGAAAATATCTCTACTCAGGCGCTGATCTTCTTTTATGCCGAGCAGAGCGGCGGTCGTTTTATCGTATCTCTGCACTTTTTCTTCTGTTTTGCAGACGCCGTTTATCAGATTCGGGCAGGATGAACAAAGATCGTCGGCTCCGGAAACGAGGCTGAATTCTTCGCCGCCGTCAAGCCGTTTTATGACCTCTTTCATTTTCAGATTGAATTCTTCGCTGTAGCCTTTGCCCTCATAATGAGCAATGCAGAGAATGTGGTGCGGTCTGATCTTCATTTTGACGCCCTCATTGCGTTTGCCGCGGCGAGAAGAGCCACGCCCGTATCGGCAAACACGGCAAGCCACATACCCGTTACGCCGAATACCGAAAGAAGCAGTATGACGGCTTTGATCACGAGCGCGAATATGATATTCTGCTTTGCTATGCCGACGGTCTTTTTCGATATCCTGCATAGCTCCGGCAGTTTTCTTATATCGTCGTCGGTGATCACAATATCGGCGGCTTCTATCGCCGCGTCGGAGCCTATACCGCCCATCGCGATACCCGTATCGGCTCTTGCAAGCACCGCGGCGTCGTTTATGCCGTCGCCCGCGTAAACGGTTTTGCCTTCCGAAAGCAGTTTTTCCATTTCCGCTACCTTATCGGCGGGCAAAAGCTCCGCGTGCACCTCGTCGATACCGGCTTCCGCCGCCGCTCTTTCAGCCGCCGCTTTACCGTCGCCGGAAAGCATTACGGTCCTTTTTATTCCCGTTTCTTTCAGCTTTTGCAGCGATTTTGCGGCGTGTTTTTTGACTTTATCGGACGTTACGATAAATCCGAGATATTCGCCGCCGTATAAGACGTGCACGGCTCCGCTTACGTTTTCGACGTTCACGCCCTGCTTTTTCATAAGGCGCGAGCCTCCGACAAAGGCTTTTTTGCCTTCGATTTTGCATTCGATACCCTCGCCCGCGGTCTCCGTCACCTCTTCCGCCGTAACGGTATCGCCGTCGAGCGCGCATATCGCTTTCGCTATCGGATGGTCTGAATGCGATTCAGCCGAGCGGGCGATCTTTATGAGCAGATCCCGGTCGTTTACCGCTTTGACGTCCGATACCGTCAGCCTGCCTTCGGTGAGCGTGCCGGTCTTATCAAAAGCGAATATTCCGGCCCTCGACACGGTCTCAAAGTATTCTCCGCCCTTTACGAGTATACCGCGCTTCGACGCGGCGCCGATACCGGCGAAAAACGTAAGAGGCACCGATATAACGAGCGCGCACGGGCAGGATACGACGAGTAAAACGAGCGCCCTGTGTATCCATTCGCTCCACGCGCCGCCGAATATCGGAGGTATGACGGCGATAAGCACCGCCGCGATAACCACGGCCGGGGTATATATTTTTGCGAATCTCGTTATGAAATCCTCGGTATGGGCTTTCTTCTTTTCCGCCTCTTCGGCAAGCTTCGCCATTTTCGCGGCGGTGGAGTTCTCATAAGCCGTATCGGCAGTCATAACGATCTCCGATCCGACGTTTACCGTACCGCTCATCAGCCTGTCGCCGACGCTGACGGAAACGGGGACCGACTCTCCCGTTACGGCTGAAGCGTCTATAAGCGAAGAACCCGATACTACGGTACCGTCTACCGGTACGCGTCTGCCGTTTTTGATCACCACGCGGTCGCCCGGGACTATATTTCCGGGCTCGAGCTCGACCATTTCGCCGCCGCGGAGCACGGTCGCCGAATCGGGCGTTATATCCATAAGCGCCTTTATCGCGTCTCTGCTCTTATCGACAGCAAGATCCTGCAGGAATTCGCCGAAGCCGTAAAGTATCATTATTCCGGAAGCTTCCGCAAAGGATCCGGTGAATATCGCGCCGACGGAAGCCGCGGTCATAAGAAACGTTTCGTCGAGCGGATTGAGTTTTATAATGTTCTTTATCGCCTTGAACACCACCTCGTAACCGGCGACGGCGTACGAGAGCAGATACAGGACGATATATACGGCGGCGTGAGTGTGAACGAGATGTTCAAAGATAAGCGCGGCGGCGAAAAGGACCGCCGATATTATCAGTTTCAACAGTTCTGTCTTTTGCTCTTTTTCCATCATTCCGAAATATGCTCCATTCCCTGATCGATTATGCTTCTTACGTGGTCGTCGGCTAAAAAGTAATAAACCGTCTTGCCTTCTCTTCTGCTCGATATGAGCTTCGCGTGGCGGAGATTCTTCAGCTGATGCGATATCGCCGACTGCGTCATTTTGAGCAGCTCCGCGATACAGCAAACGCTCATTTCACGCTCGGAAAGCGCCCATAATATCTTTATTCTCGTACTGTCGCCGAATACGCTGAAAAGCTCCGCAAGCTCGGCAAGCGTTTCGTCCTTCGGCATACCGGTCATGACCTGTTTAAGCATCTCTTTATGTTTATCGTGTTCCATAAAATCACCTCATATGAACGATTGTTCATATGATAACACGTTTATTTTGATTTGTCAAGTCTTTTTTCAAAAACTCTGCCTTTTCTCTTGACTTTTTTGAAAAATGAGTATATAGTTATAATGAAATAATATGCAAGGTGAAAAGATGTTTTACAAAGATACGCTTCTCAAACAGGTACTTAAGCCCGGCAGATACACGGGCGGCGAGTTCAATCAGGTAATAAAAGATCCGGAGCAGGTAAAATGCCGTTTCTGCTTCGCTTTTCCCGATACTTACGAGATCGGTATGTCCAATCTCGGCATAAGACTTCTTTACGGCTCGCTGAACGAAGATCCGGACGTATACTGCGAACGCACCTACGCGCCGTGGGTCGATATGGAAGATCAGCTCGTTAAAAACGGGATAACTCTTTCTTCTCACGAAACCGGCACGCCTTTGTGCGATTTCGATATACTCGGCTTTACTTTGCAGTACGAGCTGTGCTATACGAACGTATTGAATATGCTTCGCCTCGGTCATATACCCGTACTGTCTTCCGAACGCGGGGAGGACGATCCGATAGTGATAGGCGGCGGTCCCTGCTCGTACAACCCCGAGCCTCTCGCCGACTTTTTCGACGTTTTCTCGATTGGCGAGGGCGAGGAGGCTCTCGTCGAGTTCGCGCATCTTTATATCGATATGAAAGCTTCGGGGCAATACGACAGACGTAAGTTCCTTTACGAGGTATCTAAGGTACCGGGATTTTACGTTCCTTCGATGTACGAGGTGACGTATAACGAAGACGGCACTATAAAGAGCTTTTGCCCGAAATACGACGGCGTACCCGCAAAGATAACTAAAAGAATAATAAAAGATTTTGATAAAGCGTATTTTCCCGAAAAGCCCGTTATGCCTTTCATCGAGTGCGTTCAGGACCGTATAACGCTCGAAATAATGCGCGGCTGCATACGCGGCTGCCGGTTCTGCCAGGCGGGTATGATATACCGCCCGATACGCGAAAAATCGCCTTCCGTTCTCAACGAACAGGCGAAGCGGACTTATGAGAACACCGGTTACGACGAGATATCTCTCTGCTCCCTCTCGACTTCCGACTATACGGGATTGCGCGAGCTGACCGACGGTCTGCTTTCGTGGACCGACGACCGTATGATAAGTCTGACTCTTCCGTCGCTTCGCGCCGACAGTTTTACCGACGAGCTGATGCAGAAGGTGTCGAGCGTCAGAACGACGACGCTGACCTTCGCCGCCGAAGCCGGCACGCAGCGTCTGCGCGACGTAATAAACAAAAACATCACCGAAGAAGAGGTGATCCGCGCCTGCAAGGTCGCGTTCGCCGCGGGCAAGACCGCCGTAAAGCTTTACTTTATGATAGGTCATCCGACCGAGACCGACGAGGATATCGCCGGCATAGCGGAGCTTTGCAAACACATAATAGACGCGTTTTACGAGGTCGAAGACAGACCGAAGGGCAAGCCTCAGATCACGATGAGCGTGGCGTGCTTCATACCGAAGCCGTTCACGGCGTTTCAGTGGGAGGGGCAGGATCCTTTGCCGGAATTCCGCCGCAAGCAGCAGCTTCTCGGTCATTTGTGCTCGGATCGCCGAATAAAATATAACTACCACGACGCGGACGGGAGCATTATAGAAGCGGTGCTCGCAAGAGGCGACAGAAAGCTCTGCAGGGTCCTTCTCGAAGCGCTCGGCCGCGGTATGAAATTCGACGCGTGGAGCGAGTTCTTCTCTTCCGAAAAATGGTTCAGGCTTTTTGAAGACTGCGGCGTCGATGTAAAATTCTACGCCGAACGCAAACGCGAAACAGACGAGATACTGCCGTGGGATATGATCGACTGCGGCGTATCGAAAGAATTCTTCATACGCGAAAGAAAGAAAGCGTACGAGGGTAAGACGACCCCGTCGTGCGCCGAACAATGCGCCGGATGCGGCGCAAACAGGCTCGGAGGTGAATGCACGTGGTGCCCGAATACAAAAAAATAAGACTCAAATTCAGCAAGCTCGGGGCGCTGAAATTCATCTCGCACCTCGATCTCGACCGCACTATGAAATCGGCGATCACGCGCTCCGGCGTGAAGATAGAATACACGCACGGCTATAATCCGAGGCCGCATCTCGTGTTTTCTCTGCCGGCGGCGCTCGGGATCGGCAGCGTATGCGAATTTCTCGATATCAAAGCCGCTGATATATCGCCGGACGACGTCAAGGACAGACTCAACGACGCCCTGCCCCCCGATCTGCGGATAATCGAGGCGTACGAGCCCGAATCGGATTTCAGGCAGATAGCGACGTCGGCGTATATAATAACCGCGATATCGCCCGATATAGGCGACGGTACCCCCGATCAAATAAAAGAAATGTTCAAAAAGCCCGTCGTTATAGAAAAGCGTACGAAAAAGACCGAAAGCGGTACGATGCCGTTCGATATTTCTCCGTACGTGGTCGTGAAATACTGCGAGTTTGACAAAGTCAAGCTGACGCTCGGCGTGAACGCCGCCGCTTCGAACAGCGTTTATATAAATCCCGAATACATCGTTAAAGCGATATGCTCGGAGCTGTCGATAGATATGACGGATCCGAATACCTCGCTTTACACGATCCTTCGGACGGAAGTCTTTTTCGAAAACGGTCAATTATTCAGATAAGAGAGGATCGTATATGCAAAGCAAGTGGATCTGGTACAGAGGAGATTACGAATTTTATCACGGACTCAAGCTGCATCTGAGAAGAAAAGAATTCGGGGCGGTCTATCCGACGTTCTGGAATCAGCCTAACGTTTACCCCACCGTGACGTTTATGAAGACGTTTCACGCCGACAGCGAGGGGTACGTGAAAATACTCGCCTGCGGTCAGGGCTACGTCATGTTCGACAACACGTACCGCTTCAACGTGGGAGAGGACATTTTCTTCGGAGAGGGCGATCACACCGTGATAGTGCGGATCAGTAATATCGGCGGTCTGCCGTGCATTTACGCCGTATCGGACACGTTCTGCACCGACAGAACGTGGCTCGTCTCTCCGAACACGGAGGACTATATAAACGCCGGAGACAACCCGGAGTATACGGAACCGGATAAAACGCCGGAGACGTTTCCGTTCGCGTACAAAAAAATAACGCCCGAATCGAGCAGGCAGTTCGGAGACGGTATGCTTTACGATTTCGGTACCGAGACGTTTGCCGAGCTTTCGGTCGAAAACGCGATCGATACCGAAGACTTCACCGTATATTTCGGCGAGTCCGCGGAAGAAGCGACGGATTGCAAAAACGCACTGCTTTTCGAGCGGCTTTCCGGTAAAATGAGCTACCGTCTGCCGGCGTGCGCTTTCAGATACGTTTATATCCCGGTAAAGCTCGCCGGGAGCTTTGCCGTGAGCGCGTTTTACGAATATCTGCCGCTGGAAGACATCGGCTCGTTTGAATGCGGCGACAAGCTTATCGACAGAGTATGGCGCGTTTCGGCTTACACCTTCCACCTCTGCTCCCGTGAATTCTTCCTCGACGGCATCAAGCGCGACAGATGGGTATGGTCGGGCGACGCTTATCAGAGTTACATGATAAACGACTATCTGTTCCACGATAACGGCATAACGAGAAGAACGCTGACGCTGCTGCTCGGCAAGGAACCGTATCATCAGCACGTGAACACGATAACCGACTATTCTCTTTACGTCATAATGGGCGCGTATAACTATTACTTCTCGAGCGGCGACGCGGACTTTATCAGATTCATCCTTCCGAGGCTGAAAGCCCTGTATTCCTATATCGTATCGAATCTCGACGAACGCGGATATATCGTATACCGCCGCGGATACTGGATCTTCATCGACTGGGCGGATATCGACAAAGGCGGCGCGAACGCGGGCGAGCAGATGCTTTTATACAAGGCTATGCTCGATATGAGTCTTTTGTGCGAAGCCGTCGATGAAGACGGTTCGGAATATGAAAAAAGCGCGAAGACGCTTTATGATAACATCCAGCGCGATTTCTGGCGCGAGGATCGCGGCGCGTACGTGGACAGCTTCGATTCCGGACTTGAAAAAGTCGGCAGACACATCAACGTGCTTGCGCTCATGACCGGCGCGGCGGATGAGCGCAAACGCGATCTTATAGTCAAAAACGTGCTGAAAAACGACGCGGTGCCCCCGATAACCACGCCTTATTTCGGCTTCTACGAGCTCGACGTTCTCTGCTCCTGCGGAGAGCTCGAGTACGCGAAGGAGCGTATGCGCTCTTACTGGGGCGGTATGCTGAAGCTCGGCGCCACTTCGATCTGGGAACAGTATATCCCGACCGAACAGGGAGCGGAGCATTACGCGATGTACGGCATGAAATACGGCAGATCGCTCTGCCACGCTTGGGGCGCCGGTCCCGTTTATCTGCTCGGCAGATATTTTCTCGGCGTGAAGGTCACGTCGCCGGGCGCCGAAACGTTCGAGGTAAAGCCTCAGCCGGGCGGCTTTGAAAAGATAATGGGCACTGTACCGCTTCAGGGCGGTTACGTATACGTCGAGTATGAAAAAGGCAAGCTCAAGGTCTATACCGATAAAGAGGGCGGTTCTCTCGTTCTCGGAAACAAAAAGCTCGCCCTTAAAAAGGACGAGACTCTGACGGTTTTAGTCGAATTATGATACTTTGCCGTCGAGCAGCTTTTTGAGAGGCAAAGCAGCAGGAGTTATTACTCCGGCAAGTACTGCCTCGGGTATGGCATTCGTAAGTATCGTTACGCCGATTACGGCGGCTACAGTCGTCGCGCCGTAAGCGTTTTCGGCGTAAATCATCGTGAATTCTTTGTTCATAAACAGGGCTATTCCCCCGAGAACGCCGATAGTGTTGACGACCGAACCGGTTATACCGGCAAGCGCCGCTCCGATTATTCTGAGTGCATTTTTATCGGTTTTTGAAGTCAGAGCTTTATAGACGAGTGCGGCAAAAGTGCCGGCGAGTATCCTCGGAATAAAGCAGATAATAAGTGAGCACCAGTTGCCGCCGAGTTGAATTCCGTTCAGTTCAAACGGATAAAACGGCGTGAAAGCGATAGCCATAAAAGACGGCGGACTGAAAGTCCATACAAGAAAGCTGAACAGACCTGCAGCGAAACCCATCACGGTGCCGAATACAGTTCCGAGCAATACGGCTGATATGCAGACCGGTATCATTGCGAGTGTCGCCACGAGCGGACCGATCGGGATTGAGCCGAGCGGAGTGAAACAGAATATCGCTTCTATCGCGATAAGTACGGCGTACAGTACGAGCGTTCTTATTTGCTTTTTGCTTAAAGACTTTTTCATTTCATTACCTCAGTAGAGTATTGATAGTAAAATTATATATCGGAATTATTTGTAAATCAATACGCAAAATCAACAAAAGAGTATAAAGTTTTCGACAAAATAATAAACACATAAACGGAAAAACATAATGAAATTACTTGTTGTTGTGGATTTTCAGAACGATTACGTGATCGGTTCGCTCGGTTATCCCGCGGCTTCGCAGCTTGAAGCGCCGATTTTGAAGAAGATCCAGAGTTATCTTTTGAATGAAGACGAGGTCGTGTTCGTGCTCGACACGCACGCGGCCGACTACTTATATACCGAAGAAGGCAGAGGCCTGCCGATACCGCACTGCATAAAAGGCACCGAGGGACACGATCTCTACGGCAAGGCGGCGCGAATAGTGAAATTCGCCTCCGCCGTGTTTGAAAAAGGCACGTACGGCTGCGAAGCCCTCTCCGAGTACATACGGGACGGGAATTACGATACGATAGAGCTTTGCGGCCCGGATCTGAACTGCGGCGTTTTTGCAAACGCCGTGATAGCGAAAACGGCTTCCCCGTATTCGGTGATAACGGTCGATCCGGAATGCTGCAGGTGCTTCGATCCCGTACTGAACGAAAAAACGCTCGACGTTATGGAAAGCATGTGCGTACGGGTAAACGGAAGAAAGAAAAGGAAGGTGATATAAATGAATTACGGTTATTACAACGGCGAGATCGCCCCGCTTGAAACGCTCAAAGCCCCCGTGCTTGACCGCGCGTTTTACTTCGGCGACGGAGTTTACGACGTTACGACGTTCGTAAACGGCAGATATTTCGCTCTTACCGATCATTACGAAAGATTCATATCGAGCTGCCGCCTCGCGGACATAAAATTCGATATGAGCATGGACGAGCTCAAGACGGTATTCGACAGGCTCGTTGAGCTTACAAAGCCCGAAGGCGACGCGCTCGTATATTTTCAGGCGTCGCGCGCAACGGGCGAGCGCAAGCACAGCTACGGCGACGACGAGAAAGCGAATCTTTTCGCGTACGTCAAGCCGATAAAGCGCGTGGATATGTTCGAGCACGTCAAGCTGATCACCGAGCCGGATATAAGGTTTGAGATGTGCAACATCAAGACTCTGAACCTTATGCCGAACGTGCTCGCCAACAAAAAAGCCGAAAAAGCCGGATGCTACGAAGCGGTGTTCCACAGAGGCGATATTGTGACCGAAGGCTCGCATTCGAGCGTCATGCTCATCAAAGACGGCGCCGTAATAATACCGCCGCTCTCGAAATACATACTCCCCTCAATAACGAGAAAATACGTCGCTCTTCTCTGCGACAGGCATAATATAAAGCTGAAAATAAGCACGTTTACGTTAGACGAGCTTTATTCCGCCGACGAGATACTCGTCGGATCGGCTTCTTCCATGGTGCGCCGCGCCTCGCATATCGACGGTATAGCCTGCGGCGGCAAAGCGACGGAGCTTTATACGAAGCTTGCAAACGTATATTACGACTGCTACGTAAACGGATGAAGCGCGGGAGAGGTACGGTTATGAGGAAAATTAAAAGTATTCTTTGCGTTGTTCTCTGTTTTGTCTTTTTGCTGCTGAGCGCCTGTACGGCGGCGGATCCGGCGCAGACCGAGCCGCAGCCGACCGCGCCGGCAACGGAAGAAAAGACGGCGGAAAACACGGCGGAAACAGAGGCGGCGACAGAGGCGCCGACCGAAAAAGAAACGGAGGAACAGATAATGGAATGGGAAGGATACCACGTTAAAAAGCTCACCGTCGCCGGTAAAGACATTAGCGGATTCAGATTGGTATTTCAGGAAAACGACGATACGGTCCGCAACTGCGCAAAGGATCTTGTCAACTATATCGACGGCGCGACCGGAATAAAACTCAGCCGCGGCAGCGAAAAGCAGGCGGACGAGATCTGCGTAGGAGTGACCGACAGAGATACCGAAAAAGTCAAAGCCGAACGTGAAAAACTGTATAACGACGGCTACGCGATAATATACGACGGCGGCAGACTTTATCTGACGGGCAAGACGATAACCGGAACGATGTACGCCGTTTACAGTTTTCTTGAGGACATTCTCGGCTGGAGATTTTATTCCTCGACCTGCGAAGAAGTTAAATTCGCAAAGCATATCGACGTGCCGGCAGATACGTGCGTGACGTATTCGCCGAAGCTCATGAACCGCGACACGTTCTGGTTCGACACCTTCCACGAAGAATTCGCGGCGAAGCGCAAAATAAACGGCTCGATAAACAGAAAAATGCCGAGCAAGGGCAGAGGCGAGATGATACAGTACGCCGGTCAGTTCGTGCATACGCTTCCGAAGCTCTCGAACACGAGCTCCGCCGTCAACGCTCAGCCGTGCCTTACCGACCCGCAGGTATTTGAAACGGTGCTTGCAAACGTCAGAAAGTATCTGAAAAACTACCCTAACGCGAAGATAATATCCGTATCTCAGAACGACTCGGACGCTAACGGACGCGGCTGTCAGTGCGAAAACTGCAGAAAGATAGACGAAGAAGAAGGCACGCCGATGGGTTCTCTTCTTACTTTCGTCAACAGGATCGCCGACGCGATCAAGGACGAGTATCCCGGCGTATACGTGGATACGCTCGCGTACAGATACACGAGAAAAGCGCCGAAAAACATCAAGCCGAGAGACAACGTGATAATACGTCTCTGCTCTATCGAATGCTGCTTCGCACACCCGCTCGATTCGGACTGCAAATCAAACAAAGAATTTGCGGAAGATATCGAAGCGTGGTCGAAGATAAGCAAAAACCTGTTCATATGGGACTACACTACGGACTTCATGTACTACATCAACCCGTTCCCGAACCTCAACGTGCTTTACGACAACATAAGATTTTTCGTCGATCACAACGTTATCGGGCTTTTCGAACAGGGCAACGGTCAGTCGATATCGGGCGAGTTCGGCGAGCTTCGCGCCTACCTGCTCTCAAAGGTCATGTGGAATCCCGATATGACGCGTGAAGAATACTATGAATGTATGGACGATTTTCTGCAAGGCTATTACGGCGACGGCTGGAAATTCATACGCGAATTCATAGACAAAACCTCCGAAAAGCCGGCAAACAAGCATATGGGCATATACGACGCGATAACCAGGACGGTAGTCGTGAGCGGTTCGAAAGCGTATCAGAGGGAGACCTTCGACGGTTATATGAAGCTCTGGGAAGACGCTCTTGCGGCATCTGACGAGGAACATAAAAACAACGTCGAAAAATCCTCGCTTCAGATAAGATACGCGTATCTGGTCAAATATTGGGACAAAAACTCTCCGGAAAAACTGAAAGAGCTTTACGAGCTTATGAAAAAGCACGGCATCACCTTTTACAGAGAAGGCGTACAGCTGCCGGCAAACCCGGATTTCAACAAAAATCTTTCGTCGTGGTAACGGTTTTCTTATGTAAAACCGGGCGCTTTCGCAAAATAAACCGAAAAAACCGCAGAATTTACCGAAAAGATATTGACAAGAGACATAAAAATTTATTATAATATAAAAAAACCACGGAGGATAAATCAATGGGACTTTTCGATAGTATCAAAAACAAAGCGGCTGAAGTCGCAAAAAGCGTGACCGGCTCGAACAAGAGCGTGGACGTAGTTTTCAAAACTCTGCCCGAAACGCTTGAAGAGTTCAAGGCTCTGCCTCAGGCGGCTCTTGAATCGCAGTTCGACACCGCCGCAATGACGGTCATCGCGCTCTGCTTCTACCCGCACGACAAAGATCTTTCGCTTTCGATGCTCGAATTTCTGAGCGGACCGAGAGAGATCACTCCCGCCGAAAAGCAGTTCATCAAAGACCGTTTTATGGACACGGACTATATTCCGAGATCGTATTTCAAGGGCTCAACGCCGAAAAACGATTATCAGCCCGCCGAGCCGTACACAATAACCGTTAAAGAGAATCCGTATTCCTACCAGAACGACGGCTACGCGAAGCTCCTTATCGAATCCGGCGGCGCAGATTCGCCGCGCGACGTGGTTCTCCGCAAAGCAAAAGACGGCAAGTGGTATCTGTGGGAACAGCATCTTCTCGTCGGCGTCCGCAAACCCGAAAGCTCCAATCCCTGGGCATAAAAAATCAGGATCTGCCAAACGGCAGATCCGATTTTTTATGCAGCTAAATTCGCCGTGAACAGCGAGCTAAAATGAGCTTTGCTCAGCTAAATTCGGCTTCGCCGAGCTAAATTTGCTCCGCAAACTATAAGGCGAATTT
>JAEEGL010941284.1_pt1 | contig 15292 bp, 10 predicted proteins | sample 9134231 | NCBI WGS metagenome assembly JAEEGL01 (sample SAMN16246548, study PRJNA631951) | gut metagenome | biome: gut microbiome; feature: rumen; material: fiber-attached | host: Bos | place: Iran: Karaj | collected 2018-10 | reverse complement strand
GGAAGCATGAAGATCGTAGAGGGCATGTCGCCCATGATGCGTCACTATCTGCAGATGAAGGAGCAGTATCCAGACTGCTTCCTGTTCTATCGGCTGGGTGACTTCTATGAAATGTTCTTTGAAGACGCCATCGAGGGCAGCAAGATCATGGAGCTGACGCTGACGGGCCGGGACTGCGGCCTGCCGGAACGGGCGCCCATGTGCGGCGTACCGTACCACAGCGTGGACACCTATGTACAGCGCCTCATCAGTCGCGGCTACAAGGTGGCTATCTGCGAGCAGATGGAGGATCCGGCATTGGCCAAGGGGCTGGTGGAACGGGCCGTGATCCGGGTCATCACCCCCGGCACGGTCATCGAGGAAAAGCTCCTGGACGCGGGGAAGAACAATTATCTGCTGTCCGTTTACGCAGCGCGAAACGGCTACGGCTACGCCTATGCCGACGTGTCCACCGGCGAATTCAAGGCGGGGGAGATACGGGGCAGGGAGCCGGAGGCGGCGCTGCTGGACGAGATCACCCGCATCGGCCCCACCGAATGCGTGTCCAACGACGCGCTTTTTGAGCAAGAATACGTCAAGAAGCGTCTGCAAAGCCTGTGTTACCTCGAAAAGCAGCCGGACAGCGTCTTTCAGCTCCTACGGGCCACGGATGTTCTGAAGAAACATTTCGACGTATCCACCCTGGACGGCTTCGGATGCTCCCAGATGCCGATGGCCATTTCGGCGGCAGGCGGCCTCATGCAGTACCTTCAGGACACGCAGAAGAACGGGCTCAGCCATATCCGCCGCCTGTCCATCGTCAGCCGTTCGGAGTACATGCAGCTGGATATGAACACCCGGCGCAACCTGGAGCTGACGGAGGGCATCCGCACCGGCAGCGGCGGGAAGAACACCCTGCTGTACCTGCTGGACGTGACCAAGACCGCCATGGGCCGCCGGATGCTTCGGAGCTGGATCGACTGCCCGCTGCAGGTGCTTTCCGGCATCGATACCCGCCAGGACGCCGTGGAGGAGCTCTATGCGAACACGGTCCTTCGTACCAAGCTTCGGGAACATCTGGATAAGATCTACGATATCGAACGACTCTGTTCCAAGATCGCCTATGGGACCATCAATCCCCGGGACTGCATCGCCCTGTCCCGTTCCCTGCGGCAGATCGGGCCGGTACTGGACGTGATCGCGGATTGCACCTCCGATGATCTGTCCGTCATCCGGCAGGATTTGGACCGGATGGAGGATATGATCGACCTCATCGACCGCGCCATCGACGAGGACCCGGCCCCCAACCTGAAGGAGGGAGGCGTGATCCGCACCGGATTCAACGCGGAGGTGGACGAGCTCAGGGACATTTCTGGAAACGCCAAGAAGTGGCTGGACGACGTGCTGACCCGGGAGCGGGAGAGCACGGGCATCAAAAACCTGCGCATCGGGTTCAACAAGGTATTCGGCTACTTCCTGGAGGTGACCAAATCCTTCACGAATCAGGTGCCCTACTATTATCAGCGCAAGCAGACCCTGACCAACGCCGAGCGATACATCACGCCGGAGCTGAAGGATATCGAAAACCGGATCCTGACGGCCAACGAGCGGCTCATCAAGCTGGAGGGGGAGCTCTACAGCCAGATACGGGACGCCCTGGTACCCCAGACCGGTCGTCTGGAGAAGAACGCGCAGCTCATCTCCCGCCTGGACGTTTACGCTTCCTTCGCGCAGGTGGCGGTGACGAACCATTACGTGCGGCCCCAGATGGGCGACGACGGGATCATCTCCATCCAAAACGGTCGGCATCCCATCGTGGAGCAGACCCTGCAGAACGGGTTTATCCCCAACGACGTGCTGCTGGATCGGGAGGAGAACCGGCTGCTGATCATCACCGGCCCCAACATGGCCGGCAAGAGCACCTATATGCGCATGGTGGCGCTGATCGCTCTCATGGCCCATATGGGGGCTTTCGTGCCCGCCGAATCGGCTCATGTCTGCCTGGTGGACCGCATCTTTACCCGCATCGGCGCCAGCGACGATCTTTCGTCGGGCCAGAGTACCTTTATGGTGGAGATGAGCGAAGTAGCCAATATCCTCAACAACGCCACCAAGGACAGCCTCCTTATCCTGGACGAGATCGGACGCGGCACCAGCACCTACGACGGCCTTTCCATCGCCTGGGCGGTGCTGGAATTCATCGCCGATAAAACGACATGCGGCGCGAAGGCCCTCTTCGCCACCCATTATCACGAGCTATCCGAGCTGGAAGGGCGGCTGTCCGGCGTGAAGAACTACCGTATCTCCGTGAAGGAGATCGGGGAGGACATCCTGTTTTTGCGCAAGATCGTCCGGGGCAGCGCGGACAAGAGCTTCGGTGTGCAGGTGGCCCGGCTGGCGGGCATCCCTGATGATGTGATCACCCGGGCGGGCCAGATCCTCCAGGAGCTGGAGAACTCGGATATGGCGACTATGCATAGAAGCGGCCGTATAGAAACGGTGGACAAACCGGAAATATCCGTGGATAAGTCGGAAAAAGCTGTGGATAACCCGGTGGATAAAGCGGTCTTGTCGGATCTGAAGGCGCTCAACCTGGAGAACATGACCCCCATGATGGCGCTGCAGAAGTTGTATTCCTATCGGGACGCTCTACGGGAGGAGTAAACGATGCATATTCGAGTATTGCCGCCGGCGTTGGCCAATCAGATCGCTGCCGGCGAAGTCGTGGAACGGCCGGCGTCCGTGGTGAAGGAGCTGGTGGAGAACGCGCTGGACGCCGGGGCTACAGCCGTCACGGTGGAAATCACGGACGGAGGCTTGAGTTCCATTCGTGTCACCGACAACGGCAGCGGCATCCAACCAGAGGATTGCCCTACGGCTTTTCTTCGTCACGCCACCAGCAAGATCAGCACTCAGGAAGACCTGGCCGCCATCGGTACGCTAGGGTTCCGGGGCGAGGCGCTGGCTTCTATCGGCGCCGTTTCCCTGGTGACGATGACCACCCGCGTATCCGGAGGAGAATGGGGCACAAGGATCGTATTCGACAACGGCACGCTGGTTGCCAACGAGGCTTGTTCCTGCGTATTCGGCACCACCATCCAGGTGGAAAACCTCTTCGCCAAGGTCCCGGCCCGGCTGAAGTTCATGCGGTCTTCCCGTTCGGAGGCCGGGTATATCGGCGATTTCATGGCCAGGGCCATCCTGGGCCGACCGGATATCGCGTTACGCTTTCTGAGCAACGGGAAATGCGTCTATGAGACATACGGCGACGGTAAACTAAAGAACGCCATATTCTGCGTGTATGGGTCCCAGATCACGGATCGTCTCCTGCAGGTGCTGCTGGACAACGGCTACGTGCGCATCGAGGGATTCGTGGGCAATCAGGAGATATCCCGGCCCAACCGGTCCATGGAGAGCTTGTTCGTCAACGGCCGGTATATCCGTTCCATCGGCATTTTCGCCGCCATTCAAAAGGCTTACGATACCCGTATGATGGCGGGACGATATCCCTTCGCGCTGCTTAACATCACCATCGCCAAGGAGGAGGTGGACGTGAACGTCCATCCCGCCAAGACGGAGATTCGCTTCGTGGATCAGCCCAGGGTGGAGTATGCCGTGACCGCCGCCTGCGCTCAGGCCCTTCGGCAGCCCGTGATCCCGCAGGTGCATCTGCCTGATCCGCCCAAGCGTCCAACGGCGGAGCCGGAGGCGCAGAAAGCGGAACCGATCGTCACGAGAGCGGAACCGAAAGCCTATTCCCCGGACACCGCTTACGAGCAGATGGCCAAGAAACCGACGCCCGTGAGCTATGTAGAGGAATATAAAAAAGCGGTGGTCGTACCGCCCCGGTCCGTGTTGAAGGAGAGCAGCGCCGGATATACTTACAACACCTTTGAGAGAAAAAAGACCCCGGAGGGGGAGGAGCAGCCGAAGACCGGCGTGGAGGTGTTCGCTGTGGCGGGCAACCGGCGGCAGGAGCCGATGCAGGCTGAGCCGAAAAAAGCGGAGCAGGACGCCCTGCCCCTGGATTTTGCCGTCAACATCATCGGCTGCGCCTTCAACACCTATTGGATCGTGCAGCACGAGGACGACTTGTATCTCATCGACCAGCACGCCGCCCACGAGCGCCGCCTGTACGAGGAATTCAACGGGCGGGAGGTGGCCTCCGCCTCTCAGGAGCTGCTGATCCCTCAGCTTATCACCCTGCAGCCCAGGGAGTTCGAGTTGGTGGAATCCTGGCAGGAGGAGCTGGAGTCGTTGGGCTATCGCTTCGAGCGTACCGGCGCCCTGAGCTTGAATCTGACTGCCGTGCCGGTGCTGAACGGGACCGTCTTCGACGGGGAATCCCTGCATCAGGCCATCAACGCCATCGGCGAGGCGGGGAAGGGCGCCAAGAAAGCGCTGGTCCGGGAGAAGCTGATCTATGCCTCTTGCAAGCACGCCGTGAAGGGCGGCGAGCCCCTCCACAGGGAGGAGATCGTCAGCCTCCTGAAGACCTATGTGGAGCAGGGGATCCCCCTGACCTGTCCCCATGGCCGGCCGGTGGTGGCGCGGCTCTCTAAACGGGACATGGAAAAGATGTTCAAGCGCATCGTATGAAGCCGCTGCTGCTGATCTGCGGGCCGACGGCCTGCCATAAAAGCGAGACCGCCCTGCGGCTGGGGGAACGGTGGGGAGGCGAGATCTTGTCCATCGACTCCGTGGCCGTGTATCGGGGCATGGACATCGGCTCCGCAAAACCGGACCTGACCGAACGAAAGCGCGTCCCGCACCATCTCATAGATATCGTGGACCCTGACGATAGAAGCTTTTCTGTCGCCGTTTTTCAGCAGGCGGCAGATGAAGCCCTTCGGGATCTGGCCCGCAGGAACGTGCAGCCCATCCTGGTGGGCGGCAGCGGCCTGTATTGCGACGCGGTGCTGGAAAATATGGGGTATGCGCTGCCCTCCGACGGGGCGCTGCGGCAGCGGTTGGAAGGAGAGTACGACGCCGATCCCCATGGCTTTTTTGAAACGATGGCCCGGGACGACAGACCTTCCGGCCAGAAGCTCCATGTGAACGACAAGAAGCGGGTGGTTCGCGCCAGAGAGGTGTTTTTGCTCAGTGGCAGGCCCTTTTCCTCCTTCAATCAGGCGTATATGGCGGCCCAGCGCGACAGCCGGTATCCGGCGGTCCGCGTGGGGCTCACCATGTCCCGGGAAAAGCTCTATGCAGCCATAGATCGGCGGGTGGACCGAATGATGGCCCATGGGCTGCTGGACGAGGTGAAGGGGCTCAAAGCCAAAGGATATGACCGGAGCCTGCCCGCCATGCAGGCCATCGGCTACGCCCAGCTGTTCTCTTATCTTGAAGGAGAAGTCCCTTTGGAAACGGCGGTGGAGAACATACAGCGCGCCACCCGTCAGTTCGCCAAACGGCAGCTGACTTGGTTTCGGCGGGACGAGCGCATACGCTGGTTCGATTGTGAAGAATATGAGGAGGCGTATCGTGAGATAGAGCGATACGTGAAGGAGACGATATTTGCATGACAGACGTGTTTAAAACGGTGCGGGCAGCGGAGAAACGGCTGCAGCCTGCCTTTTCCCGGCTGGAGGAGATCGCCCTTGCCAACGAAAAGCGGGTGTTGGACGCCTTTCGGGCGGTGCCCGTATCGCCCCGCCATTTTGCCCCAACCGAGGGCTATGGGTACGACGATCTGGGCCGGGACGCCCTGGATCGGGTGTTTGCCCGAGCCCTGCAGACGGAGGACGCGTTGGTCCGGCCCCAGATCGCCAACGGGACCCACGCCATCTTTTTGGCCCTCAGCGGTCTGTTAGAACCGGGCGACGTGGTGTTTTCCGCCACCGGGAAGCCCTACGATACCCTGGAAACGGCGGTAGGATTGAGCGGCAGCGAGCCCAACGCCCTGGCCCGTTTCGGCATCGGCTTTCGCATGGCGCCGCTTAAGGAGACAGGGGAGGAGCCCTTCGATCTGGACGCCATCTTGGAGGGCATCACGGATCATCCCGAGGTGAAGATGCTCTACGTCCAGCGCTCCCGGGGCTACGCCTGGCGGGAAGCCGTTTCGGTGGACAGGATGGCGCCTCTCTTTGAAAAGGTCAAGGCTGTCCGGTCCGACGTCGTCATCGCCGTGGACAACTGCTATGGGGAGTTCACCGAAGGGAAGGAACCCTCCGCTGTAGGAGCAGACGTGATCATGGGATCCCTGATCAAGAATTGCGGCGGCGGCATCGCGCCTACGGGCGGGTATATAGCGGGGCGAAAGGACCTGATCGAGCGGATCAGCTTCCGGCTCACCGTGCCCGGCTCCGGACGGGAGGTGGGGTCCTACGCCGCGTCCTATCGGCCCTTCTTCGAAGGATTGTTTCTGGCGCCCCACACGGTGCTCCAATGCCTGAAGACGGCGATGCTTTTCGGCGAAGTCTTCAAAGATCTGAGGTACGAGGTCATGCCCGCCGGAAACAAGCTGCGCGCCGACATCGTCCAGTCCATACGATTTAAAGAGCCGAAGGAACTCATCGCCTTCTGCAAGGCGGTACAGCACGCTTCGCCGGTGGACAGCGACGTGACGCCGGAGCCCTGGGACATGCCGGGATACAACGATCCTGTCATCATGGCAGCCGGCACCTTCGTCCAGGGCGCCACCACGGAATTGAGCGCAGACGGCCCCATTCGACCGCCGTTTGCCGTATATATGCAGGGCAGTCTCACCTATGAGCACGGTAAACTGGCCCTTCTGGAGGTCGCTCAGGCGGTCATAGAGCAAAGGGAGGCGGGGAAGAGATGAAGAAGTGCATCCTGGGCCTGAAGGCCGTATGCGACGATTGCGGGGCCTGCGAGGAGGACCGCTGCGAGCTGGATCCCAACAAGATTTGCGACAACTGCTTCAAGTGTTTGGAGATCACCGAAGCCTATCGGGAGATACCCATCGGCCGGGTGCTGATGGAAGGGGGAGAGAAGGGCGCCCTGTATGCCCTGGACCCCAACGAAGAGATGGAGCCGGAGATGGATCTCACGGAAGATCAGGGGGATTCGACGGGGGCTCCGGACGATCTGGAGTGGGAGGAGTAGGGTCCTCCCGCAATTTGATATATCTGGTCGCCTGACGCCGCCGTTCCTCCTGGATGGCGGCGTAGTGCTTTCTCGTGGTGTTCACGTCCTTGTGACCCAAAACGTCCGCCACCAGGTAGATATCGCCGCTCTCCTGATAGAGCATGGTGCCGTAGGTACTGCGCAGCTTATGAGGCGTGATCTTCTTGAGGGGGGAGGCGATGCGCGCATACTTCTTGACCAGGTTTTCCACGGCTCGGGCGGTGATGCGCTTGCGCTGCATGGACAGGAACAGGGCGTTATCGCTGCCCGGCATGGCCTCGATGGCTTCCCGCTGTTCGAGATAAGCAAGCAGCGCCGCACGGACCTCCGGCCCGAAGGACAGCATCTCCTGGTTGCCGCCCTTGCGGGTGACCACAAAGGCGTCGGTGGCGAAGTCCACATCGTCGATGTCGATGCCCACCAGCTCGCTGATACGGATGCCCGTGCCCAAAAACAGGGTCAAAATGGCCGTATCCCTGATCTTTGTGGCCTGATGGTACTGCTTTTGCCGTTCGCTGAGGCCGCTTCCCGCTTCGGCGATATCCAAAAGATCGGCGACTTCGTTGGCCTCCAGCCGAACGATGGCCTTTTCGTGGATCTTGGGGGTGTCCACCAGGGAGGCCGGGTTGTTTTTGATCAGCTCCTGACGGTGATAATACTTAAAAAATGACCGTATTGCTGACAGTTTTCGCGCTTTTGCCCGTTCGTTGTTCTCTCGTTCGCGCTCGTCGTCGCCCGTATACAGGGACATGTGCTCTAAAAACAGCTCGATATCCAATGCGGTGATCCTGTCCAGATCCGCCAGCGTCAGAGAGGCAGGGGCCTTTCCCTGAAACACTTCCAACTGCTCCGTACAGAACTTAAAAAAGTTTCTCAAATCTATGGCGTAACCGTATCGCGTCAAGATGCTGGACTGCAATTCCATGGCGCGAAAATACAGACCGGCGAACTTCGGCAGCTCTGCCAGCACGGCCCGAAGCTTCAGCGTGTAATCTTTTTTCTTTTGGAGGGGGTAGTCGCTCATGGTTTCATTTTAAAATAACTATTCGTTAAAGACAAGTTTAACGAATAGTTATTAACAGAAAAGTAACATATTTGGGCTAAATCAGCTCTTTTGGCCCGAAACGATCCTTTGGACGGCCTCTCGAGCCAGCTTGTCGCAGCGGTTGTTGTACTCGTTGTCCGCGTGACCTTTGACCTTGTGAAACTTCACGTCGTGCCGCTGCAGCTGGATCAACAATTCCTTCCAAAGATCCTGATTCTCCACGTTGGATTTTGAAGCGGTTTTCCAACCGTTCTTCGACCAAGTCTCCAGCCATCTTTTTTCCAACGCGTTACACAGGTACGCGCTGTCCGTATACAGATCTACGATGCACGGTTCCTTCAGCAGCTTCAGAGCTTCCAGCGCCGCCGTGATCTCCATGCGGTTGTTGGTCGTGTTCTCGGCGCCGCCGGAGCTTTCCTTCCGAAACTCCTTGTACATCAGTATACAGCCCCAACCGCCCGGGCCCGGATTGCCGGAACATGCGCCGTCCGTATAGATCGTCACTTGCTTTTTCATATATTATCTATTCTATATCCTTAATTAATATATTATATTTTAATATGGATTCGATTTGGAAGTGCTTGATGGCGGCTCCGCATTCGATCTTATTCATTGTATCACTCTTTGCAAGGAATGTCGATATGCTGTCCATGATCCAGGCGGCATATTCGTCCATCTGCGCCATGGGCGCCGTATCCCTCAAGCCAGCGAAGCATTGCCTGGCAGCCGACAGCGAAACGGACAGCTCGTTCATGAACTGGATCGCCTGAGCCGGCGTCAGGCCCTTCTCATCGTATTTCAAGGCGTAATCCGTCAAGGCCTGCGGCACGCTCTGGACGGTCTCCATGGCGTTTTTCAGCTTCTGCGCGTCCGCGACCTGGCCGGACAAGGTCACCTGTATGCCGTCCGGATGGATCGAATAGGCCGTGTTTTCATAGCCGCTGCTGCGGACCTGCTGCTGGACCTGCAGGAGGCTTTCCTGATCCCCGTAGGCAGCTGCGAAGACCCGGCTAAAGCCCTGCTCGTCCTCATAGATATACCCGCCGGCGCCCATGCTTTGGATGGCCAGCGCTTTTGCATGGGCTTCCTCCGGATCCGCATAGGCGCCCATCTGCAGCAGATACCAGGAGGTTTCCGGCAGATCGAACACGATCTTCTCCATGGCGGGCGAAGGCGCCGGGACGGGATCGCGAGCCTGCGCCATGGCCGGCAGGACAGTGGCTTCCGGCGTTATGCTTTTGCCCAGTATTTTGGCAAAGGTCGGCGTGATGTACTGATCCACCAGTTTGTCCCCCAGATAGGACGTGCTCAGTAAAAACACCGTCAGCCCGCAGCAAAGCAGGATGAAAACGACGGACCTTCCGGTATATCCCTTCTGTGCATGCCGATACTTGCTCTCATAGGATCGTGACATATATGACTTGACCTCCCGTTATCCTTTGTACACAGGATATGCACAGGAGGCCAACCTTCAGAACGACCGCCAAAAACGGGCCTTATTTCGATTCTTTCTTCTTGATGGCTCTACCCTTGAATCGAGGCTTGTCGGGCTTTTTATCCTGCTTCAGGACCTCGAAAGGAGCATCCATGGCGTCCCGCCCCTCGGAAGGCACGGCGGGGCGATCGTCCGTCATTTCAGTATACACGATGGCGCTGTCGTCCACCGGGCCCAGGGCGATGGCGTTGGAGACGTACTTCTTCACGGTGAAGGTGAAGCAGGTCCATTTGCCCACCTCGCTCTGAACGGTGATCTGTTCGTCCAGCTTGTCCATGATCTGCTTGGCGATGGACAGGCCGAGGCCGGTGCCGCCTTCCTTGCGGGATTTGTCCGTCTTATAGAATCGCTCGAAGACGTGGACCATATCCTCGGGCGAGATGCCGCAGCCGGAATCCCATACGGAAACATGGACGTCGCTGGCGTCCTGATGGGCGCCGATGCGGATGGTGCCGCCCTCGCCGGCGTAGCGTATGGCGTTGTCCAGCAGGATGACCAAAACCTGCTCGATCCTGTCCGGATCGGAGATCACGTCAGGCAGATCCTCTTCCATATCCAGTTCCAAACGGATGCCCTTCTGGTGAGCGTTTTGCTGATAGCTCTGGTACACGTCGTCGATGAGCTCGCCGATGCTGAAGGTGGTTTTCTCCATGTACTCCGTGCCGGATTGGAGCCGGGACAGCTGCAGCATATCGGTGATGAGCCGGGAAAGCCGTTCCACCTCATGGAGCATGATGCCGTAATACCGCATCTTCACGGCGTCGTCCTTGATCATCCCGTCGGATAGCGGCTCCAACAAACCCCGTATGGCGGTCAAGGGCGTGCGCAGCTCGTGGGAGATGTTGGCGATATAGTCCCGCCGCATCTTCTCCAGGTTCTCGATCTCCGTCACGTCTTTAAAAAGGCCCACAACGCCGGTGCAGGTGCCCTCCTCCCCCATCACCGGTACGATGGAGATCCAAAGGTATTTGTCCCCGGGCAGCGTATATCGAAGGGTGTTGGGCTCCTTAGTCTCCAAAACCCGCCGGAAAGCTTCCCAAACCTCCGTGTCGGGAATAAGGTCGTGGGGCGTTTTCACGTCAACCGCCCCGAACATCTTCATGAGGGCCGGATTGTAATGGGTCAGGTTCCCGGTGTTGTCGAGGGCCGCCACGCCGTCGGTGAAGCTGGAAAGGATATACCAGAGCTGTCGCTTTTCGCTGTCCAGTTGATAGATGGTCTGGGAGATGGTGTCGCTCATGCGGTTCATGGCGCGGGCGAAGATACCGATCTCTCCGGGCACGTTCTCGTTGGCACGGACGTTGTAATTGCCGTTGGTGAGCTCGATGGCTACCTTGGTCATTTCGCTGATGGGCTTGTTGATCTGGCGGATGCTGGCCAGGGCGATGATGAGCAGCACCGGCACCATAGCGATGCCCAAAATCCGCAAAGCAGAGTTCAGCTTGCCGAAAGCGGTGTCGATGTGCTGTATCTCTCGGACGAAGATGAGGCCGCCTTCGATGGTGTCGTCGCTGCCATACAGCGGTTCGCCCACGGCGATGGCGTTGATATGGTTGGTGAGCTGCAGATCCTTTTTCCGGATCTCCTGCCCTTCGAGAATATCGAACTGAACGCTTTGGATGTAGGCGTTGTTGTATTCCGCAATGTTGGTGACGGCTTCGATGCCGCCGGGCGCATAGTAGAAATAATAGTATTTGACGTCCGCCGTGCTGCTCAAAAAGCCCAGGGATTTGGAAAAGGAGCTGCGGCTGGAGAACATATCGTCTCTTACCTCATAGATGCCCTTGGCGGAGTTCATGACGGAGCCCAGGGAATCCAGCTCCAGCTCGATATAGGTTTTTCGCCCGAAATAGGAATATGCTCCCAGGATAGCGATATCAGCCAGGAGCAGTACCAAAATAAATAATGCCAGTGTTCTGCGGAACAAAACGCCCTTCATCGTGTATTATTCCAGTTCGAATTTGTAACCGACCCCATAGATGGTCTTGATGCTCCACCCGAGGCCCGTGGAATCCAGCTTTGCCCGCAGGCGCTTGATATGGGTGTCCACGGTCCGGGTCTCGCCGGCGAAGTCGTACCCCCACACCTTGGAGAGCAGGGTGTCCCGGGTGAACACGTGCCCCGGATTGGAGGCCAGCAGGAACAGGATCTCGATCTCCTTGGGCGTGCAGATGACGGGTTCGCCCCGCAGCAGCACCGTGTAGCTGTTGAGATCGATCATGAGCCCGTTGTGCTGGATCACGTTTTTGCCGGAGTCCTCCCCCGCCGCGTGATTCTCCGTACGGCGCAGGATGGCCTTGATGCGGGCCACCACCTCACGGGGGCTGAAGGGCTTGACGATATAGTCGTCTTCGCCCAGCTCCAGGCCCACGATCTTATCCACCTCTTCTCCCTTGGCGGTGAGCATGACGATGGGGACCTGGCTGGTCTTGCGGATCTCCCGGCAAACGTCGATGCCGGATTTGCCGGGCATCATGATGTCCAGTACGCACAGGGAAACGGTGCTGTCCGCGCTGGCCACGGCGGAGATGCCGTCATAGCAGTCCACCGTCTTGAAGCCTTCAGCTTCCAGATATATCTTCAATGATTCGTGTACGATGGGATCATCGTCTGCGATAAGGATCTTGGTATCCATGTGACTCCTCCTTGCCTTATTCCTTACACATTATATCAAATGTTCAAAAAATGGGAAGAACGTTTTCGTAATTTGGCAAACCGTTTGCATCCTTGACACAATTCATCCCCCTCAGTTGGAGATGATCCTGTCATAGGCCAGTTTGAGGGCGTCCATCGCTTCCTCTATATCGGAGATGGTGTTGGCGGCGGCGGCCTTCCCTATGAGGTCCGCCAGCTCGCTCCTGTCTTCGTCCCCCAGCTCCGGCGTGGTGGAGAGGAACGTCGTCACCTCGGCGATCAGGGCGTCACGGTTACTCTTTGCGGCTGACAGGCTTTCCGCCAGGTTGCACACGGGCAGGCTGTTGATATAGGCTTCCGGCGTTTTGTCTGTGCGCACATAGGTGTCCCCAAAAATCTTCTGCAGGACTTCGTCCGACAGATCGAAGAACATGGAATCGGGACGGATCAGCACGTAGGTCACGTCCTCCACCGATTTGGGATCGCAGGAGGCGCTGGCACGGCAGTTGCTGTCTCGGCAGATGCTGACGGTCACGTGCATGTCGCAGTAGTCCTTCGGAACAGAATCGTAGTCGAACCAGTCGGTGACCAGATTGAACTTTTTCCCGTTCCCCTGGTACTGGATGCAGCCGGTCGAGGCAAGCATGCCGGATACGGGGCAGACGGTCCGCTGGACCATGCCCAGCATGGTGGTGTTCTCATCGATGATGGGCCGATCCTCCCGACCCGCCATCAGCTGCTCCATGAACGCCTTCCACAGGGCGGCGGCGTAATCTCCGCCGGTGGAGCCGGTCTTCAGCTTGTTGGAGGGCATATCGTGGCCGATCCAGACTACCGCCGTATAATCGCAGGTCATGCCGGCAAAATAGACGCTGGAATACTTGGAATTGGTACCAGTCTTCCCCGCCACCGTGTAGCCGTCCAGACGGGCCAGTTTTCCGGTGCCGGACTTGACGGCGTCCGTCAGGATATCCACCAGCTGATAGGGAGTGCTGGTCTGCTCGTAGACTCTGGTGGCGCCGCTTCGGATCAGATCCGCATCCAGGATGACTTCTCCCTCCTCGTTCTCCATGCGGGTGAAGGAGATGGGCTGCCAGTAATAGCCGTTGTTGGCGATGGCGGCATAGGCTGCGCACATCTGGATGGGCGTGATGCCGGAGGTGCCCAGGGCAAGGCCGGGACCGTCCAGATTGAGCTGAGAAGCCGGAATGCCCAATCGCTGCATGTACTCAGCCGCCGTTTGAACGCCCACATGCTCCATAAGGATCCGGGCGGCGACCACATTCAGGGATTGGGTCAGGCCCGTACGCACCGTGACGAAACCGTAGGTGCGGCTGGAGGAAAGTCCGCCGCCGGGATATCCCTTTTCCGTGCCCCATCCGGCGATGGTGCCTTCGGCGTTGATGACTACGGACGCCGGCGAAATACCATGATCCAAAGCAGGCCCGTACACCGCCAGCGGCTTGATGCAGGAACCGACCTCCGTATAGCTTTGGGAAGCCCGGTTCAGGCCCTTACGGATCAAAGGTTCGTCCCGCCCGCCGATGATCGCCCTAAGGTAACCGGTGGACTGGTCGATGACCACGGCAGCGGCCTGGGGCTCCACCGTCTGGATGGTGACGGTCTCGGAGATCTCCTCCGTCAGCACAGCGGCGTTGCCGTCGGCCAGTTCGGGATACCCGCCCCAGGTGGAAAGGGTCTCCTGCACGGTATTCTGGACCGTGGGATCCACGGTGGTATAGATCTTGTAACCGCCGGTCCGCAGCTTGTTCTCATAATAGGTGCGGTTGGCGACGGTGTCCGGCACGCCGTCCTGGGCCATCCAGTGGGTGATGACGTCGGAAATGGCGTACTCCACGAAATACGCCATATCGTACATCTTGGCGTTCTTGCTGACGGGCAGGATGGTGTCCTGTTCGTCCAGGGCGGACAGGTATTGATCCCGGGTGATGTAACCGTTTTCATACATCCGTTCCAGGACCGTATTGGTCCGGTTGACGGTCCGATAGTAGGGATTACCGTCCCGGTAATACATGTTTTGGCGGGGGTTATAGTAATACGGGCTTTGGGTCAGCCCGGCCAGAAGGGCGCATTCCCGAATGGTCAGCTCGGAAAGCTCCTTGCCGAAATAGTCTCTGGCCGCCGCTTTCACGCCGTAATTGGAGCCGCCCAAGTAGATATCGTTGAGATACGCCTCCAGGATCTGGTCCTTGTCCACCACCTTTTCCAGCTGGATGGCCAGATACGCCTCCTGCATCTTCCGTTTGTAGGTGCGCTGAGACCCCAGGATCTTGTTCTTGATCAGCTGCTGGGTGATGGTGCTGCCGCCGGAGGAGTTGCTGTTGCCGAGGATCTCCAGCACGGCGGAGAAGACGCGCTTGAAGTCAACGCCCTGATGCTTGTAGAAACGCACGTCCTCGATGGACACGAAGGCGTTTTTGAGGATATCTGGGATCTCGTTGAAATCGGCCCAATCCCGATATTCCATGGAGGTCAGGTTGGTGATCTCGTTCCCGTACATGTCGTAGAGATAGCTGGTCCGATCGGACTTGGTAAGCTGCGACACCTCCAGCATGGGCGTGGAATCCACATAGGCCTTCCCCACCCCGTAGACCAAGCCCAATCCGGCAAACCCCAGGACGACCAATGCGAACAGCATCAGCTTCAGCGCGTTGAACAGTACCTCTAAGAGGAATGGACGCTTCTTTTTATCCCGCGTCAAGGAACCGCCCGCAGGAGCCTGAGGGGTACGGGCCAGGTTCTGCTGGGTGTTGTTTCGTTTGATTCGATTCAAAAGCTTCAGTTTATCCATCTGTTTCTCCTGCTTGATTATAACACAAGGTACCGCATCTGCAAAGCCGAACGCGATTTGTTCAAAAATCTATTACAATGAATTCCCGAAAAAGTTTAAAATACCTCTTTACAAATCCAAGAACACCGGTTATAATATGCAACGTTGCGAGGGGCATTAGCGCAGTTGGTAGCGCGCCACAATGGCATTGTGGAGGCCAGGAGTTCGACTCTCCTATGCTCCACCAAACAATACG
>JAEEGL012386980.1_pt1 | contig 15293 bp, 14 predicted proteins | sample 9134231 | NCBI WGS metagenome assembly JAEEGL01 (sample SAMN16246548, study PRJNA631951) | gut metagenome | biome: gut microbiome; feature: rumen; material: fiber-attached | host: Bos | place: Iran: Karaj | collected 2018-10 | reverse complement strand
GATGTCGTAATCTGATGTTTCGGCAAGCTTTCTGTAATACTGCTCATAAGCCTCCTCGCCGCAGGGCTTTTCAAAGTCCTCGGATCTGAAAACATTTGACTTGTATTCCAGCTCAAGCTCTTCGCTGCCGCCCGAAATAGTGCGGTAAAGTCTGCCGCATATCTCATTGATCTTCTTTATATACTCGCTTCGCATATAGGATATGACAGCTCCCTCACGAGAAGCCTGTCTGTCCCATATCTCGAGGATACTTCGGTCAGTATTTCCCTGCATTATGCCTTTTAGAAGAGCATTTCGCTGATTCATTATGGCATTGTTCTTGTTTATGTGCATGACAAACACGGGATTCAACTGTGAAGCAGCCATATCCACGAAATTACGCCTTTTTTCGGGTGACCCCTTTACAATATCCGTATCATCGGGAATGAATGCGATACACTTGAAAACATCGAAAAGTGCTCTCGTACCCTTCTGTTTTACGCCGTTTAGTGTGATATTCTTGGGATTTGCCGTGCTTCTGGTCATCTCAAAGGAAATTTTCTGTTCGCGGACACTGTCGAGAATTTTTATCCTTGACTGCATACGCTCTCCGCCGAGGCAGATATAGTCCTTTTCCTTTGAGCCGCGAAAGCTCTTACAGCCCGAAAGTATCCACATCGCTTCAAGAAGATTTGTCTTTCCCTGTGCATTTGATCCTACGATGATATTATACTTTGGATCCGGTGCAAAGGAGATACCTTTCAGATTTTTGAAACCGTCGATGTCAGCATATGTGACTATCACTCTACGATTACCTCTTGACCGTCAAGCTCGACTTTATCGCCCGGACGTATCTTCTTGCCGCGCATGGTGCATACTTCGCCGTTCACAAGGACTTCGCCGTCCTGTATGAGCTGCTTTGCTTCTCCGCCCGAACCCACAAGTGAAGCAAATTTCAGAAGAGCGTCAAGCTTTATGAACTCGGTAGTTATTTTTATTCTGTTTTCAGGCATTTTCTTCACCTCTTATGTTACAGCCTTTAGCCTTTAGGCGTTAGCTGTTAGCAAATGTGTCGCCTTCGGCTAATGGCTCATGGCTAAAGGCTAAAGGCTTAATTGATATCAGCTCTTGAGCTGTATAGGCATTACAAGGAATATGAAGCTTTCGCCCTCCAGCGGAAGTATCTCTATTACCTTCATTGCGCCGTTGAAGCGTAAGCGTACCTTATCTCCCTCTGCGGCTTTGAGAGCTTCGAGGATAAGCTTGTTATTGAAGCCGATAGTAACAGTTTCTCCCGAAATATCGGCGGATATAGCGTCATTTATCTTACCTATTCCTGTTTTGCAGTTTATCTTTATCACGCCGTTTCCGACTTCGCAGCGTATAGGTGACTTGTTCTTATCATCGATAAGGAGAGAACATCTTTCAAGACAGGTGGTGAAATCTCTCTTGCTTACAATAACTTCTGTCTTGCAGCCGCTTGGTATGCTGAGCTTATAGTTATGGAAAACTCCTTCGAGGAGTCGTGATATTACGAAAACATTGCCGATCTCAAAAATGATGTGGCGGTCGTTGGTGCAAATAGTACACATCTTCTCGTCGTCATCGTCTCTGATAAGTGTGGAAACTTCAAGGAGAGCCTTTTTCGGTACTACGAAATGATATTTCTCTGTGCAATCGGTAAGCTCGTTTCTGATAGCCAGTCTGAAGCCGTCTATTGCTACCATATTGAAGCTGCCCTCCTCAATATCAAAGAGTTCGCCTGTGAGAACAGGTTTGCTTTCATTGAGTGAAGCAGCATAGCTTGTCATATTTATCATTGATTTGAGTATGCTCTGCTTTACAGAGAAGCTTCTTGCAGAGTCTACCTTCGGAAGCTCTGGATATTCGTTAGCTGACATTGCAGGGAAGCTGCACTCTGTAGCACTGCATGAAATAGTGATAACGAGGTTTTCATCAATATCGAATTTTATCTCGTCACCTGACATACGTCTTGTAAATTCGCTGAAAAGTCTTGCACTTACTACAAATTCGCCTTCGCCTTCAGTTTCTGCGTTTATAGAAGTGCGGATACCCATTTCAAGATTATAGGCAGTAAGCTCAACGCTTCCTGCCGATATTCTTACTTTTATTCCCTCAAGTGCCGGAATAGTTGATTTCTGTGAAACTGCTCTTGATACATTGCTGATAGCTTCACTGATCTCTGTTTTATTGCAAATGAACTTCATTATATTTTTCCTCCGTGGAAATTCTTAGCCGAAGGATAAGATAAGCTAAGATAAGATAAGTATAATATTATTGTTGTTGTTATTGTGTCGGTGGAAAAGTTAGGATCGGCAGAATTTGAAGATATACGCCGCAAAGCTCGTCCACACAGGGGTGTTGTGAAATTCTTGAAATTGAGGAAAACTTTTCGGGGAGTAATTTTTTATGTTTAATCAGTCGAATATTGTGGAGTTGAAAAGGAAAAAAAGTTGAGAAAAAAGTGGAAAGACGAAATTGGTAATATTTTTTGTCAGAGAATTTCACAGTGATGTTAAGTGTTGAATGTTTCCTGTGTTGAAATGATATCCGACAGTAAAAATATGAATAGACTGAAATGCATTTTTATGTCGGGGAAAATCAGCACTGAAAGTTTTAAAGATAGTTTTAAACACAGTGTTGAAAACTGTGTGGAATAAACTCCATTCAACACTTTAAACGTTCACTTTATGTTTATCAGACCTTGCTCTTGTCTTTGATATTTTTGATGATATCGTTTACAAGGTTCTTGAGATTTGAGTCTTTTTCCATAGACTCTGTAACGCTTGTAACAGAGTAAACTATAGTAGAATGGTCTCTTCCGCCGAATTCGGTACCGATAGATGCAAGAGGCATCTGTGTGATCTCGCGGACTACGTATATAGCTACCTTACGTGCTGTGGAGATCTGTGCGGAACGCTTGCTTGAACGGAGATCATCGGGAGATACGCCGTAAACTGTGGATACCTCAGAAATGATCTTTTCAACAGTTATCGGTATAGGCTGTTCATCTGTGAGCACGTCGCGGATAACGCTCTGAGCCATAGATATAGTGATGGGGCTTCCTGCGAAGTGGTTGAGAGCCTTGAGACGTACAACTGCACCTTCAAGCTGTCTGATGTTTGATTTAAGGCGGTTAGCCATGAATTCAGCAACTTCGCTTGGCATTTTGAGCTCTAAAAGCTCTGACTTTCTGTTGATGATAGCAAGTCTTGTCTCATAGTCAGGAGCTGAGATATCAGCGATAAGACCGCCCTCGAAACGTGTGCGGAGACGCTCTTCAAGTGTGAGCAGCTCCTTTGGAGGCTTATCAGATGTGATAACGATCTGCTTGCCTTCCTGATGCAGCTTGTAGAATGTATGGAAGAATTCTTCCTGCATACGCTCTCTTCCCGAGAAGAACTGGATATCGTCGATGAGGAGTATATCCGCATTTCTGTACTTGTCGTGGAAATCGGATATAGAGCTCTTGTTGAGTGCGCTTACAAGGTCGCTTCCGAAGGTCTCACTTGTAACATAAACGATATTGAAATCAGGATGATTTTTTCTTACCTCATTTGCGATAGCTGTGATAAGGTGAGTTTTTCCCATTCCCGAAGGACCGTAGATAAACAGCGGATTATAGTCCGGAACAGCCTTTGAACCGCAGTTCTTGGCTACTGATTTACTGCAGGCAAGTGCAAATTCGTTTGAACGTCCTTCAATGAATGTATCGAAAGTATAGTCATAGTTTGCAAATTTGTATGACTGTTCAAGCTCTGCGTGTTTCTGTTCAAGCTCTGCATCTGTAGGGACTTTTATAGTCTCGGGCTCGTCTGATTCAACATTGATGACTATATTTACGGGAAGTCCTGCAACGTTGAGAAAAGCTTCCGTCAGAACAGATACGTATGTTTGCATTACAATATTCTTCTGGAAGTCTGTCTGTACGCTGAAAATAGCATCAGTTCCCTCGATCTTTACGGGAACAAGCGGATCTATCCAAGTTTTCATACCGATATCTGGTATTTTACCGTTTTCAAGGCAGTAGCTCTTTACTTTCTCAAAAACCTCGTCAAATGAATTCATAAAAACCTCCGAATATATGTAAGTTTGATTGGGAGAAAAAATAACGATACTCTCCTATATTAATATATAAGACCATTATACCATAAACAATGTTGAAATGCAAGTAAAATTCATGTTAAACAGTTAGAAAATGACTCGTCTTTCCACACACAAATTGACACATTGTTGAAAACTGTGTTGAAATACCTTTAATTCAACACAAAAACACCTGTAAAAACTCTGTTTTTCGCGTGTGAAAATGTTGAAAGAGGTCAGTGAATAAGTTTTTTACCCATTATTTTCAAAAAATTCAACATAATCCCGTCATATGGGCTTATGATGTGAAATTGGACAAAGTATTGAAAATTAAAGGCTTTTAGTTTAAGAGATATTGTTAAAAAAACAGAAAATGCTGATGCGTATAAAAAAATTTCATGATTTGCTTGACATGACAAGCTTTTTAATATATAATGATTTAGTGTAATGCAGGGGAAAGTGTCCCTGCGCCCAAAAATAAAGTTATTCAGAGCTGTTTTTGGCTCTTGTTTACAATCGGAAGAGAGGAGGACACTGAATATGAAGAGAACATATCAGCCTAAGAAGCTCCACAGAAAGAAGGAGCACGGCTTCATGAAGAGAATGTCTACTAAGAACGGCAGAAAGGTTTTAGCTCGTAGAAGATCTAAGGGCAGAGCAAGATTAACTCACTGACGAGGCTGACCACAAAATCTTTATTTTGTGGTCTTTTTTGTTAGGACGGCTATGTGCAAGGTGCAATTATGCTTTATACGGAAATACTGAACGATAACAAGGACTTCCTGACTCTTTATAAAAAGGGCAGGTACGCCGCTTCAAAATATTCGGTCATCTATGTCAGACCAAATGGCAGGCCTTTTAACCGCCTCGGAATTACAGCAGGCAAAAAGGTCGGCAATGCCGTCTGCCGAAACAGAGCAAAAAGACTTATCCGTCTTGCCTACCGCAATGCTGAGGTAGAGCTGCCTGTAGGCATGGATATAGTCATAGTTGCAAGAGCTGCTATATGCAGCATAAAATCACAGGAATACTGCGGCTATATGGACAAGTACGGAGTAAATGACATCAAAAAGATGTTCAAAAGCTTCGATAACAAGAATAAGCGTGTATGAAATATCTGGTTCTGGGTCTTATAAAATTCTACAGGAAATTTATATCCCCGCTTTTTCCCCCTAAATGCAAGTATTACCCTACCTGCAGCACTTACGCCTTGAAAGCAGTTGAGCGTTTCGGCGCAATAAGGGGCTCAGCTCTTGCCGTGTGGAGGATACTCCGCTGCAACCCGTGGTCAATGGGCGGTATAGACTATGTCCCCGAAAAATTCACGTTCAGGGTCAAAAAGTATGATTACATTGATCCTGATTACGATGAAAATGATAAAAAGATCTAAGAGGGATGAATATTGAACGCACTTTATGATATTATCGGTGTGCCTTTTGGCTATCTGATGAGACTTATTTACTCGTTATGCAATAACTATGCCGTAGCTATCATCTTGTTTACGGTAATTACAAAAGTACTGCTGTTCCCTGTCAATTACAAGACACAGAAGGGTTCGGCAAGAATGCAGCTTCTTCAGCCGAAGCTGGAAAAACTAAAGAAAAGCTACGCCAATAACCCACAAAAATTACAGGAGGAACAGCAGAAGCTGTACCAGCAGGAGGGCGTAAACCCTATGGGTTCATGTCTGCCTATGTTTATACAGATGTTCCTTCTCTTCGGCGTTATCGACGTTATTTATAAGCCTATAACCCATATCCTCGATATATCCAAGAATGTTATCAATGAAGCCTGTGCTATCGCAGGTACTGATAAATCAAATCTCAGATGCGAGCTTATTACTATGGAGCACCTGAGAGATAACAGCGATAAGTATGTTTCTCTCAGCGAGAAATTCCTAACAAAGGTGTCCGAGTTTACTGAGAAATTTACTATCTTTGGTGCAAATCTTGGAAAAACACCTACACTTCACCCTGACAGCTGGACCAAGGAAGCTATAGTTCTTTGTTCTATACCATTCCTTGCAGGTCTTTCACAGCTCCTCGTATCTGTATACAGCCAGATACATCAGAAAAAGGTCAATCCTGTTTCACAGCCCGGCGGCGGCTGTATGACATTCATGATGATCTTTTTCCCTCTCCTTTCCATCTGGTTCGCATTCCAGGTACCCGCAGGTGTCGGCTTCTACTGGATATGGTCATCTGTCTTCTCATTCGTCATAACCTTTGCACTTAACTGCTACTTTACTCCCGAGCGCATTAAGGTAATAAATGAGAAGGAAAAAGAAAAAGCAAGAATTTACGCAGAAAAACATCCGAATAAGAAAACTTTCATGCAGAAGATGCTTGAGCAGCAGGCTGCACTTGAACAGCAGAACGGTTCAGGTTCAGGAAAAAACAACGGCATTTCACGTTCAGAGCAGAATAAGCAGAACAGAGACAAGCTCAAGGAAGCAAGAAGACGTATGGCTGAAAAATACGGTGATTCTTATGACGATAACGATGATGAGGAGTAATTCCTCAGGGAGGTAATGTATGACTGAAATATTCACAGCAAGATCTGTTGACGAGGCTAAAGAACTCGCAGCAAAAAAATTCGGAAAGAAAATCAGCGAGATCAAGTTTGAGATCATCGACGAAGGCAAGAAGGGTCTTTTCGGACTCGGTTCAAAAGAGGCTAAAGTAAAGGCTACTGTTATAGAAGGTGCAGCACAGGCAACTGCTCCAAAGGCTGCTGCTCCTGTTGAAGCTTCAAAGGCTCCTGTTACAACTGCTCCTGCACCAAAGGCAGAGCCTGTTGTAAAGACTGTTTCAGAAACAAAGCCTGTTGTTACTACAGAAACAACAGCTGCAAAGACAGAAGAAAAGACAGCAGAGGCTGCTGTTGAAGTTCCAGAAGAATCAGAAGAAGCTTATTCACTCGATAACTTCACACTTATTGAGGACGAGGCTCTCGTAAATCCAAAGGTAAAGCTTGCAAGAGACTATATCACAAGCATTTTACGTGCTATGGATATCGAGGCTGAATACAAGATCTATCAGAACGAAACAGGTGCTGTACTCAATATCGAGAGCAGCAATAACGGTACTATAATCGGCAGACGCGGCGAGACTCTCGACGCTATCCAGTACCTTTGCTCTATCATCGCTAATAAGGGCGACAAGGACTACTACAGAATTACGATTGACTGTCTCGGCTACAGAAGCAAGAGAAAGGAAACTCTTGAACAGCTGGCTGCTAAGGTTGCAAAGTCAGTTCTCAGAACAGGCCGCTCACAGCCGCTCGAGCCAATGAATCCTTACGAAAGAAGAGTTATCCACTCAGCTATCTCAAATATCGAAGGCGTTTCTTCACGTTCAGTTGGTGAAGAGCCTTACAGAAAGATAATCATTTCCTCAAACAACCCAAGAAGAGGCGGCGGCAGACGCGATAACAACAGACGCGACGGCGGCAGAAGAAATGACAGAAGAGGCGGCGAGAGAAGAAATAATAATCGCGACAGAGAGGTAAGCATGGAGCGCAGAAGCGTTGACCTCTCAACAAGCTTCGAGAAGGATTACAAGAGACCAAAGCCTGAGGACGAGATCCAGGGCGGTCTTTACGGCAAGATCGAGCTTTGATGAAAATATCTTAAACAACGGCGTAATGCCGTTGTTTTTTTAGGAGTGATTAAATGTCTACCATAGCAGCAATCTCAACTCCGAATGCTATAGGCGGTATATCCGTCATACGTATCTCGGGTGAAGATGCTATTGGCGTTGCGGAAAAGATATTCTCCCCTTGCGGCGGTAAAAAAGTTTCGGATATGGCTGGCTATACCTGCGCATACGGCATAGCCCACGACGGTGACGAAAGGCTGGACGATTGTATTCTCACAGTGTTCCGCGCACCTCACAGCTATACAGGCGAAGATGTTGTAGAGATATCATGTCACGGCGGACTGTACGTAACGAGAAAGGTGCTCCGTGCAGTTCTCGGACACGGTGCTGTGAACGCGGAGGCAGGAGAATTTACAAAGAGGGCTTACCTCAACGGAAAGCTGGACCTGACACAGGCGGAAGCAGTCATGGATATTATTTCCGCAAAGGGTGAGCGTGAGCTTAAAATGGCTGAAAATCTACGTGAAGGCGCGGCTTTCAGGAAGGCTGAGAAGTGCTCGGGAAAGCTTATGAAGATTCTCGGAGACCTTGCGGCTTGGGCTGATTATCCCGAGGAGGATATCCCCGAGGTGCGTCCCGAGACTCTTATTGAGGAGCTTTCGGAAGTCCGCAATGACCTGAAATCGCTGGTGCAGAATTATGACAGCGGACGCATACTCAGGGAGGGCGTTTCCACGGCTATCATCGGCAGACCGAATGTGGGCAAGTCTACCCTTTTCAACTGCCTCAGCGGCTGCGAGAGGAGTATTGTTACTGAGATAGCAGGCACGACCCGTGACATTATTGAGGAGTCAGTCCGCATCGGCGACATCACTCTCAGGCTTTCTGACACTGCCGGTATCCATGAAACAGATGATATCATCGAGGGTATCGGAGTTGATATGGCTGAAAAAATGATCGCTTCATCTGAATTGATAATTGCAGTCTTTGACGGAAGTTGTCCTCTCACTGCGGACGATCAGTATTTAATTAATAAAATTAATAAATATAAAACAGTTGCTGTGGTTAATAAAAGTGACGTTGAGCAGCTCCTTGATATTGCCGAGCTTGAGAAGCAAATTAAACATATTGTATACATTTCGGCTAAGGAAAATACGGGAGTCGAGAAACTTCACAGACATATTGAGGAGATATTCAAGCTTAATGAGGCTGATTTTGATACGGTAACTGTAGCTAACGAGCGTCAGAAATACTGTATCGACAAGGCTCTCGAAAGTATTGAAAGTGCTATTTCATCACTTGAAATCGGTGAAATGCTTGACGCTGTGAATATTCTTATAGATGAGGCTGAGCAGTCGCTGCTCATGCTTACAGGTGAAAAAGTTACGGACGCAGTTGTGGACGAGGTGTTCTCTCGCTTCTGTGTCGGAAAGTGAAATGTTTCATGTGAAACAAAAAGGAGGGATATTTTTGAATTACGAAATGGGTGAGTTTGACGTGGCAATCGTCGGCGCAGGCCATGCTGGTGTGGAGGCTGCACTTGCTTCTGCACGACTTGGCTGCAAGACTGTCATGTTTACAATATCACTGGATCAGATTGCAAATATGCCTTGCAACCCGTCCATCGGCGGAACTGCAAAGGGTCATCTTGTGCGTGAAATAGACGCTTTAGGCGGAGAAATGGGCAAAGCTGCTGATAAATGTTTCATTCAGAGCCGTATGCTCAACCGCGGAAAAGGTCCTGCTGTTCATAGTCTCAGAGCTCAGGAGGACCGAGTAAAATACCATGAGTATATGAAAAATGTGTGCGAAAAAACAAAAAATCTTTTCATAAAGCAGGCTGAAGTTGCTGATGTGATTGTCAGTGACGGAAAAATTACAGGCGTGAGAACTTCTCTCGGTGCTGAATATAAAGTAAAAGCAGTCGTAATTGCAACGGGAACTTATTTAAAAGGTAAGATACACATTGGTGAAGTTTCATATGAAAGTGGTCCTGATGCTGCACTTCCAAGCAAATATTTATCAAAAAGTCTGGAAGAAAATGGAGTCGAGCTAAGAAGATTCAAGACAGGAACTCCCTGCCGCGTAAATAAAAGAAGTATTAATTTTGATATAATGGAAAGACAGGACGGCGATGAAAATATCGTTCCGTTTTCATTTGAAACAGATGCAGAGCCACTTGAGAACAAAGTGAGCTGCTATGTTACCTATACAAACAGTAAAACCCATGAAGTCATACTCGCAAACCTCGACAGATCACCTTTATACTCAGGCAGAATAGAGGGAGTTGGTCCGAGATACTGTCCGTCAATCGAGGACAAGATAGTGAGGTTTTCTGATAAACCCAGACATCAGCTTTTTGTAGAGCCCATGGGACTTACAACAGATGAGTACTATTTACAGGGAATGTCGTCGTCGCTGCCCGAGGACGTACAGCTTGCTTTCCTCAGAACAATTGACGGACTTGAGGACGTTGAGATCATGAGACCTGCATACGCCATAGAGTACGACTGCTGTAATCCGAATCAGCTGCTCCCTACCCTTGAATTTAAGAACGTAGAGGGACTTTACGGCGCAGGACAGTTCAACGGAAGTTCGGGCTACGAAGAGGCTGGTGCGCAGGGACTGGTTGCAGGAATCAATGCTGCACTGAAGATCAAGGGAAAGGAACCGATGATACTTGACCGTGCGAGCTCTTATATCGGCACTCTTGTCGATGATCTGGTAACTAAGGGCTGCTCCGATCCGTACAGAATGATGACTTCACGAAGCGAGTACCGCCTTATTCTTCGTCAGGACAATGCTGACCAGAGATTGACCCCGATTGGGCATAAAATCGGGCTTATTTCAAATGAAAGATACGAAAAGCTCATGGAAAAGGAACGCCTTACAGCCGAGGAGATCGAACGTGTTTCAAAGCTGAACATCTCCCCTACCGACGAGCTTAATCAGTTTCTTGAAGAAAAAGGCACTTCGCCAATGACTACGGGCTGTAAGCTTGCTGATCTTATTCGCCGTCCTCAGATAAATTATAACGATCTTGCTTTTATAGATAAGGAGCGTCCAGAGCTTCCGTGGGAGGTTTGCGAGCAGGTTGAATTGCAGATCAAGTATGAGGGATACATTCAAAAGCAGCTCATACAGATAGAGCAGATGCGTAAAATGGAGTCAAAGAAACTCCCGAAGGACCTTGATTATAGCCAAATCTACGGGCTTAGACTCGAGGCTGTAGAAAAGCTTAATAAGATAAAGCCACTATCAATAGGACAGGCTTCACGTATTTCCGGTGTCTCTCCTGCTGACATTTCAATGCTTGCCGTATGGCTCATGCATGAGAAGGGAGAATAATATGCTTCCTGAATTTGAACTATGTTGCTCTGAATTTTCATCGTTTGGAATTGAATTAAATGAGAAAAAATACAGAAAGCTCGATTTGTATGCGGACTTTCTTGTGAAGTACAATGAAAATGTAAATCTTACGGCTATTACTGAGCCACATGAGATACTTCGCAAGCATTTCATCGACTCGGTACTGCTTTCAAAATATGTCGATTTTCCGGAAGATTCTTCACTTATTGATGTCGGTACCGGAGGAGGATTTCCCTCCGTTCCGCTTAAAATTTTCAGACCCGATATAAAGCTGACGCTTTTAGACAGTCTTAATAAGAGAATTGATTTTCTTAAACAGCTTTGCGATAAGCTTGAAATTGAAGCCGAGTTTGTCCACGAACGAGCTGAAATTGCCTCGAAATTACCTGAATACAGGGAAAAATTTGACTACTCCTGTGCAAGAGCTGTTGCGAATATGCCGCTGCTGAGTGAGCTTTGTATCCCCTTTGTCAAGGTCGGCGGCAGTTTTCTTGCAATGAAGGGTCCAACCGAAGACATCTCACTTGGTAAAAATGCAGTCGAACTTCTTGGCGGTACTATCGAAAATACCGTTAATTATGAACTTTTCGACGAAAGCCGCAGGATTATTGTGGTAAGGAAAATATCGCAAACTCCGCCAAAATACCCTCGAAATAGCAGTCAGATAAAGAAAAAAAGCCTTTAAAAAGGTTTTATATTGTCAGTAAAACCGCTGTTTGAATGAAAAACAGCGGTTTTTTTGTATGGAAAGTATTTCCCGATGGTGTTAAAATTGTTATATCACCAAAGGAGGTATTTTTATGGCAGGATTTTTGAATTTTACCAAAGAAAAGCTTATAAATAAAGTCGTTGAAATTGGCATCAGCGAGATAATCCCAAATCCATATCAGCCGCGCACCGACTTCAACGAGGATATCACCGCACTTGCGGAGTCTATTGCTCAGAACGGTATTCTACAGCCATTATCTGTCAGAAAGAAGGACGGAAAATACGAGCTTATCGCCGGTGAGCGCAGGCTCAGAGCTGCAAAAATGTGCGGCTTTGAGGCTGTACCGTGTATAGTACACGAAGTCAGTGACAGACATTCGGCAATACTTGCACTTGTAGAGAATATTCAGCGTCAGGACTTGTCATTTTTTGAGGAAGCCGCTGCAATTGAGAAGCTTATCACACATTATGGTATGACTCAGGAGGACGCAGCTGCAAAGCTTGGACGTGCGCAAAGTACCATTGCAAACAAGCTTCGATTGCTCAGACTTACCGAAAAGGAGCGTGAATGTATTATCCATTACGGACTTACCGAGCGCCACGCACGGTCTTTACTCAGGCTCGGCAGTCCCGACGACAGACTTTTCATTCTTGAAAAGATAATTAAGAATAATCTTAATGTTGAGCGGTCCGAGCATCTAATTGATGAATTTATCGGCAGTCAGCGCAGCAAAGTCAGCTACAAAAAGCGTTCGGTAGTTTTTCAGAATGTAAAGATGTTCGTAAATACTATAAATAAAGCTGTAGAGACCATGCAGGCTGCGGGCATATCTGCAGACTCCAGAAAAATACAAAACGAGGATTATATTGAATATCGTGTCAGAATTCCTATTCAGAAGAAAACATGATATAAAATTGTTTCACATGAAACATTCTAAACGATGTTTCATGTGTTTTTTTATGTTTCACGTGAAACAATTATAAATTGACGGGGTTATTTATAGGTGAAATTGTTTCATGTGAAACAATTTTTGAAAAAATCACTGTATTATATTTACATTACAATAAAAAAGTGATATAATAATATAAGTAACTTTGAAAGGAAGATAATATGGGCAAAATCATAGCTGTTGCCAATCAGAAGGGCGGCGTAGGAAAGTCTACAACTGTTATAAATATTGCGGCATATCTTGGCTCTCGCGGCATGAAGATACTTTGTATCGACTCTGATCCACAGGGCAATACAACTACAGGTTTCGGAATCAAGAAAAAGTCTGTTAGTGCTTCAACTTATGATGTAATAACGGGCAAGACTCGCATTCAGGAAGCTGTTATTGCTACTGAGTTTGAAAATGTTTCAATAGTTCCTGCTACAGAAGCTCTTGCAGGCTGTGAAATTGAGCTTGCAGAGTATGAGAACAGAGTCAACAGACTTAAAATGCAGATACTTACCTGTAAAGACGACTATGACTATATTTTCATAGACTGTCCGCCTGCATTGGGTACTATTACCATAAACGGTATCGTAGCCTGCGACAGTATAATTGTGCCTATGCTTGCAGAGTTTTATGCTCTTGAAGGACTTTCACAGCTGGTAAATACTATAAAAATAGTTAAAAATAATTATAATCCTGCGCTTGAGATCGAGGGTATACTGTTTACAATGTTTGACGGCAGACTCAATGTTGCTAACGATGTTGTAAGCGAAGTAGAGAAATATTTCCCTGATAAGGTGTTCAGGACTAAGGTGCCGAGAAATGTCCGCATTTCAGAAGCTCCCAGCCACGGAAAGCCTGTAATGTACTACGACAAGTCATCAAAGGGTGCAGAAGCCTATGAGCTCGTATGCCATGAGATGCTTGGCGAGCCTCTGGAGCTGCCGAAAAAAGTAAAGGTCTTCTCTTTCAAAAAACATAAGAAAGGAAAACGTTCGTAATTGATTTGCCGGTGTAAATCAATAAAGACGAATGAGGTTGAACTATGGCAAAAGGTGGTTTAGGCGCGGGTCTTGATACACTTTTCAGTGACAATACCAATGATATACAGGTAAAAAAGACTCTCCGCACCTCAGAAATAGAGCCGAACCGCGATCAGCCGAGAAAGGCTTTCAGCGACGAGGCAATAACCGCTCTTGCAGACTCTATCCGTGAGCATGGTATGCTTCAGCCGATTCTCGTTCGCCCCATAAGCACAGGCGGCTATCAGATAGTTGCAGGTGAAAGAAGATGGCGTGCAGCAAGAATGGCAGGTCTTGACGAAGTTCCCGTAAATATACGTGAGCTTTCAGATCTTGAGACTATGCAGATAGCAATTATCGAGAATTTGCAGCGTGAGAACCTTAATCCCGTTGAAGAAGCCGCAGGCTATAACGAGCTTATAGAAAAGTTCGGTATGACACAGGAAAAGGTTGCTAAAATGGTGGGACGTTCACGTTCCGCAGTTGCAAACGCTGTAAGACTTCTGGCACTTCCCGAAAGAGTGCTGAAAATGCTTGAAAACGGCGAGATATCAGCAGGTCACGCGAGAGCACTGTTAGGCTTTGAAGATGAGGAAATGCTTGTTGCAACAGCTCTCAAGGCTGCTGACGGCGGTCTCACTGTAAGACAGGTAGAAAAGGCTGCACAGAAGTCTGCTGAACACGCAGAGGAGTCCGCTAACGAGCGCTCAAATAAAAAAATCGACAATTACTTTAAGGAAATGGAGCTTTCCCTCAACGAGCGTCTTGGCAGAAAGGTCAAGGTTGACTACGGTAAGAACAAGGGTGCTCTTATACTTGAATTTTATGATAAAAATGACCTTGCGGCACTGGCTGAAAAGCTTGCCAAAGAGGACTAAGGAGAATAAATATGATAGATATCAAACTTATTAGAACCAATCCCGAACTGGTCAAGGAAAACATCAAGAAGAAGTTTCAGGACGACAAGCTTGAACTGGTTGACAAGGTGATCGAGCTTGACAAGCAGTACAGAGAGACTAAGCTTGCCTGCGATAATCTCAGAAACACAAGAAATGTAAAGAGCAAAGAGATCGGCGGTCTCATGAAGAACGGTCAGAAGGACGAAGCTGAAAAGGTAAAGGCTGAGGTTTCTGCTCTCGGCAAGGAGCTCGAAGAAAAGGAGCAGCTTGAAGTCAAGCTTGAAGCTGATATCCGCGAGATAATGCTTGTTATCCCTAATATAATCGACGAGACAGTACCGATAGGCAAGGACGACACTGAGAACGTTGAGGTAGAGAAGTTCGGTGAGCCTGCTGTTCCTGCATTTGAAGTACCTTACCACGTTGATATCATGGAAAAGCTCAACGGTATTGACATCGACAGTGCACGTAAGACAAGCGGTAACGGTTTCTATTATCTTTGCGGCGATATCGCACAGCTCCAGAGCTGCATACTCTCTTACGCAAGAGATTTCATGATTGACAAGGGCTTTACATATTACATTCCGCCATTTATGATAAGAAGCAACGTTGTTACAGGCGTTATGAGCTTCGCTGAAATGGAAGGCATGATGTACAAGATCGAGGGCGAGGATCTTT
>JAEEGL011836395.1_pt1 | contig 15293 bp, 13 predicted proteins | sample 9134231 | NCBI WGS metagenome assembly JAEEGL01 (sample SAMN16246548, study PRJNA631951) | gut metagenome | biome: gut microbiome; feature: rumen; material: fiber-attached | host: Bos | place: Iran: Karaj | collected 2018-10 | reverse complement strand
TCGTTGCATGAAGCAAGCCGTTACGATTTTACAACCGTATATCGATCAGCAGAAAGTAAATAAGACTTCCTCGGCAGGTAAGGTTCTCTTAGCCACCGTAAAGGGTGATGTTCATGATATAGGCAAGAACATAGTTTCTGTGGTTATGGCTTGTAACGGATATGAGATTATAGACCTAGGCGTGATGGTTCCTGCCGAGGAAATTGTAAAAAAGACTTTGGAACTAAAACCAGACATCATAGGACTAAGCGGACTTATCACTCCCAGTTTGGATGAGATGATAAAAGTGGTAAGACTGCTTAAGGAATCGGATATCTCTGTTCCTGTAATGATTGGCGGAGCCACGACAAGTCCTTTACACACAGCCCTTAAGATTGCCCCTCAGTACGACGGCTCTGTTATATGGGTTAAGGATGCCAGTCAGAATGCTCCGCTGGCTGCTAAGTTTATTAATCCTGTTACCAGAGAGGAAGCTCAGGACAGTTTGCAACGAGAGCAAAAGGATTTGTGCGAGAAGGATTCTCCGACCGACATTCTCAGCTTCGACGAAGCCAGGAAAAGGAAGCTGGACCTTTTTTAAAGGAAATGCACATCTGTTATAACCTGAGATTGCACGTGGGCATTAAGCTTACGGGTAATCTCGCCGTGCATCATCAACAGGTTCTGCTTCAGTGCCGGACTTTTTAGCTTTACCCAGAGAATGGAATTCCTGATGTATAGCTCGGAGGTATATTTGCTGATACCTTCTCCCATAACGGCAGGCCATGCATTAATGATGCGATGTTCAAGAAGAGGGGTTTCGAGTCCTTCACTCCTAAGAAACTGCATCAAGATGTCTCCTATCAGTTTTGGCTTATTTCTAATCATACTGTTACATTTCCGCTTTTTACGTGAAAGATTCTATAATCTCCATTGGATTTCTGAAGAATACTGTCCAGATGGTCACGATTGGTGTCAGTAATAAAAATCTGGCCAAACATGTCGTTGTTGACCAAAGATACAATCTGTTCCACACGTTCTGTATCTAACTTGTCGAAGATGTCGTCCAGAAGGAGTAGGGGAGTAGTCTTGCTGCCTGTACGTTTCAGGAAATCAAACTGCGCCAGTTTAAGGGCAATCAGGAATGTCTTGTTCTGCCCCTGAGAACCTTCTCTTTTTATGGCGTATCCGCCTAAAAGCATTTCCAAATCATCTTTATGAACTCCATGCAGGGAATAGCCGACAGCCTGATCACGGAATCTGTTGCTTGTCAGTTGTTCCAGTAAAGGGCCACGTTGGCAATGTGATGTATAACGCAGTTCAACCGTCTCTTTCTCTTTTGAAATATGGTTGTAAAACTGTTGGAAAATAGGGGTGAAATCCTTAATATATTCGCTGCGGCATTGGTATATGTATTCTGCCTCCTTAGCCATTTGCTCTTCCCAAAGTAAGAACATTTCCGTATCTGGGGTAATTTCCTCCTTCAGAAGGGCGTTGCGCTGGAGTAAAGCCTTATTGTATCTTAGCAGCGACTCCATATATATAGGATTATACTGGGATATGATGATGTCCATGAAGCGCCGCCTCTCCTCGCTGCCTCCTGAAATCAAAAAGTGATCGGCGGGAGATACCATAACCAATGGAATCAGACCTATGTGTTCCACCAGACGCTTGTATGCCTTTTTCCCTCGTCTGACAATCTTCTTCTGGCCACGTCTGATTCCTATATGGATGTCTTCAGCCGTACCATCTTCGTTTTCGTATAGTCCGGCAATAGACATAATGTCTTGATTGTGAAGGATGCATAAAGAATCCTGACTAGTGGAATAGCTTCGACAAAGACTGAGAAAATGGATGGAGTCCAACAGGTTTGTCTTACCTTCACCATTCATTCCCAAAAAACAATTTATTTTAGGAGAAAGGTCCAGCTCACATGACTGAATGTTCCTGTAATTGATTATAGAGAGGTGCTTGAGTATCATTTCAAGTACAAAAATACATCATTTATTTCTATTTAAACGCATGAAATGGAAAATATCTTTATGGAAATTTTATCTTCTGCAATATTTTAGCTAATTTTGCGCGGAATTTTGAACGAATATAAATAAAAACATTAAATAAAATGGCAAAAAACAAAAAAAACTACAACGAGGTAAATGAGTTCGATGAAGCTTTGGTAGCCTCAAAATCGTTCTTTGAAAAGAACAAGAAAGCTATTGTATATGGTGGAGGTGCTTTGCTCGCAATCATTATTGCAGCTTTGCTGATTCATCAGTTCTACATTGTTCCCCGTAACAATAAGGCTAACGAAAGCCTTTTTGCTGCTCAGGAACTTTTTATGAACGGCGAGTATGAGAAAGCCCTGAACGGAGACGGTCAGAATATGGGTTTCCTGGCTGTTGCTGATGAATTCGGTAGCACAAAGGCAGGAAATCTTGCACACTTGTATGCAGGTCTTTGTCTGGTACAGACAGATAAATTTCAGGAGGCTATTGAACAGTTAGAAGACTACAGCAGTTGCGGTGATGATATGGTTAGTCCTTCTGTTATCGGTACTATTGGTAACTGTTATGCAGAACTTGGTCAGAACGAGAAGGCTGTTGAGATGCTTGTAAAAGCTGCCAACAAGGCTGATAACAATACCCTCAGTCCCATCTACCTGATTCAGGCAGGTCAGATCTACGAGTCTTTGAATCAGAACGAGAAGGCATTGGATTGCTACAATCAGATCAAGACAAAGTACCAGCAGAGCATGCAGTACAATGAAGTTGACAAGTACATCGAGCGTGTAAAGAAGTAAACTATGGCTTCTGCTTTACACAATCTTTCAGATTACGATTTCGCTTCTGTACCCAATGCAGCCGACATGAAGTTCGGCATTGTGGTAAGCGAATGGAATAGCAAAATCACAGGCGCCCTCCTTCAGGGCGCTTTTGATACCTTGACCCGTCATGGTGCCAAGGAAGACAACATCTTTGTAAAGACAGTACCAGGCAGTTTTGAATTGGTTTTCGGTGCCGCTTCTTTAGTAAATTCAGGCAAGATAGATGCTGTAATCGCCATTGGTTGCGTTATTAAGGGCGATACCCCACATTTCGATTATATCTGTCAGGGAACAACCCAAGGCTTGGCAGAGTTGAATGTCAAAGGTGATGTTCCAGTTATCTATGGCTTGCTTACCTGCAACACCATGGAGCAGGCAGAAGAAAGATGTGGTGGAATACTTGGCAATAAGGGTGATGAATGTGCTATTACGGCTATTAAGACGGTCGATTACAAACGATATGTTTCAGCACTATAAGTCAATCATCACGAATTTATTTTTAATTTGAGCGCCAGAGAATGCAAAATAACATTTTTGTTCTCTGGCGTTCTTATTTAAACAGACTTACGGCATGAACCACCATATCCATACGGCCGAATCTTGTTATTAGCAACCGCTAAAGCTGATATCTTCGAAAATGATGGTTGGAAGAAGTTCTGTTTCCCAAGGATCGTAATCGTTTCCAAGTGCTGAGACACGATTCCAGACATCAAGGATGTTACCCGTAATATTCATACCGCTTACGGGCTGTACAATTTGACCGTCCTGAATAAGAAAACCTTCTATGCCATAGGAGAAATTACCTGTGGAAGGATCGCAGTTGCCACCAATGAAATCTGTTACCATGATAGCTCTATGCGCATTGGAAATGAGTTGCTGTAAATTCTTTTCGCCACACTGCATAATAAGATGATGTGTACCTTGTGTGGTAGGGGGCATGCCAAGTTTGTTTGCGAAAGCAGTATCAAGAAAATAGGTATCAAGCACTCCCTCGGTAAAGAGGCTTCGACGCTGTGTGGCAACACCGTCGTAGTCGAAATAACATGCTCCACTGGTTCCAGGGATGAGCGGGTCATCTACGATGCTAACGAGTTTGGATAATACTTGGCTGTGCAGTTTGTCGGCAAGGAACGACATTTTACCGTGCAGATATTGCCCATTCATAGCATTGAGGATGGGACGAAGGAAACTGCCAACAATGGGTGATTCGAGAATCATTTGGTATTGACCGCTCTGTGCAGGCCGGCTACCTATCTTGCGTAACGTACGGTCTATGGCTACTTGGGCTATGCCTTCTGTGGGGAGGTCGTTAAAGAAAAGGCGTGTTTCGCCCCATCCGTCGGCAGGGTGCTGACCGTCGGTTCCGTTGGCTGTAGCTATACTGGTAAGTGTGCAACGTGTACTCTGTTCATAGCCTTGAAAACCATTGCTGATGAGGTAGTGGGCCTTATGCTGGCGGTCGGAATAATGGGTATGGAAACTGATTAGATCGGGTTGGAGTGCCATGCCCTCGCTGTTGTTCTGTTGAGCCAGAGTAAGTTTGACTGACGGATCGATTGTGAAGAGCGAGGCATCGAAGTTTTGAAGGTCGGGGCCTCCACCTTTATAATATCTGGCGGGGTCGGCAAGTGTACGAGACTCATCGGGCTGGAGCATATGTGTTGTCTCGACCGCATTACTGATAAACAAGTGTATGGCATCTGTCTGGATATTATTGGTGTAGAAGAAACCGTCGCGTCCTTCAATGAGAAGATTCATGGCGAGGGAGGTGGCAGAGGCATGCAGCATTTTCTCAATCTGTCCGTTGCGGATGTTGATGTTGTCTTCGTTGTTCTGCATGAGAACAAGCTTGAAGTCTGCACTAGGGCATATACGTCTGATCTCCTCGGCTGCCCAAATTAAAATGTTCATGGTTTGCTGTTTACTGTTTTTTCATTGATCCCTGAGCATTATCTCACTCTTTATTCTTCACCAAACTAACCTACCACTAACTTATCTACTAAAACAGTGGGGAGCCCCTGACTTACGCCCACACGCTGACCGGCCTTGCCACACATAGCGGCACTGTGGTCGATACACAAATTGTTACCTACCATACTGATGTGTTGCAATGCTTTGGGTCCATTGCCTATGATGTTCATGTCGCGGAGTGGCATGGTGAGACGTCCGTCCTCGATGAGGTAGCCTTTCTTCATGAAAAAAGTAAAATCGCCAGCACCAATCTGAACCTGTCCGTTGGTAAAACTTTGGGCATAAATGCCGTGTTTGACACTACGGATGATATCTTCTTCTGTGGCTTCTCCTGCACACATATATGTACTGCGCATACGAGGCAGTGGCATATGACGGAAACTCTCACGCCGTCCGTTGCCAGTACTCCGGACACCAAAATGGCGGGCACTGATACGGTCGTGAAGGTAGCTGGTGAGGATTCCGTTTCGGACCAGCGTTGTCCGTTGGCCAGGGATTCCTTCATCGTCGTAACGCAGCATACCTGCATCGTAGGGCATAGTGCCGTCATCGACAATGGTAATATGGCTGTCGCATATACGTTGGCCTAACTTACCGCTGAAGATACTCTCGCCGGTACGGATAAAGTCAGCCTCGAAAGCATGTCCGATAGCCTCGTGCATAAGGATGCCACTGCTACCAGCTGCCATGATAACAGGCATCTCACCGCCCTCAATCTGTCTGGCTTCAAAGAGAAACAAGGCCTGTCCAATACTCTCCTGCAGAAGTTCTTCAATTAGTTCAGGTGTAATGAATTCTGCTCCTCGCTGGTACATTCGACTGCCAAATCCCATTTGTGTTTTGCCATCTTTCTGCAAGACAACAGTAATGAAAAGTGTGGTACGCGGACGATAGTCGGAGAAACCTGTTCCCTCGGAGCAGACAAAACGGATTTTTTTTATGTGTTGAGCTATAGTTGCTTTAACTCGTACGACAAATGGACTTATCTCGTGGGCTCTGCGGTTGACAGACAGAAGTATCTCTTTCGACGTGTCGGGTTTGAGCATAGGTGTCTCTGACGTCAGGAGCGGTGTAGGGTTGAGGGCTGGAATGTGTATCGGTGCTTTTGCAGTTGGCAAACAGCCGGCAAAACGAGCTGCCTGACGAAGAGACTCTGGAGAGAGGTCCATTGTGTATGCATAACCTGTCTGGGTACCTTGAACAACCCTTATCCCGGCTCCGTAGAGTATAACTTGCTGCGCCTGACTGACCGTTCCGTCTTGCAGTTCCAAACTGTTGAAGTGTGTATCTTCAATAAATACATCGGCATACTCTCCACCTCTGTTTAGAGCGGTGGAGAGTACATTATGAAGCTGTTGATCTGTTAATGGGAACACACTTAAACTCCTTGACTACTAAAAGTTAAAGTATCTCTTGGCATTATAATAAGAGATGTCTCTGATCATCTGTTCAATAAAGGGCATTTCCCCGATGGGTAGCTTGCCGTCTTCAACGTCCTGACCTATCATATTACAGAGTTGGCGACGGAAATACTCATGACGCGGGTAGGAGAGGAAGGAACGACTGTCTGTAAGCATTCCTACAAAGCGGCTGAGCAGGCCCAGCAAACTAAGGGCATTCATCTGACGTTCCATACCGTCAAGCTGATCATTGAACCACCATCCGCTGCCAAACTGAATCTTGCCAGGCGTGGGACCTTCTTGGAAGTTGCCAAGCATTGTAGCAATCATTTCATTATCAGCAGGGTTAAGGCAATACAGGATTGTTTTAGCCAAATGTCCTTCGGAATGAAGTTTGTCGAGGAAGCGAGAAAGCTGTAAACTTGTGTTCCAAGTACCTATACTATCATATCCGGTATCTGGTCCTAACTTCCTGAACATTCGAGAGTTATTGTTTCGCATAGCACCATAGTGGAATTGCTGTGTCCAATTTGCATCTGCATCCTGTCGGGCGAATTCGAGGAGTAGGGCGGAACGGAATTTGCTTACTTCGTCGGCTGTAGGCTGCTTGCCGTCCATTACTTTCTGGAAGATCTGTCTGATTTCTGTTTCTGTAAAATCATCTGCATAGAATTCGTTTAGACCGTGGTCAGAAAGACGGCAACCCAAAGAAGCAAAGAAATCGTGTCGCCGCTGAAGGGCATCCAGAAGATTGTCGTATGTACAGATATTACAATCTGCTGATTCGCCCAACTTTTCGATGTATGCCTTATACATTTCCGGATTCTCGATGGCCATGGCCTTGTCGGGACGCCAGGCAGGAAGCATCTTTGAACATTGGTCATTTGAACATTTACCATTTGCCATTTCTTTGGCGTATGCTTGGTGAAATTCCAGCGTATCAGCAGGGTCGTCTGTGGTGCATACTATCTCCACATTATAGTGGCGCATAAGACCACGGGCGGAGAATTCGGGTTGCTGCAGTTTCTCGTTGCATTCCTCGAAAATCTCGCGTGCTGTACTGGCATTCAGCAACGTGTTGATGCCGAATGCAGTGCGGAGTTCGAGGTGGGTCCAGTGGTAGAGGGGATTACGCATACAGTAAGGCATGGTTTCGGCCCATTTCTGGAACTTCTCCCAATCGGATGCATCTCCGGTTATATACTTCTCATCTACACCATTGCTGCGCATGGCACGCCATTTATAATGGTCTCCACCTAGCCAAAGTTCAGTAATAGAACTGAAACGGTGATCTTCGGCAACCTCCTTGGGATTGAGGTGACAATGATAATCTATGATTGGCAGGTTCTTGGCCTGCTCGTGATACAATTTCCTTGCTGTCTCTGTCTGCAACAGGAAATCTTTGTCCATGAATGTTTTCATATTCGTCCTCTTTTTATACATTCTGCAATTCCCATTTCCAATCCTCGTAATTCTGCCAAACCGCGCAAACGACCTATGCAGCTATAGCCGGGATTGGTCTTTTTTCTTAAATCATCGCACATCTGATGGCCGTGATCGGGACGCATGACAATGCTTTTCTTACGCATTTGCTGAATTTCGATCAAGGCTTTCATAACATCGTACATAGGCACATTACCCTCCAGATGGTTGGCCTCGTGGAAATTTCCATCGGCATCACGTTGGGTGCTGCGCAGATGAACAAAATATATGCGGTCCCAGAACTGGCGCATCATTACGGGTAAATTATTCATAGCACTTACACCGAAGGAGCCTGTGCAGAGGCATAGTCCGTTAGCAGGACTGGGCACAGCATCGACAAGTGCCTGGAAATCTTCGGCTGTGCTAAGGATGCGTGGCAGTCCCAGAATAGACATAGGCGGGTCGTCTGGGTGAATAACCAGTTTGACTCCTGCCTGCTCGGCAGAAGGGCATACTTCCCTGAGGAAATAGATAAGGTTGTTGCGCAACTTCTTGGGTGTGATATTCATATAACGATCCAGTTCTCTTTGGAACTGGTCTAGCGTAAAACTCTCCTCGGAACCGGGCAGACCTGCGATTATATTACGGGTGATGAGTTTCTTTTCGGCATCATCCATCTGTTTGTAGCGGGCTTTGGCATTGGCAATCTCTTCGGCAGTATAATCTTTTTCTGCCTCAGGACGGCATAGGATAAAAAGATCGAATGCAATGAATGCTGCTCGCTCGAATCGAAGGGCCCTACTGCCATCAGGCATTTCGTAAGCCAGATCGGTGCGTGTCCAGTCAAGGACGGGCATAAAATTATAGGTTACGATATCTATGCCACATTCGCCTAAGTTAATGAGGCTTTGCTTGTAATTGTCTATGTAGAGTTGGTATTCTCCAGTCTGGGTCTTTATGTGTTCATGTACAGGTACACTCTCTACAGCTACCCAGCGAAGTCCTGCATCCTCGATAATCTTTTTGCGAATGAGGATTTCTTCTTTAGTCCATACTTCACCATTGGGAATATGGTGCAATGCTGTTACAACGCCTGTAGCTCCAGCTTGACGGATATCTTGCAGGCTGACGGGGTCGTTGGGGCCATACCAACGGAAACTTTGTTCGCAGAGATACATATTATTGTCTAAGGTACTTTATGGTTACCCTTATCGTTAATTACATGGCAAAAACATTGAAGCCTCCGTCAACAACAGCGACAGTACCTGTTACGAAACTTGAAGCCTCGCTAATCAAGTAATGAATAGTGCCGCATAATTCCTCTGGTTTACCGAAACGTTGGAAGGGAGTTTGACGGATGACATCGGTTCCACGTTCGGTCAGGCTACCGTCGGGATTAGTTAGCAAAGCGCGATTCTGATTGGTAAGGAAAAAGCCTGGAGCAATAGCATTGACACGAATACCTGAAGTAAACTTCTTAGCAACCTCGTTAGCAAGGAAAGCAGTGAAATTGCTGATACCTGCCTTGGCTGCTGCATATCCCATAACACGAGTCATTGGACGAAAAGCGGCCATACTGCTGAAATTGACGATGCTACCTTTGCCTGCCTTAACCATCGGCTTAAGAAAAACCTGAGTAGGAATGACTGTACCGGTAAGGTTGACATTGAGCACCTTTTGGAACTCCTCGACGCTTACGTCGAAGAAGGTTCCTGTAGGGCTGATGGTGGCTCCGGGCATGTTACCGCCGGCGGCATTCAACAGCGTATCGACCTTGCCGTATTTATCCAGTACGGCCTTGCATATCTCTTCGCAAGAGTTCTGGCTCATCACATCGCATTGCATGAACATGGCATCTCCTCCTTGCTGGCAGATGTCGGCTACAATCTCTTTTCCTACTTCCTCCTTGCGACCCAGTAACACAACATGTGATCCCTGCAAGGCCAGATATTTGCCAATCTCACGTCCTAAGACACCTGTTCCACCTGTGATAACAACCACATTATCCTTAATATCAAAAAGATTTTTCATATATTAAAATTTTTACTTGATTTCTAATTCGTTATCTACTACGGCCATTACACCTTCGACTTGCCCCAATGCCAACATACGACCGTGGAAGCTATAACCTGCATTATAGTCCATTTTCTCGTCGCCAAGCATAAGGGGAGCGTGGTCCACACGCATGGGAAGTCCTGGCTTCTGACGTTGGAAGATGCGCACCAATTCGATGATGTTGGCTCTTCCTCCTAAATGACTGGCCTCCTTGAAGTCACCATTGGGAAAGACATTCGTGCTACGCAGATGGACAAAATGAGTACGCTTAGCGTATTTCTCTGCCAAGGCTGGAACATCATTATGTGCGCCTGCACTGAGAGAACCGGCACAGAAGGTGAGTCCGTTATGTTCGTTGGGAACTGCATTCAGGAACCACTCTATGTCTTTGTCGCAAGTGACGATACGCGGCAGGCCAAGAATCTGTATTGGCGGGTCGTCTGGATGCACACACATATTCATGTTCCATTCATCGCAGATTGGCATGATAGCTTCGAGGAAGTACTTCATATTCTGGCGCAGTTTTTCTGGAGTAATATCCTTATAGAGTTCTAGAAGGGAACGGAAAATCTCGACGGGTTTCTCGTCGTCTTCCTTGATGTTGCCATTTACAAAGCCTTGAGTTTTAACGATGATATTATCCACCAGACGATGTTCGTCTGCAGGGGTAAAGACTTTTTTCATTTCCTCGACCTTGGCAAGCGTTTCTTCCGTATAGTCAGCTTCTGCACCTGCACGTTTGAGAATCTGACTGTCGAAGTAGGCAAATTCGGCATGGTTAAAGTAAAGGCTGGATGTACCGTCGCCATTTGGATTCTCAAGGTCGGTACGAGCCCAGTCGAGAACTGGCATGAAGTTGTAACAGATAGTATGAATGCCGCATTTGCCCAGATTGGCCAGAGATACTATGTATTTCTCTATCAGTTCATCACGGTCGGGACCGCCGTACTTGATGCTTTCGCAAACGGGGAGGCTTTCTACTACGCTCCAGCGCAGACCATAGCTCTCAATATATTCCTTCAGGTCTGTAATCTTTTCAACTGTCCAGATTTCTCCGTTAGGAACGTCGTGAAGAGCAGTTACAATGCCTTCAACGCCTATTTGGCGCAACATGTCGAGCGTTATTATATCCTTGCGTCCGAACCAACGCCAAGTTTTTTCCATCATATATGTTTATATCTGTTTAATTTAGATTTCAACTTTCTTGTACTTTGGTACGAGTATCTTCATGCAAGCCCAGGCGATAAGGTAGGCAACGGCACAGTAGCAGAAGATAATCATATAGCCGCCCTCCAAGCCTTCGAATCCGAAAAAATGAAAATCAGAACCGAGCTTTTCTGTATAGTCGAAGAGCCATCCGGCGCTTTTGTTGATTATAAAGGAAGCAATACCTCCTGTCATTGTTCCGATGCCGGTGATTGTGGCTATCGCTCCCTTGGGAAACATATCGCCGACGGTAGAGTAGAGGTTGGCAGACCATGACTGATGACCAGCGCCAGCTAAACCGATGATTATGGCAGCCCACCAGACGCTGTAATGGCCCAAAGGTTGAGCGAAAAGTGCAAAGATGGGTAAGCATGCGAATATCAGCATGGCACGCAGACGACCCGAGTATGCTTCCATTCCACAACGTTCGACAAAGAATTTGGGCAGGTAACCGCCAGCAACTATGCTCACAATCGTTACGATAAGATAGACTACGAAAATGAGTGTGGCACCCATTGTGGAGTCACTGCGATGTCCGTATTGAACACTGAAATAGGCTGGTGCCCAGAACAGCAAGAACCACCACACACCGTCGGTAAAGAACTTTCCGCAAATGTAACTCCAAGTGTGGCGTAGCAGGAAGCACTTCCAGATGGGTATGCCTGCCTCCTGGGGTTCTTCCTTGGCAATAGTTGTGTTGCCGGCATTAGCATCATCTTGATTGACATAAGCCAATTCTTCCTCGTTCACATACTTGCACTTTTCTGGTTTTTCGTACAGGAAGTACCAAAAGCCCATCCAGAAGAATCCAAGTCCGCCAATGATGATGAAGGCCAACTCCCAACCATAGGCATGAGCCAGAAAGGGGATGCTGATCGGTGCTACGAGTGCACCGACAGAGGCACCTGAATTAAAAATACTGGTTGCCAATGCTCGGTCTTTCTTGGGGAAGTATTCTGCGGTCACCTTGATAGCAGCTGGGAAATTTCCGCTTTCACCAATTGCCAAGGCTATGCGACAAGCCATAAAAAGCCAGACGCTGGTGGTGGAGATAGCCAGGGCCAGTGTACTGCCAGCTTCTATGGCTTGCATGACTTCTTTACTCTCCAGTTCGTGAATATACATCGTCAACCAACCGCAACCTGCATGAAGACAGGCACCAAGACTCCAGATGAAGATGGCGATTAGATAGCCTTTCTTGGTTCCTACCCAGTCGATAAATTTGCCAGAGAAAAGACTGATAAATGCATAGAAAAGGGAGAATGCTGCTGTGATGTCGCCATAGTGGGAGTGTGTCCAATGAAATTCGGGAGCAATAAAATCCTTCCATGTGAGGGAAAGTACCTGACGGTCCATATAATTAACCGTTGTAGCGAGAAAAAGCATAGCACAAATGACCCAACGGTAATTGGTCATCTTCTGCGGCGCATTCGTATTCATTTGTTTTTAGGTTTTATGATTTATTTGAAGGCAAAGATAAAAAGAAAAAAGATAGTGCACAATTATTTTGCATGAATTGTGCACTATCTTGTATTATTTTTGCAGGAATTTGCTTATTGTATCTGCTTTTTTTGAAGATACTCGGCAAAAATACGTGCTGCACTTTCTACTTTTTGAGCACAGGGACGTTTTTGGTAATAAGCAGCATTTCTCTCGTCAGGCATATATGTATTCTTAACAACAGGGCATCCGTTAAGGCCCAAGAGTTCGGCACAGATAACAGAACCATTTCTCTTTTTGAATGTTTCGAGCAATTCCTGAACAACCTTATAGCATGCGGCTTTCCCTTCACGGTCGTCTCCTTCGGTCTGACCGCAATCCAAACCAGCAAGAATGACCAGTGCAGAAACTGTTCCGCACATCATACGCATACGACCGACACCGCCGCCAAAACCTGCAGCTATTCGTTTTGCCATTATGTCATCGAGTCCGTAGATGTCGGCAAAAGCAGACAAGACACTTTGTGAACAGCCATAGCCACTCATGAAGTTCTCAACGGCACGTTGTATTCTGTTTTCAAGTTCCTGGGTCATACCTTATTTATTATAATCTTTCACATTCTTTCAGCCAAAGTGCCGATGAAGCATCGGAAGGCATGCGCCAGTCACCACGTGGTGAAAGCGAACAGCTTCCTACTTTTGGACCATCGGGCAGACAACTACGTTTGAATTGCTGAGCAAAGAAACGACGGTAGAATGTCTGGAGCCAGTGTTTAATCACTTCGTCTGTGTATTCTGTGCCAAAAGCCTCCTTTGTAAGGAAAAACACCTTTTCTGGACGGAATCCCCATCTAAGGGTATAATACAGGAAGAAATCATGCAGTTCGTATGGACCCACCAAGTCTTCGGTCTTCTGTGTGATATTTCCTTCCTCGTCTGAAGGGATAAGTTCGGGACTGATGGGTGTATCGACAATATCCATTAGGACGGTTTTTGTTCCCTCGTCTTCGATTCTTTCTGCTACCCATTTGACTAAATGACGTACAAGCGTTTTGGGAACAGAGGCATTGACACCGTACATACTCATGTGATCGCCATTGTATGTAGCCCATCCCAAAGCCAGTTCGCTGAGGTCACCAGTCCCAACTACCAAGCCATTCATCTGGTTGGCGGCATCCATCAGAATCTGGGTGCGTTCGCGAGCTTGAGAATTCTCGTAGGTGACATCATGGTTATCAAGTTCGTGTCCCAAATCCTTGAAGTGTTGGATGCAGGCATCCTTAATACTAATTTCGCGAATGGTGATGCCTAACAACTTCATAAGGTTTACTGCATTGGTATAGGTACGTTCGGTAGTGCCGAATCCTGGCATTGTAATTCCAACAATCCCCCTACGGTTTAAGCCCAATCTGTCGAAGGCTTTTACACAAACCAATAGTGCCAACGTACTGTCAAGACCACCGCTGATGCCAACCACGACCGTTTGAGCGTTGGTATGGCTGATACGTTTAGCAAGTCCTTCGGTCTGGATGCTGAAGATTTCTTCGCACCTTTCGTCTAAATCTTTGCCCGTTGGAACAAACGGATGAGCATTTATCTTTCGTGTCAGCCCAAACTCGCGTATCTCTGTTCTTTCTGTTTCTATGATTACGGCTGACTCTTTGTGAGACAGAGAAGCACAGGTGGCAAATGTTGTGTTGATTCGGCGCTCCATTCTGATGCGCTCTACATCTATCTCGGTTTCCAATAACTGCCAACTCAATTCGTGACGTGGTGTTTCGGCCAGCAACGTTCCGTTTTCGTAGATAAGACCCTTGGCACTGTACACCACATCCTGAGAACTCTCGCCGTAACCGCAACTACAGAAAACGTAGCCCGATATGGTTCTGGCACTTTGCTGGGAGAGCAACCCTTGGAGATAGGCATATTTACCCACAAGATCGTTGTCGGCACTCAGGTTGAAGATAATCTCTGCACCTTGCATAGCCAGATAGCTGCTTGGCGGAATAGGAGCCCAGACATCTTCACAGATTTCAACACCGAACGTGCAGGAAGGCGTACGGAAGAGTATAAACTGGTTCAGAGGCACCTGCTGTCCGCATACAAGGAGGGATCCGGCAGCTATGTCTGTTCCACTGGTGAACCAACGTTTCTCGTAGAACTCCTTGTAGTTGGGCAGGTAGGTCTTAGGTATCATACCCAGAATCTTCCCACGTTGGATAATAGCCGCACAGTTCAACAAGGACCCTTTATAAGGAACTGGTAAGCCCACAATGCTGATGATATCCAGGCTTCGGGTGAAGTTCATCAGGTGTATCAGGGCCATCTCAGCTTCTTCCAAGAGCAATTGTTGCTGGAAAAGGTCTTGACAGGTGTATGCCGTGAGCGAGAGCTCTGGCAAACATATAATCTCTACACCATGTCCTTCTGCCTGAACGATGAGCGATTCTATCTGCTCTACGTTATACTGGCAATCTGCCACCCTCACAGAGGGAATGGCCGAAGCTACTTTAACAAATCCGTGGTTCATGTTCAGTTGGGAGTTTAGAGTTGGGGAAGGTTATTTTATCATCTCTACACTTCTTTTTACAAAGCGTGTCAAAGCTTCGCCTTTAAGCATACCATTCTGCAGGAGAGCCAGGTCGATGAGTTGGTGAACACGTTCATTACCGTCGGCATAAGTTTTCAGAACATCGTTTTTCTTCTTATTCTCTGCCTGAATGTCATCGCCACATTTTTTCAGGTCGTCCTTCTCTTCCTGAGTGATTTCCTCGGGTTTCTTCTTGTCCTGTTCCTGACGCAACACAGCCTGACGTGCTGAAAGTCCTTTTATTTCTGCCTCAATGGGTTTCAAGGCATCTGCCGTATTGGCTTCACTGTCCTCCAGCACCTGTTTAATCAGTGGTGCATCGGTATTCAGCACTAATGTGTACATATCTGGCATGTCACCATAGAAACTCATGCCTGGTTGCAAGCGAGCCATCTCCTTCATACGAC
>JAEEGL015966500.1_pt1 | contig 15294 bp, 17 predicted proteins | sample 9134231 | NCBI WGS metagenome assembly JAEEGL01 (sample SAMN16246548, study PRJNA631951) | gut metagenome | biome: gut microbiome; feature: rumen; material: fiber-attached | host: Bos | place: Iran: Karaj | collected 2018-10 | reverse complement strand
TTATTACCAGCTATATCCTTAACCGGATGCAGATGACCAATCTCTTTGTGCTGATTGATATACGTCACGAGCCTCAAAAAATCGATTTGGAGTTTATAGAATGGTTGGGTGAAAACGAAATACCTTTCTCTATCATCTTCACCAAAGCAGATAAATTGGGAGTAACTCGGGCAAAGTCTAATGTTCTCCACTATATGGATATCCTAAAAGAACAATGGGAAGAACTTCCACCTTATTTTATTACCTCGTCAGAGACAAAGAGAGGACGTGACGAGGTACTTGACTATATCGAACAAATCAATAAGGAACTATAAATCTGTTTTATATTGTTGGACAATCTCACTGATTCGTCCAACAATTTTTTTTGCCATCTCACCATCTTCCTCAAGATAGAGTGTGACCTCTGAACGGCCGAATCCTTTTACTCCGACAATCACAGAATAAAGATTACGATGCTCATCTTCCACCAAACGGCAATCTGTCAAATCACGCATTTCAAAATCTAAACCATCCAATACGATATGCTGAACATCATCAAAGATAAGAATCGAATCAACAATACCATCATAACGGTCTTTTTTGAAATCGATACGTTCAGAAGGTTCGCCATAACGACTGACAAGTCGCTCGAAGGCTTGCTTTTTCTGATTCTTTTGTATCGGTGCCGGATCCTTTCGCATCAAACGTTGACCATCAATATAGAAACCCCAAGATGAAAATATTAATAAAATAGGAAACACAACAAACCACTTCGGCATAAATAACATAAATGCAAGAAGTATAAAACCTAAGCCCTTACATATTGTTGATAGTTTTTTCCGTTGTTCTATTTTTTGCTCTTTATCCATGACAGTTCGATTTAATGATTAAAACAAAAGTACAAAATTTGCAATATACTTGACAGTACTCTTCTCATTTTTTATTTTTGTACAATAAAATAATGATTATGAATATAGCAGTTTTAGGAACAGGCAAAATCGTACCGACAGCCATTGAAGCTTTTCAACAAATCAGCTCATATACTGTAAAAGCAATCTACGCACGTCCACATAGTTTGCATAAAGCACAGGATTTAGCACAAAAGTATCACATAGAACAAATCTATACAGATTATGATGCTCTTCTGGCTCAAAAAGATATTGATATCGTTTACGTCGGACTAGTTAATAGTGCCCACTACGAATACTCACGTAAAGCATTATTAGCCGGAAAAAACGTAATAGTAGAAAAGCCTTTCTGCTCATCCTTAACAGAAGCAAAGGAATTGGAACGTCTTGCCAAGGAGAAAAAATCATACATCTTCGAAGCTATCACACTTTTGCACATGCCTAACATTCATGCTATTCGAAAAGCATTGCCTCTTTTAGGAAAGATACGAATAATCAACTGCAATTACTCACAATACTCCAGCCGATACGATCGATATTTGAAAAAAGACATTGCTCCTGCCTTTGACGTACAACTTTCTGGTGGGGCTTTGATGGATATCAACCTATATAATATAGATTTTATCCTAGGATTGTTTGGTCGTCCTCAAGACGTACATTACAAAGCAAACATTGGATATAATGGAATTGACACATCCGGAGTACTAACGATGGTATATCCTGATTTCGTCGCAGTCTGCATAGGTGCAAAAGATAGTGACAGTACGGGATATTGCACTATCCAAGGTGAGAAAGGATGGTTACAAGTTGTAGGCGGACCGAATGAGTTTAAGGGATTCGAACTACATATAGATAAGAAAACAGAAACTCATCACCATAATTTATATGAAAACCGAATGGTACATGAATTTATAGAGTTTGCAGAAATCATAGAAAATCATCAATATGATGAGATGGAAGCATATCTTACCTTATCAATTTTTGAGATGGAGGTCATGGATAAAGCTCGAAAAGATGCTGGAATCCCTATAATTTCTGTATTATGATTAAAAAAACGTAATATTTAAAACATTTTACATCATAAATGTAAGGAAACATCAACAAAATGTACATTCATATTAAATTAATCGCTACTTTTGTCTTACAAATAAAACAAAGATGAAAGTAGCGATTATCAAATACAACGCGGGAAATGTATATTCTGTTTATTACGCACTCAAACGATTAGGCGTCGAGGCAGAACTGACCGATGATAAGGCCATCCTTTCCTCAGTCGATAAGGTGATTTTTCCAGGTGTTGGCGAGGCGGAAACGACCATGCAATACCTGAGAAATCATCAATTGGATAAGTTGATACAATCTCTCAAGCAGCCCGTCTTAGGTATTTGTTTAGGAATGCAACTTTTGTGTCGTCATTCAGAAGAAGGCAATGCGGATGGTTTGAACATATTCCCTACAGATGTCTTATTATTTAATCCAAGCAACAACGAAAAGGTACCTCATATGGGTTGGAACACCATCAAACCGGTGCAAGACCCGTTGATGAAAGGAATAAAGGAAAGCGATTACGTGTACTTTGTCCATAGCTATTATGTTCCGGTATGCCCTTACACTATCGCACAAACAGATTATATCTTACCTTTCAGCGCATCACTGCATAAAGATAATTTTTATGCCACACAATTCCACCCTGAAAAGAGTGGAAAAGTTGGCGAACAGATATTAGAGAATTTTTTAAAGCTATAATTATGATTGAAATTATACCTGCCATCGATATTTTGGATGGAAAATGTGTCCGATTATCAAAAGGAGAATATGCTTCCAAGAAGATCTATAGCGAAAAGCCTCTGGAAGTAGCAAAAACTTTTGAAGATCATGGATTGAAGAGATTGCATGTGGTTGATTTAGATGGTGCAAAATCAAATCATATTGTTAACTTTCACACTCTTTATGAAATCGCCAGCAACACTTCTTTGACGATTGACTTTGGAGGTGGTATCAAAGGTGACGCTGATCTTCATATTGCATTCGACAACGGTGCATCTATGGTTACACTGGGAAGTATTGCAGTAAGAAATCCCGAAACGCTGTTAGAATGGATTAGATACTATGGTGCTGATAGAATCATTTTAGGCGCCGATGTGAAGAATCAGAAGATTGCCATTAACGGATGGGAGGAAGAAAGTGAAGTTGAGTTGAATGCATTCCTCAAACATTATACAGAAAATGGAATAAGACAGGTACTTTGTACGGATATTAACCGAGATGGTCTGCTTCAGGGTCCTTCTATTGAATTATATCAAAAGATATTAGAAGAATTCCCTGGCCTTTATTTGATGGCTAGCGGAGGTGTCAGCTCATTGGACGATATCTATCAACTAGAACAATCTAAAGTATCGGCTGTAGTACTTGGAAAAGCGATTTATGAAAGAAAAATTTCCTTGAAAGAATTAGAACAATTCGTACTATAAAAAATGCTAGCAAAACGAATCATTCCTTGCCTTGACATAAAAGACGGACAAACCGTTAAAGGCACCAATTTTATCAACTTGCGTGAGGCTGGCGATCCCGTTGAACTAGGTCAGGCTTACAGCGACCAAGGTGCCGACGAACTGGTTTATCTGGATATAACTGCTAGTTTTGAGGGCAGAAAAACTTTTACCGACTTGGTGAAACGTGTTGCCGCACACATCAGCATTCCTTTTACCGTTGGTGGTGGTATCCATGAGTTGAAAGATGTCGACCGTTTATTGAATGCCGGCGCAGACAAAGTGTCGATTAACTCTGCTGCGATCAAGAATCCACAGTTAATTGATGAGATTGCCAAACATTTTGGCAATCAAGTTTGTGTAGTTGCTATCGATGCCAAACAAACACCAAATGGTTGGAAGTGCTATTTGAATGGTGGACGTGTAGAAACGGATAAGGAATTGTTCAGTTGGGCCAAAGAAGCTAATGAACGTGGTGCCGGTGAAATACTTTTTACCAGTATGGATCACGACGGAGTGAAGACAGGTTTCGCAAACGAAGCGCTTAATCAACTCTCTTCTATCCTATCAATTCCAGTTATTGCATCAGGAGGTGCCGGTGAAATGGTACACTTCAAAGATGTTTTTATCAAGGGTAAAGCGGATGCTGCATTAGCTGCCAGTGTTTTTCACTTTGGAGAGATTAAGATTTCCGAATTAAAAGAGTATCTTTGCAAAGAAGGTATTCAAATCAGATTATAAAGACATGATGATAGATCAAATCAAATTGGATTTTAACAAAATGGGTGGTTTAATCCCTGCCATTATTCAAGACGCTGATACTCAAAAAGTATTAATGTTAGGCTATATGAACGAAGAAGCCTATCAGAAAACGCTTGAATCAGGAATTGTAACCTTTTACAGTCGATCACGACAGACATTATGGACTAAAGGAGAAACAAGTGGAAACTTCCTACACGTTGTCAGCATTAAAGCAGACTGCGATCAAGACACATTACTTATTGAAGTTCATCCCGATGGCCCCGTTTGTCATACAGGTACAGACACTTGCTGGGGAGATGTAAACCGACAAGATATCCTTTTCCTGAAGGAACTACAGGATTTTATCGAAAAGAGACATCAAGAGATGCCTGAAGGATCGTATACAACGAGCCTTTTCCAATCTGGCGTCAATAAGATTGCTCAAAAAGTCGGAGAAGAAGCCGTTGAAACACTCATTGAAGCATGCAATGGTACAGATGAACGACTGATTTATGAAGGTTCCGACCTGCTCTATCACCTTATAGTATTACTTACATCAAAAGGATATCGGATAGAAGATTTAGCAAATGAATTACGTGAACGTCACCAACCTAATTGGAAAAAACATTAATTATGGAAGATAACGAAAAGCTTATTTATTACAAGGATGTATATATCAACCAACAGGAAGCATGCGTGTTGGAAAACGTTGACTTGGAGTTGAATAAAGGCGAGTTTATTTACCTCATTGGCAAAGTTGGTACTGGTAAAACATCATTGCTAAAGACGTTTTATGGTGAATTGGAGATACTTTCCGGAGAAGCCAAAGTCCTAGGATACGACATGAAAAACATTAAACGCAGTAAAGTTCCTGCTTTACGTAAACGTTTAGGTATAGTCTTTCAGGACTTTCAACTTTTAACTGATCGTACCGTACGCGACAACTTGAAATTCGTATTGAAAGCAACTGGTTGGAAAGACAAAGCCTTGATTGACGACCGTATTGAAGAAGTTTTGAAAGAAGTAGATATGGAAGGAAAAGGTTATAAAATGCCAAACCAGCTGTCAGGTGGTGAGCAACAACGTATCGTGATTGCACGCGCTATCCTAAACAAACCGGATATCATCCTTGCAGATGAGCCAACCGGTAACCTTGACCCTGAAACAGGTATGAAAATCGTAGAGTTATTGCGATCAATTTGTCAAAGCGGTTCCGCCATTGTAATGAGTACGCATAACCTGCAATTGGTAGAAAAATACCCAGGAGTTGTATATCGTTGTCAAGACCATCATATCAAAGAAGTAACTAACGAGTTTTATAACGAACATAATGACGTGAAAATTGATGAAGTAAGTGAAATGATGTAAGCATTTAATAAATAAAAGAAATAAAATGCTATCATTTCGAACTTTCTTTATAACTTTGCAATCACATATCAATATAAACATTTAAAAGGATACGAAAAATGAAAGTTTTAAAGTTTGGAGGTACTTCCGTCGGCTCAGCTAAGCGGATGAAAGAAGTTGCCAAATTGATTAATGACGGTGAAAAGAAGATTGTTGTTCTTTCTGCTATGTCGGGAACAACAAACACTTTGGTAGAGATCTCTGATTATCTCTACAAAAAGAATCCTGACGGAGCGAACGAGGTGATAAACCGACTTGAAGCTCAGTACAAGAAACATATCAATGAACTATTTTCCACCGAGAATTATAAACAGAAAACTTTGGATACAATCAAAGCACAATTTGTTTTTATCCGTTCGTATACAAAAGATCTGTTCACACTCTTTGAGGAAAAAGTTATTTTGGCTCAAGGCGAACTGATGTCAACATGCATGATGACCAATTATCTGCTCGAACAAGGAATAAACGTGGAATTGCTTCCGGCATTGGAGTTTATGCGTACCGACAAAAACAGTGAACCAGACCCTGTTTATATCAAAGAAAAACTGGAAGCTCAACTGGAATTACACCCAGATGCCGACATTTATATTACACAAGGTTATATTTGTCGTAACGCTTACGGTGAGATTGATAATTTGCAACGTGGTGGAAGTGATTATACCGCTTCTTTGATTGGTGCAGCCATCAAATCTACCGAGATTCAGATTTGGACAGATATTGATGGAATGCATAATAATGACCCTCGTTATGTAGATAACACGTCTCCCGTACCGTATCTTCAGTTTGAAGAGGCTGCTGAGTTGGCATACTTCGGTGCAAAGATATTACACCCGACATGTATTCAACCTGCTAAATATGCGAATATCCCGGTTCGTCTATTGAACACGATGGATCCTAAGGCCCCTGGAACTTTAATTTCGAATGAATTAGTTCAGGATACTATTAAGGCTGTGGCTGCAAAAGACCATATCACTGCCATTAAAATCAAGTCAAGTCGAATGTTACTGGCTCACGGTTTCTTACGCAAGGTTTTTGAAATCTTTGAAAGTTACCAGACTTCTATCGATATGATTTGTACTTCTGAGGTAGGTGTTTCCGTAACCATCGATAATACCGTTCATCTGAATGAGATTATTGATGATTTAAAGAAATATGGTACTGTAACCGTTGACTCAAATATGTGTATTATCTGCGTTGTCGGTGATTTGGAATGGACTAATCTGGGCTTTGAAGCCAACGCATTGGATGCCATGAAGGATATTCCAGTTCGAATGATCTCGTTTGGCGGAAGTAACTACAACATCTCATTCCTTGTAAAGGAAGAGGATAAGAAACGTGCATTGCAATCACTTAGCGATCACTTATTTAATAACAAATAAATGAATAAGGGCGAACTTGTTTCGCCCTTCCTTTATACACTACAATACAACTAATTTATGATGACATCTTTTCCTATTACAAAATTTGAATCAATAAAGACGCCATTCTACTATTACGACACTAACCTACTCCGACAAACGCTACAAGCTATTATTGATGAGACCAGCAAATGTGAGAACTACTGCGTTCATTATGCCATCAAAGCAAACGCAAATCCTAAGGTTTTGCAAATCATCAAAGAATATGGTTTAGGTATAGATTGTGTAAGCGGAGGCGAGATTGAACTTTCCATAAAGATGGGATTTGATCCACAGAAGATCGTTTTCGCTGGTGTAGGTAAAAGTGATTGGGAAATAAATCTGGGTCTTGAGAATCATATCTTATGCTTTAATGTTGAATCGATTCCAGAATTAGAAGTAATCAATGATTTAGCTAGGCAGAAGAATACGATTGCTAATATAGCTCTTCGCATTAATCCGGATGTGGGCGCTCATACTCACGCAAATATTACTACGGGCTTGGCTGAAAATAAGTTCGGTATCGATATGGATGATATGGATTATGTCATCGAGCTGACTCGAAAAATGAAAAATGTTAAATTCATTGGCTTGCATTTCCATATCGGTTCTCAGATTCTTGAGATGGACGACTTCATCGCGTTATGTAATCGTATCAATGAATTGCAAACAAAATTGTTTGCTAAGCAAATAATCGTGGATCATATCAATGTAGGCGGTGGATTAGGCATTGATTATAAACATCCAAATCGAAATTGTATTGCCGACTTCAAGTCGTATTTCTCTACTTTCCATAAGCATTTGAAGTTGCAAAACAATCAAACGCTTCATTTTGAACTGGGAAGGGCGGTTGTTGCTCAATGTGGTACTTTAATTAGTCGAGTACTCTATGTGAAACAAGGTCATCAGAAACAGTTTGCCATCCTGGATGCTGGAATGACTGACCTGATCCGACCTGCTTTATATCAGGCATATCACAAGATTAAGAACCTTTCATCTGTTGAGCCAAAAGAGAAATATGATGTGGTCGGTCCGATTTGTGAATCATCTGATGTTTTTGGTAAGGCAGTCGACTTGAATAAAGTCCATCGTGGTGATATAATTGCCATCCGTTCCACTGGTGCTTACGGCGAGACGATGGCATCACAATATAACTGTCGACCGTTACCAGAAAGTTATACATCTGATGAACTAAGTTAAAACACCAATTATCGGATTATTATATAGGGGGACAATTCAAAAAAATTGTCCCCTTCTTGATTCCCATCAAAAAGAGGACACACAAACACAAAATAAAACACGACAAAACTACTAAACTTGTAGACGTTTGAGGACGTCTAATAACGAAGACTGGTATTCACATAAGAGTCAACGTAACAAGTTAATCTATAAAAATTCTCAAAAATCTATTGTATACCACGTTCACGCAACTTCTTCTGCCATTCCCATGCAGAACGAAGCGTATCTTCGATAGGCGTTTCCGACTTCCATCCTAATTCTTTATTAGCAAATGAAGGATCGGCCCATACTTGAGTGATATCACCAGCACGACGACCCACAATCTTATGTGGAACCTTCACGCCTGTTGCTTCCTCAAACTTATTAATTAACTCCAAAACGGATAAGCCACGGCCTGTTCCAATGTTAAAGATCTCAACAGCTTTCTTTTGCTTATCCTCAAGAATACGGTTCATCGCTACTACGTGAGCTTTTGCCAAGTCGACTACATAGATATAGTCACGGATGCAAGAACCATCAGGTGTAGGATAGTCATCTCCGAATACACTAAGCTCTTTGCGAATGCCAATAGCCGTCTGAGTTAAATAAGGTAATAAGTTTTGTGGAACACCATTAGGCAACTCACCAATCAATGCTGTCGGATGTGCGCCAATCGGGTTGAAATATCTCAAAAGAATAGCCTTGATTGGAGAACCAGAAGCTATTGTATCATGAATAATCTCCTCGTTGATTTGTTTCGTATTACCATAAGGTGATTCTGCTTTCTTGATTGGAGCAGCCTCAGTAACAGGTAATACATCTGGCTGACCATATACGGTACAAGAAGATGAGAAGATAATACCCTTAACCTGATATTTCGGCATCAACTCCAATAAGTTGATAAGTGAAACAAGGTTATTACGGTAATATAATAAAGGTTTCTGAACGGATTCACCAACAGCTTTGCTAGCTGCAAAATGAATAATACCTTCAATACCTGGATATTTTGCGAACAATCGGTCTAAACCGTCAAAGTCCAAACAGTCAAGTTTCTCAAAAATAGGACGAATACCGGTTACCTGTTCAATGTGATCCACTACATCTGCGCTCGAATTTGAAAGATTATCAACAATAACAACTTCGTAACCACTCTCCTGCAGTTCTACAACGGTATGTGAACCAATATAACCAGTACCTCCGGTAACTAAAATTCTTTTCTTCATGGTATTCTTTTTAATTTCAGCCCAAAATTAATAAAATATAATCAATAAAATAAAACCAATTAATATTATTTATAAAAAAAGCCTAGAAGTTAATTCTAGGCTTTTCTATAATTCCTTTAAAATGTTCTTAAAGTCCAAAAAGGCTAGCTAAACCTTGGTCAACTCCTGAGAATCCCATGAATGCCATAGCCATCAAACCAGCAACAATCAATGCAATTGAAGTACCTTGCATACCCTTTGGTATATTAACCAAAGCCAACTGCTCACGGATGGCAGCGAATAAGATCAACGCCAGACCAAAACCTATCGCTGTTGAGAACGCGTAAATCACACCTGTCAACAGATTAGGCTCTAAACCTTGAGCATTATAAGTACCGTCAGCTACCAGAATAGCTACACCAAGGATACAACAGTTGGTCGTAATCAATGGAAGGAACACACCCAAAGCCTGATATAAGGCTGGAGATACTTTCTTCAACACGATTTCAACAAGCTGTACCAAAGAAGCGATGACAAGAATAAAGGCAATCGTTTGCAGATAACCTAAATCAAAGGCATCCAACACATACTTCTGTAACAGATAGGTTACAACCGTTGCCAATGTCAAGACAAATACAACTGCCGCACTCATACCGAGGGCTGTTTGAACCTTCTTAGAAACACCCAAGAAAGGACAAATACCTAAAAACTGTGACAACACGACGTTGTTCACAAAGATTGCAGTAATGAATATTAATATATATGCCATAATCTTTTCTTTTTAACGTTATGCCTTGCGGAGTTTATTTACGATTGCAATCAGATAACCTAATGCAATGAAAGCACCCGGTGCCAAAACAAATATCAACATACCATAGTTCTCAGGAACAACAGGAAGGTCGAATATCTTTCCTGTGCCAAGGAACTCACGAACCATACCTAAGAGTGTCAATGCAAAAGTAAAACCTAAGCCAATTCCCAGTCCATCAAAGAAAGAAGGAATAGGTTTGTTCTTAGAAGCGAATGCTTCAGCACGGCCTAAGATAATACAATTCACAACAATCAGCGGAATAAAGATACCTAAAGTCTTGTACAAACCTGGAACATACGCTTGCATGATCATCTGCAACAATGTTACAAATGAAGCAATAACGACGATGTAAGCAGGAATACGAACCAAATCAGGTATTAAATTCTTTAAAGCAGAGATAACCACGTTTGAACAAATCAACACAAACAATGTTGCCAAACCCATTCCCATACCATTAATGGCAGAGGATGTCGTACCCAACGTAGGACACATACCTAAAAGGAGTACGAATGTCGGATTTTCATTAATTATACCGTTCAGTAAGATCTTGAAATTTTTCATATTTTACTCCTTTCAATTTTTAGTACTAGCTTCTGCAGCAGCAACATCTTTCTTTTGCTGAGATGCACCGCTATTCGTATCCACGTTTTGACCGCTATAGGCAGCATAAGCATTGTTGACTGCTTTCAAGAAAGCACGTGAGGTGATCGTTGAAGCTGTAATTGCTTCCACCTCGCCACCATCTTTCGAAACAGTCAGTGCATTTGCGCCAGGGTTCTTACCCGTGATATCACCTTTCTCTCCTTTCTTGAACCAGAATGTCGACTTAGAACCTAAGCCCGGAGTCTCTGCATGATTCAAGACAGAATAATTGATAATATTTCCTTTATCGTCAAAACCAACAAGTACGGTCAACGCACCACCGAATCCGTTTTCAACAGATTCAATAGCCGCACCAGCGAACTGTCCGTCCTTATCAGCCTTATAAATCTTATAGGAAACACCATTCATCTCATAGATTTCTGGTTCACCGACAGTGGAACCTTCAATCAATACTTCCTTTAACGCATCGTTCAACGCCTTCTTATTGGCTTCAGCTATCGGACCTGCTGTCAACTGATTAACGTAAGCCAAGATACCTGTAGCAACAGCGACGATGAGGGTCAACGAAAGGACCATATTCAATAATGATGATTTAAGCTTTTTCATTTCTTTACGACCTCCCCAAATCTTTTAGGTTTGCAATAGGTATTGATCAACGGCGTGAATACGTTCATAATCAATATCGCGAATGACATACCTTCAGGATAAGCACCGAAGAGACGAATGATAATGGTAAGGAATCCGATTCCAATACCATAGATAATCATGCCCTTGTGTGTCATCGGTGAAGTAACATAATCGGTTGCCATGAAGATAGCACCCAACATCAGACCACCACTGAACAAATGATACTCAGGTGAAACAAAGGTATAAGGATCATATAAGTAGAACAAACCGGCAACAACAAAGACTGTTGCGATAATAGATACCGGAATATGCCACGTGATGATCTTCTTCCAAAGCATATAAGCGAAACCAAGCAACAAGGCAATGGCACTGATCTCACCAATTGATCCAGGATTCATTCCTAAGAACATATCCAAAGAACTTGGTAAGTCGTTCAATGCATCTGCATTTCCCTTTACTGCTTGTTTCATCAGAGCCAACGGCGTAGCTGTTGTCTCAGCGTCGACATAATTAGTGAACTGCTGAATCTGTGGCCATGACGTCATTTGAACCGGATAAGATATCAAAAGGAATACACGACCAGCCAACGCAGGGTTCAGAATGTTGCAACCTAAACCACCAAACGACATCTTTGCGACACCAATTGCGAATAACGCACCCAAGATGATGAGCCAGATAGGTAAATTGGATGGAAGATTGAAACCAAGTAATACACCAGTCAGGATGGCAGAACCATCAAGGATGGTGTTTTTCTCGCGTTTAAATATAAACTTCGTAATGGCCCACTCAAAAAAGACACACGCCGCAACCGAAGTCAACGTCACAATCAAAGCACCCAGTCCAAATACGAACAACGAAACCAGGAAGGCCGGAATCAACGCAATCAAAACACCATACATATTGTTTTGAATGCTGTCGTTGTTATGAACGTGAGGCGATAAGGATAATGTTAATTTATTAGCCATACCTTTTATTTTTTAGCATTACGTGCACGAATGATGCCACCAACTGTCGCCTTACCCATTCGGATATAGTCCAAAAGGTAACGGTGTGACGGACAAGTAAACTGACATGAGCCACATTCGATGCAGGACATTACACATTCTTTCTCTACACTCTCCCAATCTTTATGCGCAGATAAGGTTGCCAACAAGTATGGTTCCAAGCCCATCGGACAAGCGGAAACACATTTTGCACAACGGATACAAGGTTGTTCTTCAGCACGTTTGGATTCTTTATCATTCATGATCAGAATACCAGAGCTTCCCTTCGTAATAGGAACATCCACGCTACCGACAGCCTTACCCATCATCGGACCACCACTGATGATTTTACCAGTATCTTCAGGTTGTCCACCCGCTGCTTCAATCAATTGACTCATCGGAGTACCGATACGTGTCAAGAAGTTGGATGGCTTAGCTACGGATTTACCAGTTACGGTTACGACTCTTTCGAACAAAGGTTTGTTCTTTTGTACTGCCTCGTAAACAGCAAAGGCTGTTCCAACGTTTTGAACAATGGCACCAACATTGATAGGTATTGCAGGAGGAGCCGGAACTTGACGGTTAACAACAGCATCAATCAACTGTTTCTCACCACCTTGCGGATATTTTACCTTCAATGGAACAATCTCAATGCCTTTATAGTCCTTTGCCTTTTCAGACAAGAGTTTGATAGCATCAGGTTTATTGTTCTCAATAGCAATATATGCTTTGTCAACCTTCGCAGCTTTCATCAAAATCGTTGTACCCACCAGGATTTCTTCCGGTTTTTCCAACATCAACCGATGGTCGGCTGTCAGATAAGGTTCACATTCTACACCATTAATAATCACACAGTCGGCTTTCGCTCCTGGAGGAGGCATCAACTTTACATGAGTTGGGAACGTCGCTCCACCCATACCTACGATGCCGGCTGCCTTGATTTTTGCCACGATTTCCTCTGGAGTGAGGTTGCATTCTTTCACCAAAGCATCCGAACGGTCGATCGTTTCTTCCCATTCATCACCTTCCACATTAATAAAGATGGCTGGTTTACGATAACCGCTTGCATCTGGTATCGTATCGATCTTCATAACCTTTCCAGATACTGAAGAAAAGATATCTGCAGATACGAAGCCACCAGCTTCAGCTATTTTTGTGCCGACTTTCACCACTGCGCCTTTTTCGACAATGGCTTTTGCGGGAGCACCGATATGCTGTGACAAAGGAATGATTGCTTGCTTCGGGAGAGCAAGAACCTCGATCGCTTTGTCGGCCGACAGTTTATTGGCTGCCGGATGAACTCCACCAATTTTAAATGTCTTCACGTTTATATCGTTTTAATTATTTACTCTCGTTTACTTTCACTTCTTCCTTAACAGGAGTCTCCACTTTTGGAGCCACTGGTTCTTCAGCTGGCTTAGCAGTTGCTGGAGCAGCCTCCGGAGCTACCTCTAGTTTCGGCTTCCTCGGTGGGAAGTTGATGGCATGAATCGTGTGCTTTGGACAAGCTTCCTCACACTTCCGACAAAGCTTACACTTCTCAGCATCGATGTAAGATACATTATTAGCAATGGTGATCGCACCAAATGCACAAACTTTCTCACATTTACCACATGCGATACAGCCTACAGCACATGCCTTGTTTACAACTGCGCCCTTATCCTTGTTGACACACTTCACGATCATCCTACGACCCTTCTTACCTTTCAGCCGAATCTCGATGATCATACGAGGACACGCTTTGGCACAAGCACCACAAGCGGTACACTTTTCTTCGTCAACCTCAGGAAGACCAGTCTCTGGATTCATGTGAATCGCACCGAACTTACATGCAGCCACACAGTCGCCGCAACCCAAACATCCATACGTACAACCAGTCTCACCGCCTGATGTGGCATTAGCAATGGCACATGAGCGAACGCCATCATATTCTGCGATACGAGGACGATTCTCACAAGAACCGTTACATCTGACAACTGCGATACGTGGCTCAGTTTCAGCAGCCTGCATTCCAAGAATACCTGCTACTTTCTCCATCACCGCAGCACCGCCAACAGGACAAAGTTTTCCTTCCAACGAACCAGCATCTGCAGCTTTCACACATGCTCCGGCAAAACCGTTACATCCTGGATAACCACAACCGCCACAATTCGCTTGAGGAAGCACCGCTGCTACCTGACTGATACGCGGATCTTCATAAACAGCAAATTTCTTGGATGCCAAGTATAGGACAATCGCAGCGATAAGTCCTATCGCACCTAGAGAAATTACTGCAATCAGAATTACATTCATAAAGTTAGTTATTTATTGATGATTACTTGATTCTATAGTAAAAGAGAATTTCCGGCTTAACCTATCCTTAAAGCACGACAGGACAACATAATAAACAGCTACTGAAAGGATAGAAATCAATGCTGACAAACCTTCATTTTGTCCGGTTAACGACATAGCAAGGAATAATACGACAACTAATATAAGGAAAGGGATAAAGAAACCAAGCCAGACTGCTTGTAATCCCATGGACGTAGTACCCAGTAAAGTAACCTCCTCACCCACATAATGATCGCTTGAGAAACGGTCAAAAACATCAATAATCTTTTCTTTGCTCTCTGCGGCACTGCACAATTTATGCGCCTTACAAGCAGAACAAGCGGAAGATTGTACAATCTTTACTTTAATCTGGTTCCCTTTTATATCTTCGATGATTCCTGAATGCTTGATGATATCCGTCATTTTGCAAACTCCACTTTACAAATCGTAGCAAAATTAATATTTTATATTGGATTAATAAAATGATATTCGTGAATATTTCAAATGAATATGCTTTTTTTAAAACACTTCGAAAAGAAATTTATCGGTTACTCTATAAATCTTTTCAAAACATCTTATATTTGCTTCATAATATATAATATTTGTCATGGATAAATCG
>JAEEGL015015985.1_pt1 | contig 15294 bp, 17 predicted proteins | sample 9134231 | NCBI WGS metagenome assembly JAEEGL01 (sample SAMN16246548, study PRJNA631951) | gut metagenome | biome: gut microbiome; feature: rumen; material: fiber-attached | host: Bos | place: Iran: Karaj | collected 2018-10 | reverse complement strand
CATGTTGTTCGTGGTGAAGAATGGTTGCCGTCATTGCCATTGCATTATCAATTGTTTCGCACGATGGGGTGGGCGCCACCTCTTTATATTCATACATCAACATTGGATAAAATTGATGAAGAAACTGGAAAGCAAAGAAAAATGTCTAAGCGCAAAGATCCAGAGTTTAATGTCTCGTTTTTCTTGGCAGAAGGTTGGCCAACAGATGCTGTGATTGAATATTTGGGAAATATTTTGGCGTCTGGTTATGAAGAAGCAAAATTAAAGGGGCAAGTGAAAACTTTTTGGGATTATGAGATGAAACCAAAAAAGATTCCTATGTCAGGTGCATTGTTTGATATGAAAAAATTGGAATGGTGGGCCAAAGAATATATTGCCACATTACCAGTTGATGTTTTGGTTAAAAATGTTGTCGATTGGGAAAATAAATATGGTGATGAAACACATAAAAAACAAGTTGCCGATGTTAAATATTTAACAGCCGTGTTATCTATTGAACGCGACAATATTAAACGTATACGCAAAGATTTTATTACTTGGAAACAGACATTAGAGATAGAAGAATTTTTCTGGGATGATTTGTTTGTCCCGTCATCAGAATACAAATTTAATGGCGATATTTTGAATGCGTTTTTGGAAACATTTGATATTGCCGATGATAAAGATACTTGGTGGAATAAAATAGTTGCGATTGCCGGTAAATTGGGCGTTAAAAATGGTGATGTTGCGATGGATTTACGTGTTGCACTTTCGGGTCGCACAAACACACCGGACCTTTATTCTATAATGCAGGTAATTGGTGAAACAAAAGTAATTGAAAGAATCAAGGCGGCAAAATGACGAAAAAAAAAGGTGCGATTAGAACACGTTTAAAACAGGTGCGGGGAAATAGGCATGCATCGCGTTTGTTGCGTGTGTTGCGCGCAACCGGGTTGTTTCGGTGGGAACGCCGTTCGACGCGGGCCGAAGAAGTTTTGAATATTTTGACACATGGAATTGGTATAGGATTGGCCATTGCGGGGTTGGCGCTGTTGGTTGCGTTTGCAGCAATTTATGGTAATGCGTGGTCGGTTGTGTCGTGTTCTATTTTTGGTGTTACTATGTTTACACTGTATTTTGGTTCTACGATGTGTCATGCATCAATTGGTCAAAAGAGCGAATGTTTTTTTGAAGTGTGGGACAGTGTTGCCATCTATGCGTTGATTGCCGGCACATACACGCCATTTTTATTGGTGAATTTGCGTGGTGGTTTGGGATGGACAGTTTTTGGAATTTTATGGGCAATTGTAATTTTTGGTGCAATCACAAAAATCCGTAATCCGCATCAACAGCCCAAATGGGTTGTGGCCCTGTATTTGATAATGGGTTGGACATTGTTATTTATATTGCCGGCGATGTTAAAACATATTCCGCCACGTGGTCTGTGGTTTATTTTGGCGGGCGGTTTGTCATATACATTTGGGGTTATATTCTATCTTTGGCGGAAATTAAAGTTTTCGCACGCGATATGGCACTTGTTCGTGATTGGTGGAACGGTGTGTTTTTTCTTTGCGGTGTTATACGGCGCAATTTTGGATGTCGCAGTCTAGGATTCTTGACTTTCAAATGTAATTGTCATATAATACGGTCGTTATGAAACAGTTTTTGTTTATTTTTACAACTACAACAACTACAACCCCCGCGGGGGTACGGTAATTTATTATTGCGTTTTTTCATACGCGTTTATATAATCAAACAGTTAAAAAATAACAAAAAAATTAGAGGAATATTATTATGTCTTATCCAATTGAATTGATTCGTCACTCGTTGGCGCACGTTATGGCCGCCGCGGTGAAAAAGTTGCACCCGGATGTAAAGTTTGCGGGTGGTCCGGCGATTGAAAACGGGTTCTATTACGACTTTGATACAGATTACCGTTTTTCTGAAGAAGATTTTGAAAAAATCGAGAAGGAAATGCGTGAACTGATTAAATCAAATGGCCGTTTTGAACAACGCATTGTCGATTTGGACGAAGCAAAAAAAATCTTTGCCGACCAACCATACAAAATGGAATGGTTGAATGAATATGATGCCGCGGGTGAAAAGTTATCTATTTATACTTTCCGCGACTTTACCGATTTGTGCCGTGGGCCGCATGTGGAATCCAGTAAAGATTTGCCACGCGATGGATTCAAAATTCGTAATGTTGCCGGCGCATATTGGAAAGGTGATTCGAAGAATAAAATGTTGCAACGCATTTATGTTGATGCGTTCGAAAATAAAGATGCGTTGGATGCCCACCTTAAAATGATGGAAGAGGCCGCCGCGCGCGATAACCGGAAACTTGGTAAGGATATGGACTTGTTCCATTTTGAACCGGAATATGCGCCGGGGGCAGTATTCTGGCATGATAAGGGGTATAAAATATATCGCCGTATGATTGATTATTTGCGCGCTCGCCAAGAACGTGCGGGTTACCTTGAAATATCAACACCGTCAATTATGGATCGTTGCCTGTGGGAACGCAGCGGACATTGGGCGAAATATGGTGCGCACAATTATTCTGGTACGACCCAGGACGGTAAAGTGTTCTGTGTAAAACCTATGTCTTGCCCGGGCGGTATGTTGGTCTTTGGCCAAGGTATAAAATCTTATAAAGATTTGCCAATGTATTTGGCAGAATTTGGTAAGGTTTGCCGCTATGAGGCCGCAGGTGGCCTGTCCGGTTTGATGCGTGTTCGTGAATTTACCCAAGATGATGCGCATATTTTCTGTACCGAAGAACAATTGGAAGAAGAGGTTGTTAAAATCTTGCGCTTTATCAAAGATATTTATGGTAAATTCGGATTTGATAAAATTTCAATGAAGTTGGCGACTCGTCCGTTGTCTGAATTCCGTATCGGTTCAGATGAAGTTTGGGACAAGGCCGAAGGCGCATTGAAACATGCATTGGATGCAAATGGAATTGAATATGAAATCGCAGAAAATGACGCTGCGTTCTATGGTCCAAAGATTGATAATTATCTGAGAGATTCTATGGGACGCGTGTGGCAATGCGGTACGGTGCAGTTGGATATGAATTTGCCGGAACGATTCGATTTGTCTTATATCGGTGAAGATGGGGAAAAACATCGTCCGATTATGTTGCATCGTGCGTTGTTGGGTTCAATTGAACGCTTTATGGGCGTGTTGCTGGAATCGACGGGTGGTAATTTGCCACTGTGGTTGTCGCCGGAACCGGTTGTGGTTGTGCCGATTTCTGAAAAATATCGCGAATATGCGGAAAACGTCGTTGCCGATTTGCGTGATGCCGGTGTATACGCAAGGGCCGATTTGCGTGATGAAAAGGTTAATTACAAGGTTCGTGAATTGTCTTTGGCCAAAACGCCGATTATCGCCGTTGTTGGTGAAAAAGAATCGGCGGATAAAACGGTTACTTTGCGTAAGTTAGGGGTTGAAAAACAAGAAACGATTGCTTTATCAGATTTCATTGCCCAGATGAAAGATGCGGTTAAGTTACCGTTGTAAGATTTGTGCCCGGTGGCGAAATGCCACCGGGTATAGAAAGAAAGGAAAACACATGAAAAAAATAATTCTTATTTTTGTAATGTTGGTGCCGGTTGTATTCGCCGCATGTTCTAAAACATGCGAAACTGAACCCATCGTTGAAGAAAATCATAAATTGATTGTTCCACCAAATTTTGGTGCGCGCCCCGCAAAATAAATTTGTGATATCACTTTTTTATGGTATAATGTATTCTGATATAGAAGGGAGAAACCATAATGAATGATGACAATTTGGATTTATTAGATTTGGACGATAACGATACGCCCGTGGATGATAATTTGCCGGATGCCACGCCTTTTGCGGCGCCGCGCCCACATCGTCCGTGGTTGTTGTTGGTTATCGGATTGGCAATAATTGTTTTGGCGGTCTTTATTATTATCCGCGTAGTGGGCAACAATTCTTCATCATCAATTGATGTTGATTTGGGCGCACCCATCGTGGTCGAAGAACGTCCGGTCGAAGTTCAACCTGAACCGGGTACGATGCCGCCGGCACCGATGCCGCAACCGGGTCAACCGGGGGCAATGCCTCAACCTGGACCGGCACCTGTGATGGTTGTGCCTGGGGCAAATCCGACACCGGTTGCTCAGCCGAATCAGCCGGCACCGACACCGGTCGTTGTCCAACCACAACCGCAACAAAATCAAAATGTTCGTGTTATCCAGGATCGTAAAGATGTAACATTTGATCCATCACGTGCTGCGGCTACGCCAAAACCGATTCCGGCACCGGCACCCAAGGCGACCAAGACACCAACTAAACCGAAACCGACACCAAAACCGGCAACTCAAAAGGTTACAAATGGTGGTTGGTATGTGCAATTTGGTTCGTACAGCACGCGTAGTGCCGCCGAAGCATCCGAGAAAAAGATTCGTGCCGCACACCCAAGTTTGTTTAGTGGCAAACAATTTGTAATTCTGGCCGCGGTTTTGCCGAACGGTTCGACAACTTATCGCTTGCGTGTAGCATTCGCAAATTCGAACGATGCAAATGGATTCTGCCGTAATGCAAAATCTGATGGGTTGGATTGTTATGTGGCGCGTTAGTCAAAGGAGTAAGAAATGTTAGGAAGATTAGGTGTGTGGGAAATACTGTTAATAGTTTTGTTGTTGGTCATATTGTTTGGGCATGCCAAGATTCCAACAATGATGAAAAACCTGGCCGGGGGTATTAAAACTTTCAAGAAAGAAATGAAAGACGATGATACCAAAAAGGTAGAGGCCAAAAAAGAACCGGTAAAAAAATTGCCGGCAAAGAAAACACCGACAAGAAAGCCGGCAACCAAAAAGCCCGCAGCAAAACGCCGGGTGGTAAAAAAGAAATAAAAAACGGGCGATGAAAATCGCCTGTTTTTTTTATAGATTTTTTTATTCGCGTTTTTCGTGTTCTTCCTGTTCTTCAATCGTCATGGTCGCCAATGGACGTGCCAACATACGCGAAAGGCCGATTTCATCGCCAGAAATAACACTGTAACCAAATGTGCCGTTTTCAATTCGATCCAATGCTGCGTTGATTTTTGTCAGCAAATTGTTTGCACGTTCCGCCGTACGTAATGTCATGGTGTTTTCTTGTTCAGATACCGCAATATCCAAATCATCGCCCGTGATATTCGCATTTGTTTTGTTGGCGTTGCTGATATAATTTAATGCCGATGCATTTTGCTGTTGTATTTCTTCTTTCTGTGCATTTAGTAACTGATAAAAATACGCCAAATGTTCCGGACACATATATGGTTCAGATTTTTTAGGTATGTATTTTGGTGCAAGTTCGATATTTTTATAATTTTGTTTTGCCATTTTTTATGCCTTTAATTCATTAATCCAATCAGTCAATGTTTCTTCGTCCATCAAACCGCTGCGTGCTTCGACCAGTTCGCCATTTTTAAATGCCAAAACACTGGGGATTCCACGAATACCAAACTTCGCCGGTGTGCGACGACCTTCTTCTACATTGAACTTTACAAAGTTTACATCAGTCATTTTTTCAGATGCAGATTCAAATATAGGTCCAAACATACGACACGGACCACACCACGGTGCCCAAAAATCAACCAAGGTCAATGCGCCACCTATCATTTCAGTAAAGTTATCATCATTTGCGTGCTGTATCGCCATATTTTTCTCCTTTGCTGTTGATATTTCGAACAAGTGTATTATAATCATCAAAAAAAGCAAGAGAAAACGTAAAATGAATAAAATCATATACTTAGATGCCGCGGCAAGTGCGCTTAAACCCGAAACTGTGATAAAATCTGAAGGGGATTTTTTGCGTGAATCTTATGCCAATGCGGGGCGGGGGGTGTGCACACGGGCGGTGGCGGTCGATGATATGGTTGCAAATGCGCGCAGACGGGTTGCAAAATTTATAGGCGCAAAACCGAATCAAATTGTTTTTACATCGGGGGCAACCGATGGATTAAACCGAATTGTAAATATTTTGTCGCGCCAGCCTTGGTATTCTGAAATGTCAACTTTTGCGGTGTCTGACCTTGACCATCATTCGGCGCGTATGCCATGGGAAGAGTTAGTCTACCTTGGTAAAATCCGTAAAATGTTTAAATGCGAATTAGATAAAAATTTTGATATAAATCCAAATGAAATTCCAAAAACAGATTTTTTAATTATAACCGCTATGTCTAATGTTCTGGGGCGGGCGCAAGATGTTAAAAAAATAATTGCCGTCGCGCGAAAGAAAAATCCAGATGTTGTTACCATTGTTGATGCATCGCAATACGTTGTTCATAAAAAAATAGATGTGAAAAAATGGGATTGTGATTTTTTGGTTTTCTCGGGACATAAAATTGGCGCGGATACTGGAATTGGAATTTTATATATTCGCGATTCAGAAAAATATTTCCCCGATAAATTTGGCGGTGGAATGGTGGCAAAGATTTCAGATAAAAAATGGACTTTAAATGGCGCACCCGAAAAGTGGGAGGCGGGTACATTGCCATTAACTCAGATTGCAGGATTGGTTCCGGCGATTGATTATTTGGAAAAGAATCGGCCAGATACGGATTTAATCAAATATGCATACGATGAATTATCAAAATTGCCACGCATAAAAATTCTAACAAAACGCGATGATGCAATTTTAAGTTTCGTTGTTGATAATATGCATCCTTTGGATGTTGGTGCAATGTTGGGGGCATACAATATATGTGTACGCGTTGGAAATATGTGCGCATCTTGGATTCATCAATTGATTGGTGTGCCAGGTTCGATTCGTTTGTCAATTGGTTCGTGGAATACAATTGGTGATATCAAGAATTTTATATCGGCAATAAAAAAGATTGTAAAATAAAATGGCGTGGACAAAGGAAGATATTATCGCGACACTTAAAACCGTATTTGACCCTGAAATTCCTGTGAATATCTGGGATATGGGGTTGGTTTATGATATTATCATATCGTCCGATTCGGTTGTGATAAAAATGACTTTTACCAGTCCGACATGCCCGATGATGGAAGATATTTTGGCTCAGGTCAAAACGGCGGTATCAAATGTTGTCGCGCCAACGCCAGTTAGGGTTGATTTGGTGTGGGAACCAGCATGGGATTTGTCGCGTATGTCTGATGCCGCGCGGTTGGAATTGGATTTAACAAACAGTGGGTGGTAATTTTGACATTTGAACAAATTAAACATTTATTAAATATGACAAATGATCCCGCAACGCGGTTGGAAATGGTAATGGATATCGGTCGCGATTTGGCACCGGCACCGGCGGGTGCCGATTGTACTGAAATAACAGGCTGTGCTTCGTTTGTTCAGATATGTCGTGAAGGAAACACTTTTTATGGTGTGGCTGATTCGGCGATTGTGCGCGGAATTGTGGCGATATTTATATCGATTGTTGACGGAAAAACGCCAGATGAAATTAAAAAAATAGATCTGGAAAAAATGTTTTTTGATTTAAAAATCAATGTTGGGGCGGCACGGTTGAACGGTATAAATTCTATGATTCGTTTTTTCAAGAATTTGTGATACAATAGGGTGATAAGAATTTAATCGGAATAGATAAAATGAACGAAGACGAAAAAATGTTTCGCATCGGTATAGGGATGCTTATCGTGATGGTTGTGGTAACGGTCGCGCTTCAGGTGTGCTATCGTGCCCAAAATCGTGAACGCGAACGTGTGCGTCGCGAAATTATTCAGACCCAGCAAGATATTGCAGTTTCCCAGGCAAAGTTTGCTTCCATGGTACGCCCCGAGAGTTTAAGAAATTTGGTGTCTGGTGTGGTCCCGCGGGCCGAGGTGATAAGTTTTCATAAATCTGTTGAAATTGGTGAATTACCCGATAAAATAAAGTGATGTTTGAAGTAGGAAAGGATATTTTTAAGCATGGTTTTACAGGCGTAGGGGGAAACGCATTGGGACATAGACGATTACGAATTGTTTATGCGGTGTTTTTGATTGCATTCGGAATTTTTGCGGTGCGTACATTACAATTGGCAATCCAGGGAACAAATCGCGTCCGACCCGCAGGGGCAGATGGTTCGTGGGGCGTAAGTCGCGCAGATATTGTTGATCGCAATGGTGATATATTGGCGAAGAATGTTATGTCTGGGCATATAACATTGCGGCCACAACAGGTTAAAAATCGTGATGCCGTTGCACAATTTATTCATGAAATATTTCCGTATGAATATTCTGTTAATGATGTGTTTAAATTGCTGGATTCGGGGCGGCGGTTTATATACATAAAAAAGTACGTTTCTGATTCTGTTCGCGAAAAAGTTACATCGGCAAAAATTGCCGGATTGGATATAGAATCTATCCAGGCGCGTCGTTACCCAAAACGCAGATTGTTTTCACATGTTGTTGGTTTTGTTGGAAATGATGGGCATGGATTGGAAGGTGTGGAACGCACACATGATGCGTATCTGCGCGATAGCAGTACACCATTACAGTTATCGTTGGATTCAAGAATTCAATCGGTGTTTTATGAACAGCTGTCCGCGGCAATGCAAAAATATCGGGCAAAAAGCGCGATGGGATTGCTTATGAATTCAAGTACGGGTGAAATGATTGCGATGGTGTCGTTGCCAGATTTTGATCCTGAAAATTTAAGTATCGATTCGGCGGCACGGCGCAGTTTTATGCCTATGCGGGGTGTATTTGAAATGGGGTCTATTTTCAAGGTGTTTAATACCGCAATGGCAATGGAAAATGGAATCAAAAAAGAATACTATGTCAAAGAGCCGTTTAAAATTCGGGATAAATTTGGTCGGGTTGCGGCGACAATTCACGATGTACGCAGTTTCCGTCCGCCACGTCCGAATTTAAGTGTCGAAGAAATAATGTTGCATTCATGTAATGTGGGCAGTGTTCAAATTGCTTTGGATTTGCCGGATGGTACACAACCAGAATTCTTTCATCGTATCCATTTAGATGAACCATTGAATTTGGAATTTGGAAAAACTGAAAAACCATTGGTGCCACGTAAATGGGGCCCAACAGAACGGGCAACAGTGTCATTCGGACATGGAATTTCTGTTACGCCGATGCATTTATTATTGGCAATAAATTCTATGACAAATGGTGGAATTTATATTTATCCGACATTGCAAAAACGGAATTTTGGTCCACTGCGCGGGGAACGCGTTCTGTCAGATGAAATATCTGCGCGGTTGCGTGGAATAATGTTACGCATCGCGGAAGAAACAACCGCAAAACAGGCAAGAATTGCGGGAATACAGATTGGCGGAAAAACTGCAACGGCTGAAAAACGCGTAAATGGAACAATTGACAAGTTTAAAAATTTAACCGCTTTTGTTGGAATCTTTCCTGTTGCTGCGCCCCAGTATACAATTTTGGTTGTGTTGGATGAACCAAAAGGAACAGAAGATACGTACGGTCTGCGTACTGCGGCATGGAATGCCGTGCCGACCGCAGGAAAAATTTTAGACAGTATCCTGCCATTGCTATTTGAATAAATTTGTATTATAATTACCCTGATAATAAAAAAAGAGAATTAAGTTGAGAAAGATAGTGGAAAAATCCATGTTGGGACGGGCATGGGTTGTGGCGGATGATAATAATTATTATGGAAATGGCGAAGAAGATTTGTTGCGCCATATTTTGTTGCGTCGTGGAATCGCCGAAGCCGATATGGAAAAATTTTTGAATCCGTCTGTAAAAGAATATATGCCTGATCCGTTCGTTTTGCATGATATGCAAATTGCATCTAATGTTATTTCATCAGCAATTTTGAATAATGAAAAAATCGCAGTTTATGGTGATTATGATGTTGATGGAATTACTTCTACGGCGATTTTTGTTAAGTATTTAAGGATGGTTGGTGCCGATGTTGTTTGGCATTTGCCAACACGTGAAGGTGAAGGTTATGGTTTAAATGTAGATGCTGTTCGTGCCTTTGCCGATTCAGGGGTAAAATTATTAGTTACGGTTGATTGCGGTATAAGTGGCGAAAGCGAGGTTGATTTGGCTCGGTCTTTGGGTATGCGTGTCGTGATAACCGATCATCATTCGCCTGATAATGAATTGCCGAATGCGGATGCGGTTGTTAATCCAAAGCGTGCGGATGATGAATCTGGACTTTCTTATTTGGCGGGTGTTGGGGTTGCTTTTTTAACATTGGTTGCGGTTAATCGTGAATTAAAAAAATCTGGCAATGCCGATTTGATTCAAAAAATACAATCTATAAATTTATTGAATTTTTTGGACTGTGTCGCGTTGGGAACAATATGCGATACGATGATGTTGGTTGGTCTTAATCGTGCATTTGTGGCAACTGGATTAAAGGTTTTGAACCTGCGGCAAAATTTGGGGTTAAAGGTTTTGATGGATGTTGCCAAGGTTGATAAAATTTCGGTCTATACGGCGGGGTTTGTAATTGGCCCGCGCCTTAATGCGGCGGGCAGGTTGGATTCAGCATCGCCGGCGTTGGAATTATTGTTAACAGATAATCCGTTGATTGCATACGATTTGGCAAATAAATTGGATGCCATGAACCAAGAAAGAATAAATATACAAAATGCTATTATGACCCAGGCGACCGATATGGCGGATAAATATTGTGCGGATGGTAGATGCAGTTTATTTATCTGTGGTGATAATTGGCATGGTGGGGTTATGGGAATTATTGCGGGACGGTTGAAAGATAAATACAATTTACCGACATGTGTTGCGACCCGTGCTGATGGCATGATAAACGGTTCGGGCCGTTCGATTGCCGGTGTAAATTTAGGTGCAATAATTCATGATGCGTTGGCGCATGGACTTATTTGTGAAGGCGGAGGACATGCTGCGGCTGCTGGTTTTTCTTTGCCGGTTGATAAGGAACATGATTTTTGCGAGTTTTTAGAACGGTCTGTTTTGGACCAATTAAATGGTTCCTTGCCGGCAACCGATACCAATGTGGATTTAGAAATGGATGCCGGGGGCGCAACAATGAAATTGATAAAAAAATTGGAACAAATGGAGCCTTTTGGCCAGGGTAACCCAGAACCTACATTGGTATTGCGTGGTGCGGTTTTGAATCATGCAATCTTGATGGGGCGTGGCGGAATGCACCTTAGGGGAGATTTTAGAACATCTGCGGGTACGCGTTTGGACTTTGTTGGGTTCAATTTGGTTGGAACCCCGGTTGGCAATTTTTTACTGGACGATGCGAACATAAATACTAAAATGATGGTGTTGGGGCGGTTAAAAGAAAATTCCTATAACGGCCGGACAAGTGCACAATTTATTTTGGAAGATATTGCAATATGATAACGAAAAAACAGGTAAAAATTTTCGATGAAAAAATCAAGGCCGCGCGGTCGATTCTTGTGTGTGCACATAAAAATCCAGATGGGGATGCAATTTGTTCCGTGTTGGCGTTGGCGCATTTGATTAAACTAAATTATGGTAAAGATGTTGTGTGTACATATGACGGAAATATTCCAGATAATTTGGATAATGTGCCATTGCGTAACAATATGGATTATTTCGAACATATTGACCAAGGGGCGGATTTTGATGTCGCGGTTGTTCTGGATTATGGAATTGAAAGAAATATCGGTGGCCCGAATAAATTTGTAAAAGATGCCGGATTTGTAATCGAATTGGATCATCATATAAACGATGAAAAGATTGGAAATTTATGTTTAGATGATGTTAATGCGGCCGCTGTAACCGAGATTATATATAAACTTATGGTTGCGGCCGGTTGGAAAACGGATTTAACGGTTGCTCAATTAATAATGACCGGAATAATTACAGATACGGGTTGCTTTAAATATGTGAAGCGTGGCAATGTTATGCGAATTGTGGCAAAATTGATTGAATATGGTGTAGATATTCAAAATATTGTAAACGACCTTTCAAACAAGCCACGCAAGACAATTGTTACCGAATCTGCATCTGTTGGTGCCACGGAATTCTTTTATAAAAATAAATTGGCTTTGGCGATTATAGATTCGCACCAATACAAAAATATAGATGGTCGTGGTGAAACGGTTTTAAATTTGTTGGGGCAAATTCGTGGTTTGGAATATATGGTTTTGTTAAAGGAACAAAAGCCGAATCAAATTGGCGTTTCTTTGCGGGGGCGGCCCGGTTATCCGGTTGATAAAATCGCGGCGGCATTGGGGGGCGGTGGACATGAATTGGCTGCTGGTGCCGTTGTGCATGATTCTTTGGCAAACGTTAAAAAACGTGTTTTAGATTTATTCAAGGGGGGTATAAAATGAAACATTTGTTAGTTGCATTGGTATGTACGGTATTTGCAAATTCGGCATTTGCGGCGGTGGACGCGTCTTTGATTACGCGGGCAGAAAAATATTTGAATTCTGTAACAGGGTTAAGTGGCGATTTTGTTCAGACAAATAAAGGGAAAAAAGAGCAGGGAACTTTTTCTATGCTGCGACCTGGGCGGGTTCGTTTGGATTATAAAAATATGCCGGTGCAATTGATGGCAGATGGCGCAGATTTATATTTCTATGATAAATCTTTGGATCAAATTACGACTGTTCCATTGACCAGTACACCCGCCGGAATACTGGTTCGCAAAAAGATAGATTTACAAAACGCGGATATTCATGTTATCGATACGACGGATGGCACAGATACATTTACATTAAAGATGAACTTGCGGGGCCAGGAAGGCCTTGGAAATATGTCGGTTGTATTTAATAAAAAACCGGTGGGGTTAAATTCTTGGACGATTGTTGATGCGACCGGAAATAAAACTGATGTCAAGTTTAGTAATTTGAAAACGAAAACAGATTTTGGAAAGAACTATTTCCAAATTCAACGGCACAAAACTGTCAGCACCAGTGGCGGTGATGATTTCTATGATTAAATATGTTCGGAATAAGTTGGGCAGAATTTATCGTTATTTTATTGGTCGCAATTTTGGTTGTGCCCGCACGGTATTGGCCTGATGTGGCGCGTGCTTTGGCGCGCGCGGTTAAATTTATTCGTAGCATCGTCTGGAAAATTACAGATGCATCCGAAAAAATCAAAGAACAAATCGAATTGGAAGAACCAATAAATGAAATTATGAATACGACAACGCGCGATGTGTTGGATGCTTTTTCAATTAAAAAACCAAAACAAAATAAAAAACCTAGCAGGTCGAAAAAATGAAAAAAATGACAATGATGCAACATTTTGCCGAACTGCGTCGTCGCATTTTATGGACGGTGTTGTTTTTTGTTGTGGTATTTGGTTTGGGATGGGTTGTTGCGCCATTTGTCCAAGAATTTTTGACCGCGCCTTTGATAAACGCATGGGATGATACGCAATTGCTCTATACAGGAATAACAGACGGGTTGATGATAAATTTATCATTGGCATTATTGGTTGCTGTTATGATGACAATACCGTTTGCGTTGTATCAAATTTGGGCATTCGTTGCGCCGGGACTGCATAAAAACGAGCGGGATTTTGTTGTACCTATTTTTGTTTTATCGCCGATTTTGTTTTTGGGTGGGGCGGCATTTGCATTTTACCTGTTGTTTCCAACTGTGTTCAAATTTTTCTTGGAATTAAATGAAATGGCGCCGGTGCCGGCAATTATAATGCCCGTGGCACGTGATTATTTGACCTTTACAATTCGGATGTTAAAGGTATTTGGAATCGCATTTCAATTACCATTGGTTATGGTGTTACTGAATCGGGCAGGGGTATTGGCGCGTGAACGCGTGATTGCCATGCGCCGTTATGCAATAATAATCATAGTAATAGCGGCGGCGGTGTTGACCCCACCGGATGTGGTTTCACAGATATTATTGGCTGTTCCTATGTGGGCTTTGTTTGAAATCAGTATTTTATTTATGAAGAAATAATCGGTACATGATATTTATTTTATACCTTTTTTATGATATAATTCGGGTATGAGAAATTTTTTTGCGGCTTTGGGTGCGGTTGTGTTTGGCGCGTTTTTGGCGTCGTGTGATTTGCAACCCAAAATAACCGCGTTGCCTGATACAGTTGGCGATTTTATATCTTCGCGTTATCCTGCTATGTTGGCCGACCCGAAAACAGAACCAGAAATTTATAATTCTGCTGTGTCGGACTATGGCGTGTATGCTTCGCCAGAATTGTACGGTTCTAGCGGTATGGATGATTATGTGAACTATGCCGCGGTCGATGATTACATATTAAAACCGGAACCAGAAACAACAGCAAATGAAACCGAACCGGTTGAACCATCCGTACCCGCGGTGAAAACAGAAACGGCACCAGATGCACCGGTTGTGAAATCAGAACCAAAGGTTGAATCGGCTGCGGAACCTGAACCCGATGATATGTTGGATATTCCAGAATATAAAGATGACGAGTTGCATGTGCCGGCGCATGCCGCACCAGGAACGGTTGTGGTACGGCGGGGGGATACACTGTATTCCATTGCGCGCGACAACAATACTACTATTGCCGAATTGGCGCGTGTGAATAATTTAAAATCGCCCGATACAATAAAGATAGGCCAGGTTTTAAAATTAAAATCTGAACCAGAACCCGTTAAAATTATCGAAAAGCCCAAGGCGGATCCAAAACCGGCTCTGCCCGAGAAAAAATCGGAACCCATAAAGCAACCAGAAACTAAACCTGTGATAAAACCTGTGGAACAAAAACCGGTCGAGAAAAAAACGGCGACAGATAAAACAAAAGATGTTCGTGTTCCATTAAAGACAATTACGGTTGCGCGTGGTGATACATTGTATTCTTTGTCGCGTAGATATGAAATTCCGGTGAACGATTTGGCGGTTATGAACGGTCTTTCCGCGCCGTTTGCGTTAAATGTGGGACAAAAAATTCGTGTGCCTGATTTGCCCGAAGCCAAGCCTGCACCGGCCAAGACAACAACAAAGTCTGCAACAAGCACAAATGTTAAAACCGAAAAGCCAAAAGCAGATAATTCCAAGACGGTAAAGCCGGCGGAAAAACCTGCAACAAAACAGACAACAAAACCGACACAAACCAAGACGGAAACAAAAAAGGCGGAACCGAAAAAAACGGAAACTAAAAAACCAGAAACAAAAACTACCGCAAAATCGCAATCAGTTCCGGCGCGGTCATCGTCTAAATTTACTTGGCCGGTTCGTGGAACAATTTTATCGCATTATGGCGCCAAGACAGGCGGGTTGTATAACGATGGTATAAATATTTCTGCGGCGGTGGGTGCGACTGTGGTGGCGGCGGAAAATGGCGTTGTGGCGTATGCCGGAAATGAGGTTCGCGGAATGGGCAATTTGATTATAATTCAGCATGCGGATGGTTGGATGACGGTTTATG
>JAEEGL014968926.1_pt1 | contig 15294 bp, 19 predicted proteins | sample 9134231 | NCBI WGS metagenome assembly JAEEGL01 (sample SAMN16246548, study PRJNA631951) | gut metagenome | biome: gut microbiome; feature: rumen; material: fiber-attached | host: Bos | place: Iran: Karaj | collected 2018-10 | reverse complement strand
TTTCTAATTCTTCTACAATCATAATCACATGCAAATCTTAATCCTAATTTATCATATTTAGCACGCATGCCACCGTGCATATCATTTCCCCAATATTTATTCCACCAATATGGACCAGAGCCATCTATAGTTCCTGTCCCTGATATTTCAACATTAGTTTGATCAATAACATTTAAAACACCAACATACCAAGGCATTTCAATACCAGCAACTCTAGTATCTAAAACAGGATATTTAGTTTCATCTGTTGTAGCAATTAAATATGCATTTTCAAAAACTATTTTAGTATCACTTTTAATAAATAATGATGATACTAAGTATTTACCTTCATCAAATATAATAGTATTTCCTTTATTACTATCTAAGATTTCTTGAATCTTATCAGTAACTAAGACCTTTCCACTATTATCAATATTAAAATCCTTCAATCTAACTAGAGCCATAGTAAGCCTCCTAAAAATCTCGAAAAATTACATTATATTATAACATATTAAAAGCGCAAAAAAAAGGAGCATAAAGCTCCCTTAAATAATCTATTATTTAAAACATGATTATTACTTAATGTTTTCAAGTATTATTCCTAAATCACCTTTAAGTTTAGGTATATCTACGCTAATAGCTGCATAGACAAAGCCAAGATCTACACTTCCATAGCTATGAACAAGTCTATTTCTAAAGCCTTTGATGCTATTCCATTCGATATTAGAGTATTTCTTTTTAAAGTCCTCAGTAATATTATTCATGTACTCCGACATTTGAATCATTCTAAAAACTATTGCATCTAATAATACTGGATTATCATCCAAATCTTCTTTCGACATTTTTCCAGAATACTTTAATATTATTTCTATCTCATCTAATGTCTTTTTCAAATAATAGTCATTCCCCTTAGCCATATATCTTAATTCCTTTTCCTAATATATCATTTAATAATTCCTGATTGTTATTCAATTGTTCCAAATTTAGCAAGTCAATCTTCTTATGTAATTCTTCTCTTAGAGCCTCTGCTAGGCCATAAAAAGCCATTCCAGTTACGTTTGTTGAAACTAGTAAATCTACATCACTTTTTTCAGTCGCCTCACCTTTAGCGTAGCTGCCAAATAAATAACAATAAGAAACATCATATTTGGATAAAACCATGGTCACCTTATCTGTAATTTCATCTAACGATAATATTCCGTGTTCCTCATCAATATATCCAATCTTACCAAGCTCGTTACACATATAATTATATTTCATTGTATTAATTTTATTTTTGTCATTCTCATACTGTTTATAAGAACGTAAAGATACTCCTAGCAAAGCAGCTGCTTCACTTTGAGTAATCCCTTTTGATAATCTCAATTCCTTTAATGTCATATGTATCACCACTATTATAGTAGCATTTTTGCACTTTTTTGTCAAATCAAAAGTGCATTTTTTGCACCTTCGCAAATTATATAAAGTGCATTTTTTGCACTTTCTAGATTATAACAAAGTGCAAATTTTCCACCAAATAAAAAGGCATAGCTTGCCGCTACGCCAATAGGTTATGCTTTATAGCCAACTTCATTGATTGCTTTTACGCATAAATCCTTTGCACTTTCCTCACAATCAACTACTACATTATTATCCTTAAATGAGGCCTTTGCTTTTTTAACTCCTTCAACTGCTAAACAAGCATTTTCTACCTTCTTTTCACATTTAGGACAACCCATACCTTCTACATTAATAACAAATTTCATTTTTTTTATCTCCTAACTTTATATCCTTCTTCTGTTATTTTATTTATTATTTTTTCTAAATTAATTTCTTTTTCATATTTGATTACTACATTTTTATTCTTTAAAGATGCTTTTGCATAGATTACATTTTCATCTATTAAACATGCATCTTCAACATGCTTAACGCATTTTTCACACATCATGCCTTTAACCTTTAATGTGATTAAATTATCTTCTTTAATTTTATCGCATTTAAACAAATTAATTGTTAGCGCATTTAAAACAACACAAACTGATGAAATTGACATTGCTATAGCTCCATACATCGGAACCATCTTAAAGCCATTAATATAATACATAAATCCTGTTGCTATTATAACACAGATAAAATTATAAAAGAACGCCCAAAATAATCCCAATTTAATAGTATTTAATGTTCTCTTTGATAATTTAATTACATTAGGTATATCTAGTAAATCATCATGTAATAAAACAATATCAGCAGTATTTATTGCGATATCTGAGGCATTGCCTAAAGATATAGCAATATCTGAATTAGCAAGTGCTATGGCATCATTTACACCATCACCAACAAAGCCTACAAATTCACTTTCTTCCTTTAATTTCTTTATAGCATTACCTTTATCGATTGGAAGTACATCAGCTATAACTTCATCTATTCCAACTTCTTTGGCAATACTATCGGCAACTAGCTTATTATCACCTGTAAGCATAATTGTCTTAATCTTTAATTTATGTAATTCTTCTATAGCTTTTTTAGAATTAGTTTTTACAACATCCTTTAAGGCTATAATACCTAAAATTACATTATCTTCTAAAATTAAAATAGATGTTTTACCTTCACCAGATAATTTATCTATTTTTTCTTTAATTTCAGCATTTTCTAAGCCTCTATTAGCCAATCCTTTATAATTACCAACATAATATATTTTATTATTATATTTTGCTACTAAGCCTTCACCTTCAATAACTTTTACATCGCCAATATCTAGACTATTTTCTTTATTTAAATAATTAATAATTGACTTAGCTAAAGGATGAGATGATTTTGCCTCTATTGAATATAATATATCATCAAAATCAATTTCTTTTAATTTAATATAATCTGTAACAATAGGCTTGCCTAATGTTATGGTTCCAGTCTTATCAAAAACTATAGTTTTTAATTTTGATGTATTTTCTAATATTTCAGCATTTCTAATTAAAAGGCCATTTGAAGCGCCCTTACCTGTACCTACCATTACCGCAACTGGTGTTGCAAGGCCTAGTGCGCAAGGACAGGCAATAACTATTACTGTTATCGCAAAATTAAGTGCTAGTTCAAATGAATTATCATATCCCAAATTAGAAGCCACAATAATATTTGTTATGAAAGTAATTAAAGAAATTATCATAATTAAAGGAACAAATATAGCACTAATCTTATCAGCAAGCTTAGATATTGGAGCTTTAGAATTTGAAGCCTCATCAACTAGCTTAATAATTGTATTAATTGATGAATCCTCTCCAACCTTTGTAGCCTTTAATTTAATAAATCCTGATTCAATTATTGTTGATGAATAACAAAAATCACCAATGTTTTTATATTTAGGTATTGCCTCACCTGTAATATTGGCCTCATTAATTGAACAATTACCTTCAACAACTATTCCATCAACAGGAATGGCCTCTCCTCTTCTTATAACTAAAATATCATCAACTCTAACTTCTTCAATACCTATTTCTTCTTCCTTACCATCAACTAAAACAACAGCCTTTTTAGGAGCTAAATCCATTAGCTCCTCTATAGCCTTAGTTGTTTTCTTTTTAGATAAGCCCTCTAGATATTTTCCTACAGATACTAATACTAATATCATACCTGCAGATTCAAAATATAGATTCATATGATATTCTTCTATTAAATGCTTTCCATAATCATTTCCTAGATAATATCCATATGAAATTATAAATAACGATATTATTCCATATATTAATGAAGCTAAAGATCCAATAGATATTAATGTATCCATATTAGGACTTTTATGTATTAGTTTTTTAAATCCACTAATATAATATCTTCTATAAATATAAATAATTGGTAAAACTAAAATAAATTGAATTAAGGCAAAGCCCATTTTATTATGATGCATATCAATGAAATCTGGAAGTGGAAAGCCCCACATCATATTTCCCATTGATACATACATCAAAATTAAAAGTATAACAATTGATATTATTAATTCCTTTAATGAATTATCCTTTGTTTTTTCTTTTATTTCTTCTTTTTTTCCACTATAAGCTCTATATCCTTGTTTTTGTAATTCTTGGTCTATATCTTTTAAAGAACATATATTTTCATCATATTCTACATCCATATTATTCTTTAATAGATTAACAGATACCGATTTTACACCTTTAACATTTTGTGTAGCCTTAGTAACATGAGCCTGACAAGCAGCACATGTCATACCTTCTACATTAAATCTTTCCTTTTTCATCTAAAAGAACCTCTTAAATAATTCTGAAACCTCATCAATAGATTCATAATTACCATTTTTCATATTTTCTAATATACAAGAATGTAGATGCTCATTAAATATGATAGAAGCCAAACCTTTAATAGCCTTATCAGAGGCAGAAAGCTGGATTAATACATCCTCACAATATCTATCCTCTTCTATCATATTTTTAATTCCATTTAATTGTCCAATTATTCTATTTATTCTAGAAACTAATTTCTTCTTATCTTCTTCACTTCTAGGATTTAATTTTTTCTTACAACAACATTCATTCATATTTATCACCATCATTATTATATACCCATAGGGGGTATATTTCAAGTGTTAAAAAAGATAGATAAAAATCTATCTCTTTAAGGTTTGTTTATATAATATAACATTAATACCTAGGGCTACTACTATTGATGAGCTTGAATAGATGCTCATAAATGTAGTTGTTGTCTTATAGCTAAACATATTTAGATTTAAGGCAAAGGCATCATTAATAATATTATTAAATGCGCCACCACCTATTCCATTTAAGCCACTATTAATATGATTCATTAAGCCATCCATCAATATATTTCTATAAAGACAAGCAATATGTGAGCCTGGAACCAAAGATAAGATTCCTTGAATTTCATCAGATAGACTGCTTAAAGGAATATAAGCTCCAATAATAAAGCCTATGGCAGCTGATACAATTCCAGAAAAAGCACCCAAAGCACTACTTCTTTTAAAGAATGATACAATAATCATCATAATTATAGTTGCTGATGCTGAGCCTAATATCGTAACTAAGTAAAGTAAAATAACTGTTGTAAAGCTTAAATATAAGCTACTAATAGAATTAATTATAATTAAACCTATTGTAAGTATTCCTCCAGCAATCATAAATGTATTTATGAATGCTCCTGTAAAATACGCAAGTATAACTGATATACTTGATATTGGTGATGAATTATAATCATAATCTATTTTATTATTTTTATCTAGTACCATAACTTGAAGTGAATTTAGTGATACAGTAATACATGATGACCCAAGTATACCTGCAAGAAGCCAAGCATTTGCAATACTATCAATATCTTTCATATCTATATATTCTTTCATTTCACCTAAAGATGATTTTAAAGAATCTAGGTAAGTATCCTTTAAAAATAAGATATATAGCATAAATACAATAAGTGGAGCTAGCATCGAAAAGAATAGTGTTGTTTTATCCTTAAAAAATAATAATATATTTCTTTTAGTCATTCCTAAATAAGCATTAAAATTTTGTCTAAATTTCATATTAATCTAAGCTCCTTCCACATACATTTAAAAATACATCATCCATATTTCCTTTAATTAATTCATAATCTAATAATTTATTTCTTTCATTTGATAAAAAATCAATTATTGATTTATTATCTAAATAATCAATTCTATATGAATCTAGGTTATATTTAAAATCTAAATTATATTTTTTTAATAATTCATCATTTTCTTTTGAATTATTAATATGCCATAATAATTTATTTTTTGAATATTTTGTTTTTAATTCATTAGGGCTTCCTTCAGCAACAATTCTTCCATGATCTATAATTACTACTCTATCTGCCTCTTCAGTTTCTTCCATATAATGTGTTGTTAGAAAAACTGTTAGCTTATTATTCTTTCTTAAATCATTAATTATATTCCAAACATTCTTTCTTGTTTTTGGATCAAGTCCTGTAGTTGGTTCATCTAAAAATAAGATTCTTGGATTATTAATTAGGGCTCTTGCGATATCAACTCTTCTTCTTTGACCTCCACTTAAATTACCATATTTTCTTTTCATAATCTCATCAAGTGATAATAATTTAGAAAGCTCATTTATTCTTTTAATAGATTCTTTTTTATTTAATCCATAATATGCACATCTACTCATTAGATTTTGTTTAACATTTAAAACATTATCTAAAACAGAGCCTTGAAATACAATTCCAATTTTATTTTTAATTTCATCCTTATTACTATCTAAATCTAAACCATCAATTATTACATTACCTTCCGTTTTAGAAAGTACTGTACATAAGATATTTATAGATGTAGATTTACCAGCACCATTTTCACCTAAGAATGCGAAAAGCTCACCTTCATTAACACTAAAGCTAATATTATCTACAGCTTTAACTTCCTTATAACATTTAACTAAATTATTGACCTCAATAATTTTCATTTATCTCACCTCTGGCTTTAATTATATTTATTTTAAAAAAATAAAAAAGCAACCCACAAGTGAGTTGCAAATAATAAAAGGTAAGTTACAAAAAATGATAACTATTCTTCATCACTATTTATATTTTTTAATGCCTCATTTATCTTTTTAGATTCTCTTCTTTGAACCAAATCAGTAACTACGTGTATTGTAATATATATCACAACAAAATTACCAACAACAATTAATAATCCACTTAATTTAGTCCACCAACCAAACCAATAGCCTGCCGCTATAACTACTCCAAGTAAAACAATAAAATGGAAAATAGTTCTTACTATAAATTCATTTTTCGTTAATTCATTTTTTGAATAATATATTAAAGAGGCTAAAGCTGTAACAAGTGCTAATCCTAAGGTTTGAAAAGGCATATACCAAGGCCAACCAAAATGATCCTCAGATACTAAAGATATTATTCCAAGGCCTAAAAGCATAGCTGCGTTAATACCTAAAAATTGAACAAATATTAAATTAAATATTTTCTTCATATAATGCCTCCTATAATCCTAATATTTTTTTCAAGACTGGAACATATTGTCTTGAAATAATAATTTTTTCTCCATTTTTTAATTTAGCTTCAAATCTTCCATTAAAAGCTGGAGTAACACATTCTATTTTAGAATAATGAACAATTAATGATTTTGAGCATCTAAAGAATTTTAAATCCTTAACTAGCTCTTCTATTTCGTATAACTTTAATTTAGATTCATAATAATCCTTTTCTAAATAAATAAATGTTTTATTTTCTGTTGCCTCAATGTAATAAACATCCTTTAGCTTAATTGAATATATATCATCACCAATAAAGCCTGTGATAGTTGAAGCCTTAGGCTCATTTGATTTTAATTTATTCACTAAAGCTAAAACATCATCATTTATTTCATGACATTTAATTATTATTTCTTCATCTAAATTATTATCTACTTGTTCTATTTTTACCTTAAACATAGATTATCACCATAACTATTTTATATTTTTAGAAATTATATATCAAACAAAATTTAGCAAGTTACAAAAAATAGTATGTAAGTTACTTAAAATAAAAAATGCCTTAGTAGGCATTATTTTTCTATTGTATCTGTTTTTTCTTGTTCTTTTATCTCTTTATCATGTTCTTCATTTTCTATTGTATTTTTAATATCAGCTGGCTCATCAGTAAAATTTAAGCCTCTAACAGAAATAAAATAGAAATCTAAAACAACAACTATCGCAGTAATTATTGCAAGTAAGCAGCCAACTACATTACCCCAGCCAAGATCAAAAGCTTTTCTATCAACATTTACTGCAAATTGAGCAAGAAGTCTTGCAAGTGGGAATAGAATTGCAGATAAAAGTAATGAGCATAGCATAATAAGTTTTGTAACCTTATTATCTAGCTTTGGAATTGCAAGTCTGATAAAACCAACAACAAGTGTTACAACAATTAAGAAATAAGTTAAGAAATTCATGAAGCTGAATTTAAACATTTTTGTAATCATGCCACCATTAGATCCACCACCAAACGCTACAAAAAAACCTTCATAGTTTTCCTTACCTAATACTACTGCAGGTAAGAATATTGTAAGTAGTGTAATTAAAGCAAGTGCAATTTCAACTATTATAGTCGCAATTACAATTCTTTCTTCTTTTTTAGACATTTCTTCAAATTCTTTATTTTCCATTTAAATCCTCCTCGAATTTCTTTATATTCTTCCAAGCTCTCTTTGCTTCCTTAAAATCATCTGTTTTGGTATAAAAATCATGCCACATACCTTCATATATTATAACATTTATTTTTTTATTTTTCTCTTCAAATGTTAATGTATCTGAAAGTAGCATTTCATTTTTACCACAGATTACTAAAACATTACCTAAATCAGTTAGCTTATCATACATAGGTGATGCATAAATAGATTCTAAATATTCTTCATCTGCATATCTATTAGGTAATATATCTTGTTTAAAGAAACAACCAAATGTAACATCTACAAGTCTATTTTGTAAATAGCTTATACCTGTACATTTTAAATCAAGCCAAGGGGACGCAACAGCTGAAAACTTAGGTAAAGGTAATTCTTTTTCTCTTAAATGAATTAAAAGTGCAACAGCGAGGCCTCCACCTGCTGAATGTCCCGCAACAATTATATTTTTAGGATCATAAAGTGTTAATAAATAATCATAGGCTTCACATACATCCTCAATTGCAGCAGGGAATTTTTCATTTACTCTATAATCTATTAACAATACATCAGCATCCAAATACTTATTATATAAATACGCGCCTAAAAAATTAGTATCATTCATAGGAAGAACATATCCTCCACCATGAATTTGTAATACTACCTTTTTATTTTCATTTACTGTTGATTTTAAGAAATATCCTTTAGATTTTTTAAAATCAATAACATCTACCTTAAAGCCTTCTTTAACTACTTTATCATTAAAAATAAATGGTTTATATTCATATTCAGCTAAAGCCTTTAAAATAGGATTTTCCTTATTTTTTAAATTAGTATTAAATAGCTTTTTATTTATTCTTTTTCCCTTAAATGAAACATGCTTAGTGTATGTAATCATAAATCACCTATAAATTAGCTGCAAGATTTTTAATTTGTTCTAAATTTTCTTTATTGACACTTGATAAGATTTTAACTACAGGCTCAACAAATGTCATATTCTTTTGATTAGCTAGCTTATCTTTAATTACTTTTGCAGCCATAGGTGCCCAAGTACCATTCTCAATAAAGCCAACAATCTTATTTTGATAATTTCTTTCTACTAATTCATTAATAAAATTATTCATTACAGGGAATATTGTTCCATTATATGTAATAGATGCAAATACGATTCTATTATATCTAAATGCATCCTCAATTGATTCATGGAAATCTTCTCTTGCTAAATCTGCAATAGCTACCTTCATGCCCTTCTTTTCTAATTCAGCTGCCAATAGCTCTGCAGCCTTCTTAGTATTTCCATATGCTGATGCATAAGCTATGAAGCAGCCGTCAGTTTCTGATTCATATTTACTCCATGTATCATATGTATTTACATAATAGCTAATATTATCATTTAGAATTGGACCATGAAGAGCGCAAATGATTTTAATATCAACTCCAGCTAATTTTTTTAATATACCTTGAACTTGCACACCATATTTTCCAACGATACCAAAATAATAACGTCTAGCTTCACATGCCCAGCCCTCTGGATCATCATAGTCTAATGCGCCAAATTTACCGAAGGCATCCGCACTAAATAACACCTTATCAGTTGAATCATAGGCAAATAATACCTCTGGCCAGTGTACCATAGGTGCTGCATAAAATGTTAATTTATGATTTCCTAAATCTAAGACATCGCCATCTTTTACTTCAAGTTTATTATTAATGTCTACTCCAAAGAATTGATTCATCATTTTAAATGATTTAGAATTTGAAACAACTATAGCTTCTGGATAAGCTTTTACAAATTCTAAAACATTTGCTGAATGGTCTGGTTCCATATGTAATACTACTAAATAAGTAGGCTTCTTACCATTTAAAGCTTTTTTAATATTATCTAACCACTTATCACCAAAATTAGCATCTACAGAATCCATTACACAAATTTTTTCATCTAAAATAACATAAGAGTTATAAGACATTCCGTTTGGAACATCAAATTGACCCTCAAATAAATCAATATTATGGTCATCTACACCAACATATAGTATATCTTTTGTAATCATTTTTAACACCTTCCCTTAAAAAATATTATATCATATTAAAAACACAAATGATATAATATAAATATGAAAGAATTTTTAAGATTAATAAGACCAATAATTAAAAAAGAAAACTTCATAAAGCAAAAAAACTTTATACATCATGGTAATATAAATGTATATAATCATGTGCTAAAGGTTGCATATATAAGCTATTTAACTGCCAAAAAGAAAAAGAATGTTGATATTAAATCAGTAGTCATTGGAGCTCTTCTTCATGATTATTATTTATATGATTGGCATGTTAAAGAAAAGTGGCATAGACTTCACGGATTAAAGCATCCAAAAATAGCTTATAAAAACGCATTAAAAGATTATCCAGAATATATGAATAAAAAGATAAAGGATATCATTTTACATCATATGTTTCCTTTAACTATTATTCCACCTTTATCTAAGGAAGCTAGAATAGTAAGTAATTCAGATAAGAAAGCAACTTATACAGATTATAAAAAGAAAAAGACTATTGCTCATCAATAGTCTTTTCTTCTTTTTCTTCTGTATTAATTTTATTACCCATTTTATCAAATATACCTTTTTTGATATTAACAAATAAATAGATTGCAACACCAATATTGATAAAAAATGAAGCACCATTAGCAATAGCTGAAGTATATACCTTAATATCGATAAATAGCATCATCCACAATATATTATTCAAGGCAGATATAAGCTTAAAGCCTACAATTGATTTATTGTTATAAAATATATCAATTGTAAACAAAACATTACCAGTAACAGCTAGATATGAAAATACGTTAGACTTTGTCGCAATACTTATTCCATAGCCTATTCCTGCAATAGCGGCAATAATTAGTATTTTAACTACCTTATTTACTTTTTTAGTTACGATTAGTATATCTCTTAATAAACACAATAATTCTTGAGATAAAGCACTCCAAGAACCAGCGAAGGCATCACTTGCCGCTAAAAATAAATGTCCTCCAGCTTGTACTGTTAAAACAAGCTTTTTATTTTTAAAGGCTGATGTGACAAAGATTAAGATCATACCAATCGCGCCTAAAACATTGGCAACAATTTGATACCACTCCAATTATATCACTCCAAATTCTGTTCAACTTTTACTTCATTTGATAATAATTTAATCTTATTACCATTTAATAAAATATAATAATTATCTTCCTTAATGATTTTAAAATCATAAGGCTTATTTATTTTATAATTTACTTTTTCTATTTCAAAAGTAAATCTATCAGACATTTCTAAATCAAGCTCAGGTCTATAGCCATTAGCTATAAGATCTAAATGAGCATTTATATTAAAATCAACAACTAATTCATTATTATTTAATTTTATATCTATAATTTCTATATCATCAAAATTATATACTGAAATTAAAAAATCAATTGTCATAATTTTAGTCCCTTAGCATTTCGAAATCTATTTCTTCTTTTTCTTTTAAATTTAAGAAGCATTCATTAATTGGATCACTTGTTTCTTGAATAGCTTCAACAAATGTTTTAGCAATTCTAACAGCCCCATCATACATTAGATGAGAATGATCATTTTTACCATCAGGATATGTTTCATAAATATTTGGTCCAAATATCATATGGAACTTCTTAGTTTCTTCTTCACCAAGTTTATTATATAAATCTATAGTTAGCTTATTCATATCTATACAAGTATAATTATTTTCTTTAGCAAATTTAAGCATTGCATCTGGATAATCACCATGACTATTAACACAAACACCATTTTCAAATTTATGTCTTGTAATAGATGTTGCAAATACTGTATGAACACCTAACTTTTTAGCTTCTTCAGCAAAATATTTTAAATTAGCTACATATTCAACATATGGTCTTGTATATCTATTTGGATCTTGAATCTTTTCATCATTATGACCAAATTCTACAATTAGATAATCACCTTTTTTCATTCTAGATAGAACAAAATCAAATCTTTTTTCTTCTATAAAGCTTTTTGTTGATCTACCATTTTCAGCATAATCTTCTACAACTACACCTGGCTTTGTAAATAAATATAATTGCTGACCCCAACCATTTTGAGGATAGCTATATATATTATTATTTTTCATTGTAGAATCACCAATCATAAATATCTTCATAAACATTCTCCTTATAAAACAAAATAATGGGAGGTAACCCTCCCATTGTTTTTTATACTATCTGTATTTCTTTCTAGCTGCTAAGCGTCTTTCTTTACGCTCTACGCTTGGTTTTGCATAATATTGACGGTTCTTTGCCTCCTGAAGGTTACCAGATCTTGAGACATCGCGCTTAAATCTACGAAGTGCATCTTCAATACTTTCTTTTTCGCGTACAACAATCTTTGGCATACTAAGCCTCCCTTCATGGACAATTTCCTTGTCTATTATACATAAATATAATTTTATTGTAAAGCATTTTTTTTATTTTTTTCATTTTTGGCTATTTTAAGCCAAAAAATACGAATAAAATATGAAAAAGCTATGCTAATTTACCATAAATTTTATTATTTTCTATTCTATCAATAATAACTTCTATATCTTGGCCAATTAAGTTTTTATCATAAGGTAGGATTACCTGTAAGAAATTAGATGTATGGCCAACCATCTCTTTTTCATTTAATTTTTGTTCTGGAATTAAATCTAGCTTTTGACCTACAAATTTATTTGCATATTCTAATTCTAATTCATCAGATAATTTAATTAAATCTAGGGCTCTTTCTTTTTTAATAGAGTCTTTTACTTGTTTCATTAAGGCAGCCTTAGTATGAGCACGTCTAGAATATGGGAATACATGGATTTTTGAAAATCCTATATTCTTACAATAATTTCTAGAATCTATGTAGTCCTCATCAGATTCTGTAGGGAATCCTACTATAACATCTGCCGTTAAAGAAATATCAGGTCTTGCCTCTCTAATTCTTTTAACTTTATTTGTGAAAAATGCTAAATCATATCTTCTATTCATATCCTTTAAAACATGGTCAGAGCCACATTGTAGGGGAAGATGTAGATGATTTGCGATAACCTTAGAATTCTTCATTAGCTCTATAAATTCATCATCAACCTCATTTATTTCAATTGATGATATTCTAAGTCTTTTTAAAAGAGGTACTTCATTTAATATTCTTTTAACTAGGCCTGAAAAATTGAAACCAGAATCATTATATCTACCTGTATGTATACCAGAAAGTACTACTTCCTTATAGCCATTTTCGGTAATATGCTTTAATTCTTCTATAACCTTATCAGCATTTTTACATCTTACTGGACCTCTAGCATAAGGAATTATACAAAATGCACAGAAATTCTCACAGCCATCCTCTATTTTAACAAAGGCTCTAGTATGATCATATGTAGTAACATCTAAAGGCTCATAGTCATGCATATGTAATATATCAATTATATTTACATATTTTTCTTTTTTTGGCTCTTTTAATTTAGCAAGTATTTGGTCAACAATTTCTTTTTTATTACCATTACCAACTAAAATATCAACACCTTCTAATTCTTTAGCCTCAGGATTTGTTTGGACATAGCATCCACATGCACAAACAAGCGCATTAGGATTCATCTTAACGCATTTTCTAATTAGCTTTCTTGATTTAGCATCAGCCATATTAGTTACTGAGCAGGTATTTATGATAAATACATCACAATTCTCATCCGCTTCACCAACTATAAAGCCTTCCTTCTCTAAAGCTTCCTTTAGCGCATTAGATTCATAAATATTAACTTTACAGCCTAATGTTATTACGCCAACCTTCAAATTATTTCAACTCCATCTCATAAGATATGCTAGAAAGAACATAAAACACTGCTGTTTCTGTTCTAAGTATTCTAGGTCCAAGTCCACATGGAATAAAGCCCTTATTAATTAAATAATCAAGCTCCTTTTCATCTATTCCACCTTCTGGTCCTATTAATACAGCAATCTTATCATTTTTATTAATTGATTTAACAATATTTTTAAAATTAACTAAATCGCCATTTTTAGCACTTTCTTCATAGCATAAAATTAATTTATCAAATTTTGAAAAATCTATTTCTTTTAAATTTAATATATCTTTTATTTTTGGAACAATAGTTCTATTTGATTGTTCTGCAGCTTCTTTAGCAATCTTTTGAAATCTTTCAATCTTAGTAATCTTTTTCTTTTCATCAAGCTTAAATAAGCTTCTTTTCATTATTGTAGGAACAAATTCATAAGCTCCAAGCTCTGTACCATGCTTAATTACATCTTCAAGCTTATCTCCTTTTGGATAACCTTGAAATATTGTAACTGTACAAGATAGCTCATTTGAAAGCTCAATTTCTTCTACAATATCAAACATACAAACATTGTTAGATAGTGATGTTAGTGAGCATAAATATGTCTTTTCTTCATCAGAAACTAATATCTTATCACCAACAGCTCCTCTCATTACTGTTGTAATATGAAAAGCATCATTATTATCAATGATGCCCTTTTTTAAATTCTCTTTACTTATAAAATATTTTTGCATTATTGGTTCTTATATTTCTTATACTTGATTGAAACTAAAGTCTGTAAACCTGTTGCTAAAACGCATCCTGCGATGTAAGAAGCTGAATAGAAAAGTGATGATGATAATGCTGTAGAAAAGCCACTATTTGCATATGTAATTAAATTGAATAAGAATACATATACTGTTAATGCGATTAATGCAAAATAACAAACATATGAAGCTCTATAAATTACAGTAACTGCATTTGTTAAATTATTTCTTGCAGCACGCATTACCATATCATATGTTTCATTATCCATTAATTCGATATAGATAACATCATATCCATATGGAGCAACATCCTTCTTTTCTTCACTCTTTTCAACTAATGGGCAAACAAACATAAGCTGCATAGTTTCTGTATCTCTATAAAGGTCGTATAAGCCCTTATATTGCTTTTTAGTTTCAGCCTTTTCTAGCTTAGAAAAATCAAGCTTCTTTTCAGCCTTTTGTTCAAAACATCCAGCCTTTACTAAATTTTTAGCTCTTTCGAAGTCTTTTCTATTTCTTTCTTCTAATAAAAGCTTTTCATATTCTTTTAATTCAGGTTGAGGTTCTACATTAACCTCTAAGTCCTTATCAACTTCTTCTAACATTTCAAATTGATTT
>JAEEGL017172184.1_pt1 | contig 15295 bp, 11 predicted proteins | sample 9134231 | NCBI WGS metagenome assembly JAEEGL01 (sample SAMN16246548, study PRJNA631951) | gut metagenome | biome: gut microbiome; feature: rumen; material: fiber-attached | host: Bos | place: Iran: Karaj | collected 2018-10 | reverse complement strand
CTGTCAACATAATTGTATTCTTCATAATGATTATTTTTTAAGGGTTATTATTCGGCTGCGCTATATCTATTTCAAAAGTAGAACCAAGAGGGCTAGTAAAACCATTTTTAATGTACACTTCTCTTTTCGCTTTCAAAGATACAGTTTTTCCAGAAACTACGGCAACATTTCCTATCGGTTTTCTTGTAGTAACGTTTCTGCCTATATAGATACATTGGTATTCTCCGTCACTACTGTCTGTCTCTGTCAACGTTGCATTTTGGATATATTTAGAACTGTAATATCTAATGATTTGAGGTATGTAGTTCTGTTTTAAAAGAACTACATCAAAACTATCTATTCCTGCAACTTTTGTAATAAATGGAGTAACACTTTTGTACCACGCCTCATCAATTATTCCATCATATACATGTAATACAACTTCATATGTCGAACTATCATTAGTAAAAACAGCCAGAGAATCGCCATCAAAAATGCAATTGACATTTTCAAATGTTTTAGGTCTTTCTGTATAAATAGGCATTTCTGGATCACCAAGTGTGTTTGTAGAGAATATTAAATAGCGATCTATTGGATAAACTTGATTATAAAAACTTTTAACATATGCTACGACTTGTCCCAAATTCTTTGAATCTATAGTATCACCTGTTTCAGAGGAATATAGGCCGTTCGTAAAATAGTAATTCAATTTGTATGACCAATGGATACAATCTTCCCATAAAAACTGTGTTGAATCAACCCATCCGAAACGACTGCTTCCCACATAACCAACGACTCCGCTATTAGGATTACGCATAAGGCTTTCACTTAACGAAGGATTGTTATCGTTTTCGTTGTACAAATCAAAACTATTCGTCAAACAAGACATTGTACACACAATCTTTGGGAAAGCAGAAACAGCAGACATAGCCTGTGAATTTGAATAAATTGAAATAGGACTAATATTATATTCCCAGAAAGAATGCTCACCATGAGAAATCTCATTAACAAAAGCATAGTTTCCTTGGAAAGCAGTTGAAAATCTAATGGAATCTACAAAAGTCCTTCGATTATTATATTGAAACATATAAAGAGTGTCTGTGTAGATATTAGAAGCCGAACTAAATAAGAAATCCGCATCTAACTGCCGTATTGAGTCTAGGGTATTCTCTATAATATATTTTCCCATTATTTCATCATCTCGAGGTATTACATAGTTATATTTGTCAAATATGTTTTCTCCTAGAAACAGCATTTTATCTCCCCAGTTCGAAGGAGGGTTTGTTTCATATTGAATTACTTTATTGACAAAAACACTCACTTGTTCTGGGGTCCTTACTGATGCACGAGATACAAAGAGGTCATTAAAATCTTTGAACTTCATATGCCATGACAAAAGTGTTCCATCCTCATTATTTATCCAGTTCCATGATAAAGTGTCACTCACACATGCATAATACATATCACATGGTATATATTCCGTTTGAGATGTTGGGTCGGGGGGAGCACAATAAGCTGGTGGAATGATATTCGCATCCCCACCTAATAATACATAAAACTCTATATTTTTTGCTACAGGATTGTTTTCGTATTCGTGTTTCAGATAGTGCTTGATTTTTTGTATGCCAGTATCCACAGCAAGCGAAGCCATAGTGTCTATTTCTTCTACTGTAACAATATTTGCTTCAAGACCTTTTAGTTCTTTCCATTTCAATAACGGTTGAAAAGCCGTTTTCAACTCATTGTTGGTAATTATAATATAACGGTCACGATAGAATGGTTCTATTTCGCCAGGAGAAGGAAGTGTTGTAGAAGAATTTGTTTCTTCGAAATAACTACTAAGACAATCTTTGTTCCATATTTTATTATTCACATAGCTGCGTTCACGTTTTCCACGCATGGATGTTCGCAGAGGTATTGTATCGGCATCATTCAAATCTATTGTCAATATAAAACTGGATACATAAGAGTTTTTACTATAGCGTGAATAAATATAACGGATAGGCATTACTTTAAAAGTGACCATACGGTATCCTGACACCGTTGTCGTTCCTGCAAACTCTATACTGGAATCGTATGTTCCATAAGGATACCAGCCGTTCGTGGAACGGTCATTCTGGGAACCTATTGCTACCGGTTTACTTCCTACTGTCAATAAATAGTTTTTAAAAAGACGGTTAGATTTCTCATAGGAAAAACCGGCATAAGAAGCATCCTTAGGCAACAGCAATGTTACATAGATGACCGGCAACTCTGGCTGTGTCGGGTCATTGGTGGTATAAAGCTGATACCTTGAAGACTTCACAATGTAGGTTGCAGCCGTTGTATCATAATTATACACCCGCTGCATTTGGAAATCACTGTTCGCAAAACTAAGCGAATACGTCATCGTTCGGGCTGTCGCTCCCATAGGCAGCACAGTGAACAGGCACAGGAGGCATAGCATAATGGTTTTCTTTCTCATGTTTTCAAATGTTTATAGTTGTTCTTTTCTGTTGCAAAGATAATCATTTATTATAATAGGGTGTATTACCCCCCCACTTTTAACATTATTTACACTATAAAAGAGAGTTCATTGCAAAGTTAGGGATTCTTTTTCAAAAGCCCCCACCCTAAATGTTGTGTATTTTGCACCCTAAATGTTGTGTATTTGATACCCTAGATTTAGTGTGTTTTGGTATCTCTGACAGGTCGCAAACGTCGTGTCACACGGGGATGTAAGGGGGTTTGAAAGGCGCTGAAGCGCCTACGGTCGCTTCGCTACGTTCGCCCTGACGGGCTACTTTGGACTTTAAGCGCAAGATGTTGCACCCAAACGAGGAAAAAGTTCGGAAATTTTGATTTTCTTCTTGCAGAGGTCCGGTTTCGGGGTGCAAAGGTGGGACTTCTGCGCGCAAAGGCGGCGTTTCGAAACGCAGAGACGCCGCTTCTGTTTTGCCGTGTTTGGCAACCGGTGAAAAAATCCTCCCGTCATTCTTCGGGCGCAAGATGTTGTGCCTCTACATTCTTCATTTTTCATTTTTCATTGTTAATTATTCATTGAATCTTCGTATCTTTGCAGTAGTATCGAAATATCAACGAGATGGAAATGAAACAGAATAACAAGTACGTCGAAGTGATGTACGAACTGTATGTGCCCAATGAGACGGGCAACTGGGATATGGTCGAGAAGACTTCGAAGGAGCATCCCCTGAAGTTTGTGACAGGCATGGACTTTGCTCTGACGGCTTTTGAGGAGCATATATTGGCTACGGCTGAGGGCGAGACGTTCGACTTCGTGGTGCCTGTGGCCGAGGCTTACGGTGAATACGTGGACGAACACGTGGTGGAACTCGACAAGGCTATCTTCGAGGTGAACGGGAAGTTTGACGAGGCCCATATCTATCCGGGCAACGTGATTCCGCTGGCCAATGAGGACGGCAACCAGTTTAACGCCATCGTGGAAGAGGTGCAGGACAGCAAGGTGGTTGTGAACCTGAACCACCCGCTGGCTGGCAAGGACCTCCATTTCCGCGGTCGTGTGCTCGTGTCGCGCGAGGCCACGCTGGAGGAAATGAGCGATTTGGCTAAGAAGATGGCGGGCGACGACGAGTGCTGCTGCGGCCATTGCCACGACGAGGCGTGCAGCCATGAGCACGGCGAAGGCTGCGGCTGTGGCTGCCACTGATACCTTCTCTTTATTAATGGTTCATTTTTAATTATTCATTTATGATGAACACTTTCGGTACCCTTTTCCGCCTGACGTCGTTCGGCGAGAGTCATGGCCCCGCCATCGGCGGTGTCATCGACGGCATGCCCTCGGGCGTGGCTGTGGACATGGACCTGCTGCGTCGCGAGATGGCGCGGCGGCGGCCCGGGCAGAGCGCGCTGACGACATCGCGTGAGGAGCCGGACGAGGTGGAACTGCTCTCGGGTATCTTCGAGGGCCGCACGACGGGTACGCCCATCGGTTTCGTTGTGAGAAACACGAACCAGCACCCGGACGACTACGACGCCATGCGCAACGTGTTCCGGCCTTCGCATGCCGACTATACTTATTTCAGCAAATACGGTGTCCGCGACCACCGTGGCGGCGGACGTGCCAGTGCCCGCGAGACGCTGACGCGCTGCGTGGCCGGTGCTTTTGCCAAAATGGCCCTGCGCACGCTCGGCGTGAGCGTGACGGCTTATACCTCGCAGGTGGGCGACATCGCGCTGGAGCATGATTACAGGCACTATGACCTCGGTGTGACGGAGACGAATGCCGTGCGTTGCCCAGACAAGGCTACGGCGGAGCGTATGGCGGCACGGATCGACGCGGTGAAGGCGGCTGGCGACACGGTCGGCGGCGTTGTCACCTGCGTTGTCAAAGGCTGTCCGGCAGGAGTGGGCGAACCGGTGTTCGGACGTCTGCAGGCTGAACTGGCGGCGGCGATGATGAGTATCAATGCCGCAAAAGGTTTCGAGTATGGACTGGGCTTTGCCGGATCTGGCGGTCGCGGCAGTGAACAGAACGATGCCTTCGTGCCCGACGGACAAGGTGGCGTGACGACGGCGACCAACCGCAGCGGTGGCATACAGGGGGGCATCAGCAACGGACAGGACATCGTGTTCCGCGTGGCCTTCAAACCCGTGGCCACGCTGTTGCAAGACCAGCAGACGGTGACGACCGGAGGACAGCTGCTTACTTTCAAGGCCCGCGGCCGTCACGACCCGTGCGTCTTGCCCAGGGCCGTGCCCGTGGTGGAGGCTATGGCGGCCATCACGCTGCTCGACCTGTATCTGCAGGACCGTGCGCGGCGTAGTTTCGTATAGAGATTTTCAATAAGATAAAGACAAGATGCGGAAATGTACTCGACAGAGTACGCTTCCGCATCTTTTTATGACAGCAACAGGTACGGAAATGCGCCTCCCCAAAAAGGAGGCGCATCAGATTACAAACACAATTAAAAATATAAGAGTAATGAAGATTTAGAAGAATATGTAGCGACGGTCTTTCACCTTAGCTTTCTGACTCAAGTCGTCAATGAGGTTGCGGAGATTGCTGAGGTAACGCTGTGCTATCATCTGTTTCTGCTCTTTCTCGTTGAAAGTGCTTTCGTCCTTCTGTGTGCCAATTACCTGATAAGCATAGACGGCGCCGTAACCCTTGACGGGTGCTACGAATTCGCCTTCCTTTTTGTTCCATGCGCTGCCATTGATGGCGGGCTCGTAGGAACCGGTGCTGGCCACTTGGCTGATGCCGGCGAAGTTGACAGACTTGAGGGTATCAACTACGACACCGGGGATGGCACGGGCCTGGTCGATGGTCTTCACGTCCTTGAACTTTGCCTTGAGCATTTCGGCCTTTTTGTCGCGGAGCACTTCGGTGCGTACGATGTCTTCCACTTCGGCGAGGTCGCGGTAACCGGCTTTGTGAATCTTGTCGAGACCTACGAGGAGGAGGTTGTCGTATTCGGTGTTGTTACCCATGCAACGGTAATCCTTGAGGTCGCGGGAAATCTGGCCTTCCTTGGCTTCGAAGACCCAACGGAGGGCTTCGGTGGAGTTGAGAATGCGGCCGATATAATGCTGGTTGCTGGTGAAGTCTTTGATGGACTGAACGGTGAGGCCATACTTGGCGGCGTTGTCTTCCATGTCCTTGACAGTCTTGCAGCTGGTAAGGAATTGGCGGAAGTTGTTGTCGATCTTACTGTCGGTTTCTTTGCCGGGCTGCAGACGACGCTTAACGACGGCCACGTTGTACTTGGTCACATTGGCTTTGCGGTCGAGCACCTTGATGATGACGGCACCGCCACCATCAAACTTCAGGTTTTCCATCTGGTTGGGAGCCAACGTGGTGATGGCCGTGATGAGACGCAGGCCACTCTCGTCGAGTTGGCTGTTCTCGTAGTCGGCTGAGGTAAGCCACATCTCCTTGCCTTCCTGCTGGTATTTCTTGGCGAGTTCGGCAAAGTCGGCACCACCTTGGAGAGCGGTGTAGATGCTGTCGGCACGCTTGTGGGCGTCGTCGGCGTCTTTGCCGCCCACTTGAATCTGACAGTACTGGACAGAGTCGGGAGCCGTGGTCTTGCCAATCATCTTGATGATATTGCAAGTGTTGTCGACTTCGTTGAAGTACGGACCCTTGATGCCGCCAACAGCAACAGAGTCGAGCTGGTTCTGGATGTCACCGGGGAAGGCGTTCTTGGTAACGAAGAGGTTCTTGTAGTTCAGTTGGCTGTTGCTGTTGCTGACTACGGGGCCTACTTCGTTGGTGCTGTCGAGTAGCTGGGCAACTTCGGTAAGCTCTGCCAGGAGGTCTTCACGGTCCTGGTCGCTCGGAATGACGCTGGAAACAACGTACTTGATGTCGCGGGTCTCAACGGGAACAAGGAAGTTTTCCTTCAGTTCTTCGTACTTGGCCTTCAGTTCGGCGTCGGTTACCTTCACGTCGTTGTCGTTGACCGTGCTGTAGGGCAGGGCAGCCAGCAGAAGGTCGCTGCTGTTGGCCGTGCCTTCGTAGGCCATCTTGGCTTCGGTCGTATTGGAAAGGATGCCCTTACCGATAAGCACTTGCCATTTCTGTTCGAGCAGGTTCTCACGGAGCGTTTTCTCCACATACTGCCAAATCTTATAGAGGCGGTCGAACTGCTCCATGTACTGTCCGTACTGGGCAGGGTTGGACTGCATCTGTTGGTACTGTGTGAGGAAATTTTTCATGGTGGTGGCGTCGAAGCGTCCCGTTTGCGGGTTCACGAAGTCACGAATCTGCTGCAGCACGGGGTTGGTGCCTTCGTTGATGGCTTGTTGCAGTTCTTCGTCGGTCACAGTGAGACCCACCTTTTCACACTCGTGAGAGATGAGCTGGTAGTTGACGTACATCTGCCAGGCGGCGTCTTTGGCCTGTGCATTCTCCTCTTCGCTGAGTGCGTTGACTCCGCGGGAGTATTTCATCATTTCCTGATAGGAGTCCAACAGTTGTTGGAATTCCTGAGTATTGATTTCCTGTCCATACACTTTACCCACTTGCAAACTGCTTTGACCAAGCATGGTGCGTATGGACTGTACCATGGGCTCGGCGATGAACGCGAAAAGACCCAGGGCAATGATTACGATGAGCAAGATAGCCTTGCTTCTGATTTTTTGTAAAGCTGCCATTACGTTATTTTATTTTATTATTTTTCGTGTTGATATTTCGAGCACGCAAAGTTATAAAAAAGATAGGATATAGCGTGAATTTTCAGTTTTCTTTTTTGGTCTCGTGGTTAACTTTTAGTTTGACGAGGTCTATTTTCGATGTGGAAGTTTTAAGAATTTTGAATTCGAAGTTGCCAATTGTGACGGTTTGCCCAGGCTTCGGAAAATCCTGATAATGGAACAAAATGAGTCCTCCTATGGTGAGATACTCGTCCGATTCGGGCAGGTTGAGGCCGAACTGTTCGTTCACTTTTTCGGTTTCAAGACGTGCCGAAAGGAGAAATTCATCTTCTTCCAATTGCCGGGCAGTGTAAGTGACTACATCGTGTTCATCTTCGATGTCGCCGAAGATTTCCTCGACCAGATCTTCCAACGAGATGATGCCGCTGGTGCCTCCGAACTCGTCGGCCACGACAGCGACCGACTTTTTCTGTTGCATGAATATCTGCATCATTTTCTGTGCATTCATTGATTCGGGTACCACAGGAATCTCACGGATACACCCTGTCCAGTTGTTGCGGCCGGCGGGGCGGAACATGTCGGAAGAGTGGACGTAGCCTACGATGTGGTCCAGGTCTTCTTTGTACACGATGATTTTGCTCTTGCCGCTGTTGACGAACATTTGCATCAGTTCGTTGAGTGAGGCATCGGTTTCCACGGCTACAATTTCAGTGCGTGGCACAATGCAGTCACGCACTTTGATGTTGGAAAAGCCCAGCGCGTTGCGGAAAATCTTCATGTCGTTCTCGCGGATGTCAGGCTCGGCTGTGGACAGCGCAGGCCGCAGCATGGGGTCCATGAGTTGTCGGTTTCCCAAGAGGAATGCCAAGGTCCTTTCGTTGTAGCGCGAACCGCATAATGCCATCAGGAGGCGTGCCAGCTGGAGCAGCAACAGAGTGATGGGACGTGCGATGAGCCCGACGAAGCAGAGAGGCTGAGCTAAGAGACGGAGCGACTGGTCGGGTTGTTGTCCGCAGAGCAGGCGGGGCAGAAAGAAGCCGAGGCTACCTAGGACAATCAGGATGAGAATGCCCTTGACGAACCAACTGAGGCCGTTCCACACAAATGGTGTCCATTCTTCGGTCAACTGAAGCAGGGCGTAGGTCACGCAAAAGGCGGCGGCCAACGATAACCAACGGAGCGAAGCCAGCATGAGACTGGGCTTGAGGTAAAAGCGTGAAACCATTCGGTCGGTCAGGCTGTTGTCTTCCGAATCTACTCCACTACGATATTTGAAGGAGTAGCGGAAAGCGGTGTCGCCCCCTTGCACTAACATGAGAAGCAAGAGGCTGATTGCAAAAACAATCCATAATGCAGCGGTACTCATGGTGTATTATATATAATAGGTATATGACAGGCGGTTTGAAGAGAGATGTGGGGTCGCTGTTGGTGACCGAAGTGTCATTTGAAGTGTCCGCCAGGCGGCAGGTTCTTGGGCTTTTCTGTTTTCGGACGGGCTTCCATTGGTGGTCGTGAGGGCAACGGTTCTTCAATGGTGTTGCCGGTGTCGTCAGACTTGTCCTCGTTCGTTTCGTTCGGAAGTGGGAATGTGGCCTTGGCCACGTTCACTTCGTATTGGGTCATCTGTTCGTTGGAGCGGAAACTTACGCCTTCGGCATTGCGCAGCGGCGATACGAGGCGGGAATACTTATTAGAGTAAAATTCGTGGCGTTCCATATTCCAGTAGAGCAGTTCCGAGCGGAAGATGGTACCGTCAGCGTTCCACACGCAAACGCGTCCCCGCAGTTCCCACAGGTTCTGGTCATACCATACGGCGGTGTCGGCCGTGATGTACATTTCCACATGGAATCTCTCGTCAAACTTTTCCAACAGCAGTCCTTGAGGGAAGGTTTGGCGCGAAGGGGTGGTTTTGTCGTAAACGTTCCATTCTTCTGCCACAATGCGGTAGCGGATGACGCCGGAGTCGGAGATGAGTTTGCTGACACCGTGGGTCACCATCAGAGGTACAGAATCACGTAGGTTGACGGCAGGGGCTACTGGTGGTTTTTCCGATTGGCATGAACCTAGAATCGCGTAAACCGTGATTGTCAGCAGCAGGTAAACAAGGTATTTGGTTTTAGTCACTCTCGCTCGGCGTTTTCGTGCCGTTTGTGTTATTCAAACTTCCACTTGCTAAACCACTTGGCGTTGAACATCAGTCCGAGTTTCAGATTGAAATACTGTTCACGGATGGAGTGGCTTACCGAGGGCTCCACACGCTGGTATTCCAAGGCGATGTTCACCATGGAGCGGTTGCTGTATTTGTTTATGATTGGCAGGCCGATGCCCACGTTGGCAGCGTACACCTTCGGGCCGTCCTGGCCGTCCACACGGAAGTAGGGGGTGGTGTAGCTCACGCCTACACGGTAGTTGATGTGGTCTTTAAAGCGGAAGCCTTCGGGTTTTGGCTCATATTGTCCGCCCAGCGCAAACTTGTGGCGGTTCATGAATGCGTCGGTCGTGACCGTGTAGGTCTGAACACCATTGTTGTCGGTTATCAGTTGCGGTGAACGGCAGTCTTTCCACATTTGGCAGGTGTAGTCGAGTCCCACGGTCCAGCGGTTCAAGTGATTTACGGTTAGGCCGACGCCGAACGACGAAGGCAATTCGTGGGCGTCGTCGAGGCGCAGGGTGTCGGCACCCGTTGCGGTGCCGCTGCTGAGTTTCTGGTTGATGAACCGTGCCTGTTGGTCTATCTTGTGTCCCAGTCCGGCTGTCAGGCCGAGTGTGGCTGTCGTTTTTTTGCCGATTTTCTGTGAGAACTGCATACCGAAGTCAAGCGTGTATGTGTTGATTTCGCCGTTGTAGTTGCGTCGCAGCGACTGTATGGCGGCGTTGCTGAAGCTCACGGTGCTTGAGTGGCTGTAGTCGCCCCACAGGTAGCCCACGTTGGCGCCGATGCTGAAATTCTTGATGGGTTCCCAGCCCAGTCCGCCGTATACATGGCGCAGACCGCCTTCGCCCAGATAGGTGTAGGTGGCCGTTTTTTCACCGTAACCGTCGATGTCGGTCATTTTGACGCTTGACGTGAAGTTGTAGCCGATGTATGAGAAGGGGCGGAAGCCTATGGCCAGTCCCACGTGTTTGAACAAGCGAAAGGCTGCGTCCACATGGTCCAGGCGTGAGTTCTGCGGATTGACGCTTGTTCCGTTGTAGCTCATGTGGGCTGTGCTCAGTGTGGCACCGATGTCGAAGAGGAATGTCAGCGAGTCGATGGCGGAGTAGGCTGCGGGGTTCATGCGGTTGATGATGCCGTTGCCACGCATGCCCAGGCTCACGCCGCCCATGCCGATGTTGAAACTCTGAGACTCGTCTGCCAGTGTGCCCCATCCGTATCGGGAGTAGGGCGAATTGTTGCCGCTGGTCTGGGCCCACAGGGTGCAGCAGCACATCAGGGCGGCCAGCGTCAGAATGACGTTATTCTTTTTCATGATTCTGTAGTTGCTCGTTATAGTTGAGAATCGCGTTCAGTCCCCGTGCCACCAGCCATTCGTCGCCGCTGATGCCGCTTTCGCCGGCAAGGGCGGCCACCTTCGGCCCGTCGCCTCCGGTGATGCATATCTGCAGTTGGGGATATGTCGCGCGCAGTTTCCGTATGTATCCGTCTACTTCGTTGGCGATGCCCTGCAGGGCGCCCGAGCGGATGGCTGTCAGTGTGTCGTGGCCCATGAGCGGGGTGTCGCCCTCGGCGTCCACCAGGGGCAGCTTGCCCGTGTAGTGGTGCATCGCCGCCAGTCGCATGTGCAGTCCCGGCGCGATGTTGCCGCCGTGATAGAGTCCCGTGGCGTCTATCAGATCGTAGGTGATGCAGGTCCCTGCGTCAATGACCAGCATGTCTTTGCCCGGGTAGAGCGCGGCGGCTCCGGCCACCACGGCCAGCCGGTCCATGCCCAGAGTTTCCGGCGTGGCGTAGCCGTTGCGGACGGGCACCGGTGTCGTGTGCGTCAGTTCCATCAGAGGGCAGGGCAGCAGGGCCAGCCGGCGGCGCATGTCGGTGTTCAGCGGCACTACGCTCGACATGATGGCGCGGCGGGGACGTGTCTTTACCGCCAGCGGCACCAGGCCGTCCAGTGTGCGGTTGTCGACCGCCAGATGCTCCACGACGTTGTCGCCGTCGAAGATGACACACTTGGCCACCGTGTTGCCGATGTCTATGATTAAATTCATATGCGCACAATTCGCCCGCAAATTTACGCAAAAGTTACTGGATAGCCACGTCTTTGCAACATTTTAACCTCTCTTTTTGCCTCAGAAGCCCGTGGCGGCCCGTTTTTCTACTCTGTCAAATGTTCGAGCAACCCTTCGCACGCGTCTTCGAGCAGGGCGATGACGCGTTCGAAACCGGCGTCGCCGCCGTAGTAAGGGTCGGGGATGTCGTGTGCCTGCGGATGGTGGCGCAGGAAGCGGGCCAAGGGCACCACCTTCGCCCGTTCCCCATCGGTCAGAGCCTGACACGTGATCTCCTCGTAATTGGCGTCGTCCATGGTCAGAATCCAGTCGAAACGGTCGAAGTCGGCCGAGGCGTGGAACTGCCGGGCGCGGTGCCCGAACGTGTATCCGTGGCGGCGGCCGTGGTCGCGCATACGGCGGTCGGGCAAGTCGCCTATGTGCCAACTGCCGATGCCTGCCGAGTCAATGACAAAACGGTTTGTCAGTCCCCGGCTGTCCACCAGGTGCTGCATGATACCCTGCGCCGCCGGCGAACGGCATATATTGCCCAAGCAGATGAAGAGAAGTCTTGTTTTCATATAAGATAGCTCTGATTTGTCTGCAAAGATAGACTTTTTCAATGAATAGTGATGAATGGATGATGAAAAATGGAGAGGAACCTTCATTCTTCCCATGGTTCCCGTCTCTCACAGATGAGCGAAAACGCCCGCTTTTTTGACATTTCGGGGAAAGAGGCCGGATATCTGTGTTCAAAAGCGGCGTCTCGGGGCGCAGAAACGGCGTCTCAAAAGTTTGAAGCGGCGTTTCGGTTGCCCAATGTCCCACCAGCCTGCGGCTGACGTTGGACGACGAAACTCGCTATTTCGATTTTTGCTTTGTCCAATTGACTCGTTTCGCCTGTTGTCCCACCAGCCTGCGGCTGACGTTGGACGACGAAACTCGCTATTTCGATTTTTGCTTTGCAAAATTCTCAATTCTCAATTTATTTCCGTATCTTTGTCCCTTAATATGGAACGGTTTGTACGATATGTACTCGGAGCACTGGTTTGCGTGCTGACATCGTTGCCCTTGGCGGCTCAGCGTGAGCGGGTTGCTGGCGACAGTGTGGAGGTGGCGCTGCTGACGTGCTCTCCGGGTCAGGAGATATATGAGTACTATGGCCACACGGCGTTGCTGGTGCGTGACCTGACGCTGGGGAACGCTTATGTGTTCAACTACGGCGTGTTCAACTACGGCGAGCCGAACTTCGTGTGGCGCTTTGTGCGCGGCAAAACCGACTATATGGTGGCCTGCGCTCCGTTGCAACTGTTTCTGAGGGAGTACGAGGACCGCGGTTCGTCGGTGCGGGCCGACTTCCTGAACTTGTCGCAAGCCGAGGCCCGGGAACTTTTTTATGCCCTGGTGGAAAACTGCCGGCCAGAGAACCGCACATACCGCTACAACATCTTCCACGACAACTGCGCCACCCGGGTGCGCGACATGATTGCGCGCGCGGCCGGCGGCCAGCTGACCTATCATAATGAGGTAAAGCGACAGTCGCTGCGCAACATCGTCAACCGCTGCAGTGCGCCCTACCGCTGGTCCGTGTTCGGACAGAACCTGTTGCTCGGCGCCGAGGCCGACCGCGTGGCTCCACGCGAAGTGCAGCAGTTCGCCCCTGAAATACTTCAAGAGGACCTGTTGCAAGCCACGGTGGCCGATAGTTCGGGAGGGAGTCGTCCGCTGGTGGCACGCAGCGAAATGCTGGTGCCGCTTCGGGAGGTGCCTTTGAAAGAAGGTTTTCCCCTGTCGCCTTTGGCCTGTGCCCTGATATTGCTGGCCGTGACGCTGTGTGTGAACGAATGGGACCGCTGCCGCCGCCGGCTGGCCTGGGGCTACGATTGTCTGCTGCTCGCAGCACAAGGCCTGGCGGGCTGCATCGTGACGCTCCTGTTCTTCGGTTCGGAACATCCCACCCTCGACAGCAACTGGCTGGTGCTGCTGCTGAACCCCCTGCCGCTCGTGTTCCTGTGGCCGACGCTCCGTACGGAATGCCGCCGCCGGACGGCATGGTATCACCGCGTGGCTGCCGTGTGGCTGCTGCTGTTTCTGGTGTCCGTGGCGTGGCTGCCGCAAGAAATCAGTGTCACCACGGTGGTTTTGGCATTGTGTTTGCTATTAAGAAGTCTGGCCAACGTGCGGTTGCCCCGCACATGGCACCCGACTGAAAAGACATCAATCGGTAAATGAAAAGAATAGAATACCTGTTACCTTCGTTGCTTGCCGTGCTGGCCTTTGCCGGTGCGGAAGCCCAAAATGCGCGCCCCGTCCCCCGCGTGGTGGTGAACATTACGGTGGACCACCTGCGTGCGGACTATATGAAAGCCTTCCTGCCAGTCTATGGTGATGACGGTTTCAAGCGTTTGCTCAAGGACGGCCGTGTCTATACGCGTGCGGAATATCCCCAGAGTCGGCTGAGCCGTGCGGCCTGTGTGGCTACGGTGGCCACGGGCACGGTGCCTTATGAACACGGTGTGGTGAACGACACGTGGCTGGACCGCGCCACGCTGCGTCCCGTGTTCTGTGTGGACGACCCGACGTGTGAAGGACAACTGACGGGCGACAAGTCGTCGCCACGCTTCCTGACAGTATCGACCGTAAGCGACGAATTGAAAGCTGCGACGGACGGTAAGGCTATGGTTTATGCCATCGCTCCCTTCCGCGATGCCGCCGTGCTGGGCGCGGGCCATGCTGCCGACGGCGCGTTCTGGATTAACACGCTGACGGGCAAATGGTGCGGCACGAGTTATTACGGCGCTTTTCCGTCGTGGGCCAGAGTGGCCAATCAGACATCGCTGGCCGAAAACATTGACAATTACACTTGGAAACCGTTCAGTACACTGAGCGGCAACTTCAGCTATTTCCTTTCGGGGGGCATGAAGGAACCCTTCAGCCATAAATTCAAAGGCAGCCACCGCTTTGCAGCCTTTACCACAAGCGGACTGGTGAACGAATATGTGACCCAGTTTGCCAAAACCTGCATGGAACAGTCGGGTGTGGGCAATGACGATGTGACCGACTACGTATCGGTGACTTATTATGCCGGCAACTACGACGGTAAACCGGTGAGCGAAACGCCCATGGAGATGCAGGACACTTACGTGCGGCTCGACAATGCCCTCGGACAACTTATCCGGATTGTGGAACAGAAGGTGGGACAAGGCAAGGCTCTCTTTGTGCTCACATCGACAGGCTACAGCGACGAGGAATCGGCCGACTTGGCCAAATACCGTATCCCGACGGGGACGTTCTACATTAACCGCACGGCTAATCTGCTCAACATGTATCTCATGGCGCTCTACGGCCAGGGACAGTATGTGGAGGCGTGCCATGAAAACGAAATCTATCTCAATCACAAGTTGCTTGAGACAAAGCAACTGGCCCTGTCAGATGTGTTGGGCCGCGCCCAGGAACTGCTGTTGCAGTCGGACGGCGTGAAAGACGTGTACACATCCCAACGTCTGTTGCTGGGAGCTTGGACGCCGGGCATCAGTCGTATTCGTAACAGCTATAACCCGAAATGTTCCGGTGACATCATGATTCAGGTGGCGCCGGGATGGAAACTCTATAATGAGAATACGAAAGAAGAGCGTCTGGTACGTGAATCGTACGTACCTTTCCCTCTGATATTCTTTGGCTGCGGAGTGGAGAACTCTCAGTCGGTTGATACTCCCGTTACGACCGACTGCATCGCACCGACACTGGCACAGGTGATGCGCATACGTGCTCCGAATGCCTGCACCACTGCTGCCCTGCCGGGCTTTTCGGACTAATTCATAATATAAATATTCACTATTCAGACAAAAATAAACTATGGACATAAATAAAGTATTAAGCAGACTGTTTGGTAACAAATCGACGCGCGACATGAAGGAAATCCAACCGTATGTCGAGACCATTAAAAAGGCTTACGAGACTATCGACCAATTGGACAACGATGCCCTGCGTG
>JAEEGL016899235.1_pt1 | contig 15295 bp, 14 predicted proteins | sample 9134231 | NCBI WGS metagenome assembly JAEEGL01 (sample SAMN16246548, study PRJNA631951) | gut metagenome | biome: gut microbiome; feature: rumen; material: fiber-attached | host: Bos | place: Iran: Karaj | collected 2018-10 | reverse complement strand
GACGTGGTGGCCACCGGCGTTGACAAAAAGAACTACATGATGCTGATCCTGCAGCAGTGCACGGCTGTCGACTTCAGCGGAATGAGCAATAACTTCAGTTTAATCCTTACCAAAAAAAGAATCAAGATGATTACAAGAAACGAAAAGGCCAAGGGCCTCTGGTGGAGGCTCTTGGCCACATTGCCGGTGCTGGCTATCCTACTGATTGCCAACACGAAAGTATCGGCAAAAGAAATGAAAGCCGATGAGGGAGACAGCACTCTCTCGACCGTTGTTCGCTCTTCAACCGATGGCGACAACACGATTTATGATGTCAATTCTACCCAACCCGACAACGACAGCATCTACGAAATCTGTGAAGTGATGCCCGAGTTCCCGGGTGGCGAACAAGCCCTGATGAAATTTGTGTCCTCTAACGTACACTATCCTGAGGAAGCCAAGGATAAGGGAATAGAAGGCCGTGTGTTTGTCAGTTTCGTTGTCGAGAAAGACGGCAGCGTCACCGAGGTCGAAGTCCGGAAAGGCATTGGCAAACTTTGTGACGAGGAAGCCGCCCGTGTGGTGAAGGCTATGCCAAAATGGAAACCAGGCATGCAGAATGGCAAACCCGTGAGGGTACACTACAATTTGCCGTTCTTCTTCAAGCTGACAGAAAAAGAACCTGCAAATACGAAATAATTTTACAGAATCAATTGTTCCCATTTGATTTTCGGCACAAACTGCACGCCGTCGGCATCGCGATAATACGCCAGTTTATCGTCAGTGCTGACGGCTTGCAGTTTGATGGTTTCCTTGCCCTTGCCGATGGCCAATATTAATAGTGGTTCGTAGGGCAGATTGAAAGCCTCGGTAATCTTCGCCTTGTTGAAAGCGCCAATCATGATGCCATTCAACCCCATCTCAGTGGCCTTCAGCAGCATGCTCTGCGCGGCGATGCCGAGGTCGATGTCGACGAACTTGTTTTCAGGGATGGTGCTGCAAATGATGATGTAAGCCTCAGGTTCGGTGCCAGGAAAGGGGAGGTGTAGCTCAGGCAGCAAGCCACCCAGTTTCATGTTTTGTGAGATGATTTCAGCGCCTGTTTCTTTGGTCACGAGCTTGAAACGTAGTACCTGCTGGTTTTTCGCCGAGGCGATTTTGGTGTTCACCGCCACGATGCGCTCCAGCATCTCGCGTTTCACCACAAAGCTTTGGTCATAGCCACGATAGCTGCGGTTTTTCTCCATTATCGTTTCCAATGAGATGTGCTTCACCACGGTCTTCTTGGCACCCTTGCCAAAGACCTCTTCATAACGTTTTTCAAGGTATCCGTCGGCCATTGTAGTTGTATTTTTGATTGGCTTTTGGCTTTTGGCCTCTGGCTACTGGCAGTTCTAACAGAAGGGAAGGCTCTCCCTTATTCTGAGACTGCCAGTAGCCAATAGCCAGTTGCCAGAAGCTTTAAAACGCGAAATTACACAAAAGAACGACACCATTACACCTTTTTCCGTACTTTTGCGGCATGAAAAAACGCTTATTACAATTCGGCTCCTTTCTGATGGCCTTTGTGGTGCTCTTCGTTTCCATGGGCTGGGACATTAAGTTCCACTATTGCACCGAGGACCACCATCTCATGGGCAGCTTCAGCGATGCCGCCGCCGAGTGCGTGCATTGCATGGGGCACCATCACGGACACGAGGATGCCGAAGAGGCCTTGCCGCACGACGTCGTACAGTTCAGCGCCAAATGCTGCTGCGACGACTTCGACAGCATCATCCAGTTCACCGACAATTACGTTTTTTCGGCTGACAAACACTTCCACGTCAACCTTCCGGCTGTGGCCTTCCAGCATTATGACATCGAGGTGCAGTCGCCTGACCTACAGCGTGTTTTCAGCATCTTCTCACCACGAAAGATACTCACCTTCCTATCCGGTCGGGAGAGGACGGTGTTCTTCTCCTCGCTTCGAGTGGATCCTTTGGTTTTCTGAATGACCATGAGACATTAGACCGGGGACGTCTACCCCGAGCCTTAATCCTCATTGCGGAGGAACATCCGCAATCTCCTACGCGGGAATGAGTCCCTAACGCTTAGGAGATTGCGGGTCAAGCCCGCAATGAGGCCAAAAACAACCCTAAACAATTATCATCATGAAAACCAAACAAATAACCCTAATCATCCTCTTATTATTTGCCTTCGCCTCGGGCGCCTTTGCCCAAGGCTTTATTGAAGGCACCGTTTACGAAGAAGCAGAGAACGGCGAGCGCACCCCGCTACCTGGCGTCAACGTCTACTGGAAAATCGTCAACGAAGGCGTAGTAACCGACGCCAACGGACATTATAAAATCCCGCTTCACGATCAAATCGGTTGTCTCGTCTTCAGTTGCATCAGCTACGAGAACGACACCGTCCACCACATGATGGAACCTGCCCATTACGACCATGTTTTCCACTCCATTCACATGCTCAACGAAGTGGAGGTCGCTTCCCGTCAAAAGGCATCCTTCATCTCCGCCATCAAACCAATGGCCGTGCAGGAAATCTCCTCCGAAGGCTTGCGTCGCGCAGCTTGCTGTAACCTCGCCGAGAGCTTTGAGGGCAACGCCTCTGTGGATGTGGCTTACAGTGACGCCGTCACTGGTGCTAAGCAAATCGAACTTCTTGGTTTGAGTGGCCTTTACACCCAGATGATGGCCGAAAACATGCCCAATTTCCGAGGTCTGGCCTCGGCATTTGGCCTCAACTATGTCCCAGGCACCTGGATGAACGCCATCCAGATTTCAAAGGGAACATCCTCGGTCAGAAACGGTAACGAGTCCATCAGCGGACAAATTAATGTTGATTACAAGAAACCCGAGCCTGGCGAGAGCGAGAAACTGTTCCTAAACCTCTATGGCAGCACAATGACCATGACGGAGTTCAATTTCAACACACGCTGGAATGTTGGCGAAAATGGCAGCATGATGCTCCTCGGTCATGCAAATCACAACTTTATGCAGATGGATGGTAACGGTGACCATTTTATGGACGATCCTATGGTAACCCAAGGCAACGTTTTCTTGCGATACAACTACGCCAACAATGATTGGTTTGAAGGCATGTGGGGAGCGAAAGCGCTGAGCGAAAAACGTTATGGTGGCATGATGCATCACAACCACAGCGGTGATTCCGACAACACGACCTTCCTCATCAATACGACACGTTATGAAGCCTTCTCGAAGACAGGTTTCCTCTTTGACCGCGACGATACTAGCCTGGGTTTCCAGCAGCAGTTTGTTTACCACGATTTGAAGTCCGTTTATTTCAGTAGGATGGATTATGAGGCCACCCAATGGTCCTACTATGCCAACCTACTCTTCGATTCTTATCTGGTGAACGAACACCACAAATATTCTGTTGGTGCCAGTTATTCTTACGACAACTACGATGAATCGCTTAACGACAGCACCTTCCAACGCATCGAGCATGTGCCTGGCGTTTTCGGCGAATATGTCTTCAACGACGATCACCACTGGAGCGTGATTGCAGGCTTCCGCGCCGACTATAACAGCTATTACCAGAAGATGCTCTACACGCCTCGTCTGCACATACGCTTCAAGACCCACGATGAACTGACCATTAGAGCCTCTGCAGGAAAAGGCTACCGTTCACCCAATGTGTTGGCCGAGAACTCCACGATGTTTGCGTCGTCGAGAGCCATCCGTTTCTTGGACACTCCAAAGATGGAAGAGGCCTGGAATTATGGCATCAACCTGACCAAAGGCATCGACATCGGCTGGCGCGAGATCGTCATCAACGCCGACTTCTATCGCACCGATTTCGTCAACCAGATTGTCCTCGATCGCGATGCCGACGCGCATCAGATCCGCATCTACAACCTCGATGGCAAGTCGTATTCCAACAGTGCCCAAATCGAGGCCAACTGCGAGATCTTCAAGGACTTCGACCTGACGTTGGCCTTCCGCTACAACGATGTGAAGATGACCATCAACGACACGCTGCGCGAGAAGCCTTTCGTCAACCGCTACAAGGGCTTGGTGACGATGTCGTATGCCCCCGGCACCTGGCAGTTCGACTTCACCACACAGTTCAACGGCGACAGCCGCGTGCCCGACCTCAACGGCAACGCCAGCGCCGTGGCCAATGGCCAGGACATCGAACGCTCGCCCTTCTATGTCATCATGAACGCGCAGGTCACCAAGAAGTTGGGCAAATGCTGGGAGCTCTATCTCGGTGGCGAGAACCTGACCAACTACAAACAGGAGTACCCCATCATCTCGGCCGACAACCCAGCCAGCGAGGACTTCGACGCCTCGATGGTGTGGGGGCCCCTGAGCGGTATTCGCGCTTATTTGGGCGTAAGGTTCCAAATCAAATAAAAACTGTATTTTTGCAGTCCAAAACCTGCGTGAAAAATGAAGAAATCCCTATTGATATTTGCCGCGGCGCTGCTGCTGACGGCCTGCGGACAGAAAGACAACAACGGGCAAGAAAATGCTTCGACGACCCCGGCGACCGATACAGCGAAAGAGAAATATGTCTTCCCTGGCGTGCCGGTGGCCCCGATAGAGCAAATTGAGGTGCCTCTCAAGGGGGGCGTGGACCCCATGGCCTTGGGCGACCCTAACGCTCCTGTCTTGAAGCTCGAAGAAGGCATGCCGCTCGATTTCAGCCAGCTGCAGACGGGCGGGCCGTCTGTTGCCGACCAAGTGGCCTCGCAGATCGACTCCATCCGCTACAAGGCCGAGCATGGTGACGCCAAATACCAGTATGCCTACGGCGTTTGCTACGAGAAAGGCTGGGGTGTTGACGAAGACTCCAAAGAGGCTCTGGCGTGGTACCTCAAAGCCGCCAACCAAGGCAATGGTCCTGCCTACAACTCATTAGGCAACTTCTACCGTTCGGGTATCGGGGTGACGGCCGATGCCAAAAAGGCCTTTGAGTGGTATCTGAAAGGTGCCGCCGCCAAGGACGACCAGGCCATGCTCAACTTAGGCAACTGCTATTATTACGGCATGGGTACGGACAAAGACGTCCAGAAAGCCGTCAAATGGTGGGATGACGCCGCCAAAGCGGGCAACGCCTATGCCATGGCGATGATGGGCGACAGCTACTTCTTCGGTCTCGGCGTGGATAAGGACCTGAAAAAGGCCGTCGAATACTACGGCCCTGCTTCCGACAAGGGGATCAGCAGTGCGCAATACCGCCTGGGTGTCCTCTATTACACCGGCGAGGGCGTGGAGCAAGACCAGACCTACGCCAAGCTCCTCATGCGCAAAGCCGCCGACGGCGGCATGGAAGAGGCCAAGGTGTTTTTGGAGAAATACTTTAAGGAATAAGACACTGGTATGATTTAAGGATTTCGTTTTTTGAAATCCTTTTTTTATCTTTGCAGGCATGAAACGCTTTGTTTGGATAGGTATCTTGATTTTGTTTGTTTTTGCGGCTTGCGACACCACTACGCGTGAGGCAAGGCGTATGGTGAAGCGAGCCGAGCGGTTGGCCGACACCTTGCCTGACAGCACCGTACGCCTCATCGACAGCGTGCTGCGCATGCCCGCGAACTTCAGCGAGCGCGAGCGCATGGACATGGCCTTGTTGCAGGCCGAGGCCTTGTTCGGCTGTAGAGACGTTTCCCGAAACGTCTCTACCATTTCTCCCATCATGGACGACGATTTCTTCGACGACCACGACCAAATCTCCACCAGCCCTGAATTGGAGCGTGCCTCTGCCTATTATGCCCGCAAGAAGCAATACGGCAAGGCCGCCCACGCCGCCCTCTACAGCGGTTTCGTGCAGCAGCACTATAACGAAAAAGAATCCGCCATGCGTTCATTCAAGGAGGCGGAGCAGTATGGCATGCTAGCTACAGACAGCCTCACTGTGGCACAGGCGGAGTATTGGGTGGGAAAAAATCTCATTGATGATGGTGTTGAACAAGAAGCCATGAATTTGTTAATGTCTTCTGCAAGTTATATTGGGAACCGTTATGTTGATCTTGCTACAATTGAAAACAGCAAAGCCGTGGCATATATTGTAATGGGGCAAAACGACAGTGCAGAATTATGCCTTCGGCAGAGTTTGATGTATGTCGAAAAGGGATATTCTGATAAGGTCAAACGTAAAGTATGGAACAACTTTGCCGTGCTATATCGAATACAAGGAAAATATGAAAATGCGTTGGATTGCTTGTGCCGAATGCTGGATGATAGCAATCTTAATGAGAACGGCATCTTCATGTCTAATCTAAATTTGGCCCAGGTGTTTCTTGATATGAAAGAAATGGATTCGGCAACTAAGTACTTTCAACGTTTGGAGACAATACTACCCACGGTTAACGTAAAAAAGGAAACAATGGCCACTGCATACGACGCACTTTCTCGTTTTGCGGCGTATCAGGACGATACTTCTTTGGCACTACAATACCGTGAAAAACACGAAAGGGTGTTGTGCGATTTGCTGATGCAGAGGCAAGAACAAATCATATATCGTACCCAACGGCAATATGATTACGAAAGTCTGCAAAACGAGATGAACCGAAAAATCATCAGTAGGCATTTGATAATCTTGGTCATCAGTATTTTGTTGCTCGTAACGACTATCATTGTTTTGGCTCTGCAATACAGGCAAAAACAAATGCTGAAATCAGAAAAAGAAATGAAACGGCAAATGGATGCATTAAAACAAGATATAATGCAAACAGTAAAAACCTCGGTTTTGGATCATGAGATTTCCTCGCGGTTAAGGATGATACTCTCTGCTTATGACAAATCAAAACAAGCAAAAGACCCTCAAAAAGAATGGCAGCCTTTGGTTATGAAAATAATGAACGGCGAAGACAATCCTTTTGATGCTGCTCGCAGTGTTTTGGAAACGGCTTATCCACATTTGTATTCCACCATTCAGAAAAACTATCCCGAGTTATCCGAAACAGAAACCAAGATATGCTTGCTTTCTTGCTCCGACCTCTCCAATGCAGAGATTGCTGATTTTTTAGGATTGAGGATAAATACGGTCAACCAAAGCCGCAGCAATCTGCGGAAGAAGCTGAACTTGAAATCTGACAGAATGAAGGAACAGCTGCGTATGGCACTGTTTAAGTGAAATTTTTTTGTCTTTTTTCGCCTGAATAGTTCTTTTTTTTGCTCTCCAGAACTTATGTCAGGAGAGAAAAACACTTATATATTGGTTTTTGTTACTTATTGTTTATCAGTGTCTTATTTGCAAATCATAGAGAAAAAACTATATGTGACGAAATAAAAACTATATCTCAGTTGACAGACAAAATTCTCTTACTACTATTGCATCGTGAATTGTTTCACGACATGTGTCATAAACAAAATTGTTAAACATAAAAGCCAACGACAATGAAAATAAAAACACTACTTCTTTTTGGTCTTTGTACTATCAGTTTGTTCAGCTGGGAAGTACAGGCTGCAAACACAAAAATGACAATCCCTATTGAAACAAAGGAAATAACCGATCCGCCTTCAGGGTATGACAAAATCAATTTGCTAGGTTCTTTGATGTATGGTATCGGCCCCAACGCCATTATAGCCGGAGCCAGTGACAATGCCGTCTACATTGGTTTCAATCAGGACTTCGGCAATGTGAACATTTCTATCTATAATAATGATATGGGTGGTCTTGTATACAGTACCGTGGTGAACACTGCTGTGCAACCAGTGGTCATTATACCTTTCCAAAACGAAGCTAATGGCACTTACACCTTGGAACTCAGCAATGCGATCGGTTATGCCGAAGGCGAATTCGACCATGATTAAACAACTAAACAAATCATTAACTTTTAAAACCAAAACAACATGAAAAAATTATTATTTACTTTAGCCATCGTGCTGCTTGCAGTGGCGGCGCAGGCTCAAATTAAGGTGCATGATGATGGACATGTAAGTATCGGAAGTTTAACATTGAATTATGGCATACAGGTTCAACCAAACGGATACACATTTTTTCGCACGCAAAACAATGCCAACTACGGTTGGGCCACATTATCTTTTGCCAATGCATATGCACAAAAACATTGGATTGTACAAAACTGTTATAACGACAGCACCCATTGCTGGAAGAAACACATGTTTTATGTCTATGGAAACGGTAGCGTATACTACACTAACCAGTACAGCTTAGGCAATAGCTGCCTATATAATCATGACAGTCGAAGTCAGGTGGGTGGCGAAGAGGCACTGAACGCCATACTAAACATCAACGGCTATTATTATGAGGAAGACCAGATGACTTCTCCGGAAGAGATAGAAAACAGCGAATACATTGACGAGGAGGCTGTTGAGGGCATGATAGGCGATCTTGATAAGCGCAAGGTTGCACTGTCGGCACAAAACTTGGCCGAAGCTTTTCCCGATGCCGTTCGTACCGACCCTCAAGCGAGGCTTTGCATTGATTATAATGCCGTCATTACCTTGCTGGTAGAAGCAGTAAAGCAACAACAGGAAGAAATCGTACTTCTTCAAAAAGTCTTGGAGGAGCATGGATTGACCAGAAAATAGCCAAACCCTTGCAGCCATGAAAAAATTTGTATACCTTTGCGGCATGATGTTGCTTTGCATGAATGTTATGGCGCAGATTGATCCATATGACCGAAATTGGCATGTTGTGGTTTTTGATGAATTCGACCAACCGAACCGTCAGTTTGACTCCACGTTCCGAGAACCTTATGGGCTTTGGCTTGCGTTTGACCCAAGATTGCACCCCTCTGGAATCACCAAATGGTCGTACGATGCAGTACACCATGATACCATCTACAACCATCAAATCTTTCAACATAATCATTGTGTGATTGATAACAACTATGAAACGAACGGAGGCCGAGGAGTTTTGAAACTATGTTCCAACTTTATCAGCACTTTTCCTGTATTATGCAGTCAGCCCAATGCTTACAAGTTGCCCCCCCCATATTCCTCCAAAACATTTCAATGCGACTGGGACCATAAACGGCTTCATTATTTTTCCGGCATGATAGAGTCATATCCGGACACCACTGTACAAGTAAGTGAATACGATGAAAAAAACTACAGGTCGTTCCCAGGTATTTTCCGCTATGGATATTTCGAAATAAAGTGCAAGGTTCCCGTTCACCGTGGTGCCGCCACTGGTTTTTGGCTTTGGGATGCGCAAAAGAATAGGTACTACGAGGCTATAGACATTTTTGAACACTCATGGTTGTTCACTGATGAACATTTTAACTATCCAGGCAGTCCTTTCGGCTCACCACGTGTTTTTAGTTGTGGAGTCCATTATAGTCCCACAAGCCACACAAATGCCTCACAATATGGAAGGTTATTCCCTAAGATACCTGACAATGAAGAAGACCTTTCAGGATGGCATACCTTTGGTTGTGAATGGCTTCCCGAAAGCGTCACTTTTTACAGGGATGGGAAAGCATACAACGCAGTAAAAGGACGTGAAAAAATTCCTTCACATCCCTTGACTTTAAAAACAACCTACTCAATAGATGAATATGCATGTGACACTGTGTTTTGGACAGGAACAGACACGATGTATATAGATTACATAAAGGTTTTTCAATTAACATGGGATTGTGAGACAGAAGAAGTCATCGCTTGCCAGGCAGATTTGAACAACTTCGCATATGGGGTCAAGAAAAGCATTAACATCACGTCAACAATTGACGATGTAAAAGTGGCGGACACCTGTAGAGTAACCTTCCGAGCCACAGACTTTTTTGAAATCACGGGGCCTTTTCAGACTGATCTCGGCGGCGAGTTGACCGTCATCATGCAAGAATGTCCGGACACAGCACCAGAAACAACAAAACAACCAACCTATAAAAACAACACACCATGAAAAAGAGATTATTGGTTTCAGCATTGAGCTTGCTAACAACAATATGCCTTTATTCCCAAGAGGGTCAGATATTCTATTACGACTACGGCTCCGAAGGGCTGTCGCACGAGTTTTTGTCACAAAACACCATCGGTCAATATTTGGGAGATACCGCATTGGAAATCGACTTGGATGGTGACAGTATCACGGACCTGTTTTATATTGGTTACGAAGTTCCATACCAAGACTATCTCCCGAATGTTTCATACGGAGCGTTGCAACCGCAATGGCCACATCAATACAGCGACGCATACAACTGGTATTGTCATTTTTTAAAAAAAGACGGGTCGTATTTCGACTCGTATGGCGACACCATTTCGAACATCCAAGAATTTGAGAATGAATTGGATGCACCGAAATGGTATGGCGGACGGGATTTTGAATGGGTATTCGGCTGTTTTGAAGGAGACGTTAATAGGCCCAACTCGCCATATCTTGCATTTCGAATCCCTAAGGACGGTGGGTATTGCTACGGTTGGATAGAACATTCCATAGAATTCACAGAACACACTTGCCCCCCCTGTTGTTGTACGGGTTGGGACTATTACCACGAAGGTACCGTGACACTTTATCGCTGGGCCTACTGCAACATTCCCAACTATCCGCTTCGCGTTGGCCAAACCAGATTCGGCTGGGATGTTGCTGAGAATGCTGCAGAGCCTTTCGCAGCCGTTCATCCTAACCCCACCACAGGCCAAGTCACCATCACGGGCCAATACCTGAAATCTGCCGAAGTGTTCAACACCCTCGGACAACAGATGGCTACCGCCAAGGGCGAGGGAGAAAGGCTCACGGTGGACCTCAGCGGGCAACCGGCAGGTGTCTACTTCGTCAACATCACCGACAAGGAGGGACGGAAATGCGTGCGCAAAGTGGTAAAAGAGTAACATATTAAAAGCAACAACCTTAAAAACAAATTATTATGAAAACAAGAATCCTAGCACTGAGCTTTACACTCTTCGGAATGCTGGCCTTTGTCTCTTGCACAAAAGAGACTGCAAACACCACCTTTTCTTTCACCGGCAAGGTGCAGAAAGGCCCCTTCGTGACCGGCACAACCATCACCGTCAACGAACTTAACGAGAGTCTCGGACAGACTGGAAGGTCGTTTACCACCTCTATCACCTCCGACGACGGCTCCTTCAGCCTCAGCAACATCGAGATGGAATCGAACCTCGCCCTGCTCTCCGGCAACGGCTTCTACTACAACGAGGTGATCGGCCAACTCTCGAACGCACAGATTACCTTGCAAGCCATCACCGACCTGACCAACGAAGAAACGGTCAACGTCAACGTTCTGACTCACATCACCAAAGCCCGTATCGAAAAGCTTGTCGGCGAGGGCATGGGGTTCGCTGACGCCAAACGCAAGGCAGAAGGCGAGTTCCAAGACTTCCTCGGCGTGACCGAACACTCCAGCCAAGGCTTTGAGCAGATGTCCATTGCTTCGAGCGGCGACTACAACGCCATGCTGCTGGCCTTCTCCGTCATCCTGCAAAGGCCATCCCACAATCTGGAAGTGGTGCCTACCCTTCCCGCTGAACTGACCTGGCTCATGACAAGGCTCTCCACCGACTTCGCCGACAACGGCGCCATCGACAATGAGGCTTTGGTCGACACGCTGCTTTACAACATCTCGATGCAAGACCAGGTGTATATCAGGCGTCACCTCCAAAACTACTACTCGGGACTCGGCCTCGACGTGGAGATTCCCGACTACGAATCGTATATCACGCTGTTCCAAGCCGCGCACCAGGAATTGGTAACCGAATTCCTCTATCCCGATGAAGCCAGTCCGGCACCAGAAATGGGTCCCGGCGGCGAGGTGGCGAACCTACTCGTGAAAGACATCACCCAGTTCGACGGCGACCTGTCCTACGTTGTCGCCGCCATCACGCCTTTGGGCAAGAGCCTGAAGGTGAAAATCACGGGCAGCATACAGTTGGACCTCAACAACGGCTGGCATGTTACCGAATATACGAATAACAGTTTCACTATCGAGGCCCAACGCCAAAACGAACTCGTCTCGATGCTCGTCTACCTCCTCGACGACAGCAAGAATGGCTCCGCTACCATTGAATATTACGAGGACTCCGACACCCCGACCTTCACCAAGCAGATTACCTGGACAGGCGGTTATCCATCATACAAGTAGGGGATCGCAAGTCCCGCGTTCGGCACCGGCGGATTGCAAATCCGCCGGAACGGAGAAAAATGCCGCTTTTCAGCGGCATTTTCTGTTTCTAAAGGTTCATGTAATTACGCCTTCACCAAAGCAGCAGCGCCTAAGATGGCCGCGTCGTTATCGGGCAGCTCGGTGACACGTACGTCGACACTGCCGTCGTAGACGAAACACAGGTGTTTCTCGAACGACTCGCGTACGGGCTTCATCAGCACGTCGCCGGCCTTTACGGGACCACCCATGAGGAAGATGGCCTCGGGACCGCTGAACGCCACGGCGTTGGCCAAGGCGATGCCTAACCAATAGCCCGTCTTTTCAAAGACCTTCAACGCCAACGGATCGCCCTGTCGGGCCGCGTCGCCTACCATCTTGCTGGTCAGGTCGTCAGGGTTGACGTCGGCCAAAGGGCCGTCATAACCTGGCGTGGCCTCCAGCATCTCTAACGCCGTGCGACGGATGCCCGTGGCCGAGGTGTAGGTCTCGAGACAGCCCTTGCGCCCACAGCCGCAGGGACGTCCCTCGGGGATGAGGATGGCATGACCCAGCTCGCCGGCGCCGCCCGTCTTGCCATGCACCAACTTGCCGTCGACCACGATGCCGCTGCCCACGCCCGTGCCGAGGGTGAAGGTGATGAAGTTCTTCATCCCCTTGGCGCCGCCATAGACGAGTTCGCCATAAGCCGCTGCGTTGGCGTCGTTGGAGACCACCACCGGCACGTCAAGATGCGAACGGAAAGCAGCCGCGAGGTCGACGGTGCCCTTGAAGTTAAGGTTGGTGGCGCCCTCGATGCAGCCCGTATAGTAGTTGCCCGCCGGCGCTGCGATGCCGATGCCGTCGATGGCCGCCACACCGTGTTCGGTCATCAAGGCCTGGATCTGTTCGCAGATGTGCGACACATAAAGCGACGCGTCGAAATACTTGTTGGTGGGGAGGTTTTTCTTGGCCATGCAACGGCCGTCGTCGCGCACCAGCCCGATGTCGGTGTTGGTGCCGCCAATGTCGATACCTATGGAATACGTGTTCATGATGAAGTCGGTTTTTGAAAGGGCTAAAATACGGAAAAATGTTGGATTGGGAAGAAAAAGCCTATTTTTGCAGTCCAATCGAAGATGATATGTACACCAAACGCACCTTTTTAGCCATCCAGATCCCGAGCAGCACAGACTATACCTCGATGGTGAACCGTCTGAAAAACAACCTGCCCCACGAGCGATTCATCAACTACTGCCGTCCCGAGAACATCCACCTCACACTGAAGTTCCTCGGCAGCACGCCTGTCGACGACATCCCCAACATCATCGAAGCCTGCCAGAAGGTGGCGAAACGCCATCAGCCCTTCACCATGGACTTCGACAAGACCGGCTTCTTTGGCAAGAACCGTGTGCCTACCGTGCTCTGGCTCGGCATGAACAACCAACCGCAGGCGCTCTTCGACCTCGAAGCCGACCTCTTGGATGCCTTCGACGACTTGGGCTACCTGCGCGACCGCCAAAACTTTGTGCCCCATCTCACCGTGTGCCGCATCAAGTCGTTGGTCGACAAGCAGTTCTTCATGCAGGTCTACGACGGCATCGAACAGAAGACCTACCTCCACGCCGACGTGAAGGAGCTGGTGTATTACCAGAGCATCCTGCAGCCCACCGGACCGATATATAAGGTCATAAAGAAAATCCCGTTGGGTTGATTTGGTGCCCATGTCATTTCGAGGCTTTTGAAGGCATAGATACGCTCCCTCCTTCGTCGGTCGGTATGACATGCCTTCAAAAGGCGAAGAAATCTATGGGCATTAACTTTAAAAAGGAAGTAATTCGCCGCGTACAAAGAAAAAAAGCCGTACTTTTGCAATTTATTTGCCTCATTGCAGTTATTAGAGAAAAAACAAAAGAAAAATTCCATAAAACAATGAAAAGCAAACTCACAACCGTCATGATGGTCCTTCTCGCCGCTTTCATCACGATAGGAGGTACCACCAGCTGTAAGAGCAAGAAGAGATTGGCCCGCGAAGCTGCCGAGGCCGAGTACAAATCAAGAGTGGAACAGGCCATCAAAGACCTCAACGCCATCCTCGACGACGAGACCCTCTGGAGCCTCGAAGAGAAGGAAGCCCGTGTGCAGACCATCAAAGACTGGAACCTGCAGAACGCCGAAGTCGACGATCTGCTCTTCCAAGTGGAGAAGAAGCTCGCCCGCGAGCGCGCCCAGAAGGAAGAAGAGGAGCGCCGTGAACGCGAGGAACGCGAGAAAGCCAACGCCGCAGACGCTGTGTTAGGGCGTAACTTCAACAGCATCGCCAACGCCGCCAGCGCCAGCCAAGCCAACCGCGTCATCAACGAGACCTTGGGCATGTTTGAGTCGCCCAACACCCCCGTGCTCATCATCATCAAGCAAAACCAGGGCTTTAACGACTACGATCGTCCGACCACCATCGAGAAGTATCTCAACTACGTGAAGGACCAGAAGAAAGCCACCGAGAAGGTGCACGAAATCAAATACAATGACTCCGGAAAGATTAACGAACTAGAACTGATAAAGAAATGAAAAAGATCATTGCCACTTTAGTGATAGCCTTGTGCGTCGTGGGTAGCGCCATGGCTCAGGACGACTTGAGTTTCGAACGCAAGCAGGCCGTTGACAGCCTCGCCTTGGAGAAGGTGAGAGACCTGAGCAAATACATCAAGATCGTTGGCTCGAAGGAGACGCCTTTCAGCGAGGCCAACCGCGTCATCGACCGCGCCGAGGAGCTCTTCATGAGCGATGCCGAAATCGGTGTGTCGTCGCTCGGCTCCAACAAGATCACCTACTATCGCGTCCGCAAGTACTTCGAGCACCTCATGCGCCTGAACTACGACCGCGTCGAGATTGAATGGTACAACATCGAATACGTCAGCGACCTGCAACGTCAGCCCGACGGCACCTACGTGGGCGTCATCACCATCTTCCAGACCTTCCGCGGCTACGACAAGGAGGGCAACCTGGCCTACAAAGACACCACCAAGAAAGACATCACCGTCTACGTGAAACGCAAAGAGACACAGATCGGCGGCCGCACCATCGGCTTCTGGGATGTGCTGCTCGGCGACATGCGTGTCAAGGAAACGTCGAATAGATGAAAATCGTAAGTAATATTGTCTTATTGGCACTTACTATCGCCATCGTCTGGCCTGTTGCAGGTCAGACGATTGGCGATTTTAAGATGGATGAGACCGAGCTCTATGCCATGACCAAACAGATGGGTCAGTTCATGCGTAGGTT